>Ga0209381_1003553_pt1 | contig 15881 bp, 12 predicted proteins | sample DewCreD2012metaG_FD_184111 | JGI IMG/M metagenome (GOLD analysis project Ga0209381, IMG submission 184111) | Hot spring sediment bacterial and archeal communities from British Columbia, Canada, to study Microbial Dark Matter (Phase II) - Dewar... ...
GTTTGAATGGTGTGTAGCATGTTTTTCTCATTAAGGCGTGTGGTCGTGGCTTGGTCTTCCATCGTCATTAACCTCCTGGTTTTAAGCTAAGTTAAGTATATACCCAGGGGTCAAATGACCCAATCTCCGACCGTGCCTCCCAACTGAAATGAGGTTGATGTCTCTTGACGCCATGCTCTTTTTGTCTTACAATACAGGCGCAAAAGTAAGACTGAGGAGGTGGATATGTTAGCTCGATTATCGTCCAAAGGTCAATTGGTCATCCCCAAGTTTATGCGCGACGCGCTTGGTTTGCAGGCCGGCGATCAGGTTCACCTGATGCTTGAGCGCGGCAAAATCATCCTGGAGCCGCAGGTAATTACGCCGGTGAACGCGCTGTATGGAAGGTATGCCGATGCTGATTTTCTGACTGAATTGGAAGAGGAGCATCGGCAGGAGGTAAACCATGATGCGGCGTTACGTGCTTGACGCCTGGGCGTTGTTGGCCTTATTGCAAAGGGAGGAACCGGCTGCCACGCGCGTCAAGCAGCTTTTGGATACCGCGCCAGATACGGATGTGGAACGGTTTATCTCACTCATCAATCTAGGCGAAGTCGTCTACCGCGTAGGGAAGGTTAAGGGCGAGGCTGAGGCATGGAAAACGCTGGAGCTGCTCCGCCGTCTACCTGTGACAATTCTGCCGGCCGATGAAAAGGCGGTTTTTGCTGCTGTCAGGTTGAAAATGCAGCACGCCATTTCTTATGCGGATGCCTTCGCTGCTGCGGCAGCCGAGAGTTTGGCTGCGATTTTGGTCACAGGCGATCCAGAACTGGCGCAACTCAAGAACGCTATTCAGCTTGAGAGGCTCGAACGGACGATGTGACAGTATGACATTCCCCATAAACTAACCCGACCGGCAACGACTACCGGACTAATGACTGCCGGACTAACGACTATCAGACTTTTGAAGGAGAGGTTATGATGAGCAGAGTTGAACAAGCACTGGCCTATTTTGCGGAAGGATTCAGTTGCGCGCAGGCGGTCTGCGCGGCCTATGCGCCGTTGTTTGGGATGGAGCGTGAGATGGCGTTGCGCGCGGCCGGTGCGTTCGGCGGCGGAATGGGGCGCTCCGGGCAGACGTGCGGCGCGGTGACAGGCGCGATCATTGTCATCGGCCTGAAACACGGCAAGACGCGGGCCGAAGACAACGCTACGCGCGAAACGTGTTACGCGCTTGCCGCCGAGTTCATCCGCCGCTTCGAAGCGCGTCACGGCGCATTGACCTGTCCGGCGCTCTTGGGCTGTCACATCGGCACACCCGAAGGCCGCACGTTGGCGCACGAAAAACAACTTTTCACGACAGTCTGCGCAGATTTGGTGCGCGATGCCGCCGAAATTCTCGAAGAGGTTCTGCAAATCGAGGCCGCGCAATAACCTGGGACTACTCGACTGCCGACTACCGACTATCCGACTACCGACTACCGACTATCCGACTAATGACTACCCGACTATTGACTATCCGACTACCGGAGGACCGATGTTAGCCAAACGCATTATTCCCTGTTTAGACGTGAAAGACGGGCGCGTCGTCAAGGGCGTGAACTTCGTCAACCTGCGCGATGCCGGCGACCCGGTGGAGCAAGCGCGAGTCTACGACGCGCAGGGGGCCGACGAGCTGGTCTTCCTCGACATCTCCGCCACCCACGAGGGTCGCCAGACGATGATTCAGGTCGTGCGCCAGGTCGCCGTGGAAGTGTTTATGCCGTTCACCGTCGGCGGCGGCGTGCGGACGATTGACGATGTGCGCAATCTGCTGCTCGCCGGGGCGGATAAGGTCAGCATCAACTCGGCGGCGGTGCGCACCCCGGAGATTCTCACGCAGGGGGCAGAACGGTTTGGCAGCCAGTGCATCGTGTTGGCGGTGGATGCCAAGCGCCGCGACGCCGGCGGGTGGGAGGTCTACATCAACGGCGGGCGGATTCCTACCGGGCTGGATGCGGTCGAATGGTGCGCACGCGGTGTGGAACTCGGCGCGGGCGAAATCCTGCTCACCAGCATGGATGCCGACGGCACGCTCGCCGGGTATGACGTGGCGCTCACGCGCGCCGTCGCAGAGGCTGTCTCCGTGCCTGTCATCGCCAGCGGCGGCGCGGGGACGCCGGCCCACTTCGCCGCAGTCCTCACCGCAGGCAAAGCCGACGCGGCGCTCGCGGCTTCGCTGTTCCACGACAAGGTGCTGGACATCCGGGATTTGAAGGCGTATCTGGCGGCGCAAGGAATCGTAATCCGTAATTCGTGAGGAGTCCCTGTGTGACAAGCCATGCCACTGAGGACGAAAATGTAAACCGCGAATCACGCGAACGTCTGTATTCGCCGAATCTTCGCTAATTTCTTAATGAAGATTCGCGTAGATTCGCGAGATTAGCGGTTAATTTTGAGAGAAGCGACAATGACAATTGAATTGACATTCGATGAGCGAGGACTGATTCCCGCCGTGGTGCAGGATGCGACGACGGGCGAGGTGCTGATGGTGGCCTGGATGAACGCCGAGGCGTTGCGTCTGACGCAGGAAACGGGCGAGGCGCACTTCTGGAGCCGCAGTCGGCAAGCATTGTGGCACAAAGGCGCGACGTCGGGCAATGTGCAGCGCGTGCGCGAAATCCGGGTGGATTGCGATGCAGACGTGCTACTGCTCAAAGTGGAGCCGGCGGGGCCGGCGTGTCACACGGGGGAGCGGAGTTGTTTCTACCGTCAGTTGAACCTGACAGGTCTTTGAGACCTGTCAGGTTTAGTAATGATAACGCGCTTGAAGAAAATCTATGCGTGTGTCCTTTACCAAATAGACGATGCGATGTTCTTCGGTCAAACGCCGTGACCAGATATTGGGACCAAGATGTTTCAACGGTTCTGGTTTACCGATACCCTGGAAAGGATCGCGCAGGATATCTTTGATGAGCTTAAACGCGCGAAGACCGGTCTTTCGATCGGTTTCAACCCAGTATTGCAGGTCTTCGACAAATTCCGGTTGGAAAACGGCCTCACGCTTCGTCGGCAAGTCCCACCTCGGCGCGGAGTTCGTCCAGAGACTGAGGTTGACCTTCGTTGCGTAAAGCGCGGTTGAGCGCCGTGAGCAGGCGCTCCGCGTTTTTGGGTGAGCGCAAAAGGTGCGCTGTTTCTAAAATCGAATCCAGCTCATCCGCAGACACCAAAGCAACGGGCTCCGCGCCACGACGCTCAATGATGACGATTTCTCGATCCTGTGTGACCTTGTCCCATAACTTTACAAAGTTTGCTCGAGCATGGCTATATGTTGTTTGAACAGTCATAGTTATCTCCTGTCTTTATTGTACAGAAGTATTGTACAACTTTATGCGGGAATGTCAATTTATGCCTGTGACGGGGCATTTTTATAAGGGGAATGAAATGGGCGACATTTTCGACGAACTGTTTTCCGTGATTTTAGACCGCAAAGCGAACCTCACGCCGGGTTCGTACACCGTGACGCTGCTCACGGATCTGGACGAGGCGCTGAAAAAGGTGGGCGAGGAGGCCATTGAGGTGGTGCTGGCGGGCAAGGGCCAGAGCGACGAGCGGCTGGTCGCCGAAGCCGCCGACTTGATTTACCACCTGATGGTGGCGTTGGCCGCGCGCGGCCTGACATTGGATGACGTGCGCGCTGAACTGACAAGGCGGCGGCGATGAGGCATTTGTTCCTCTTTGATGTAGATGGCGTGCTCGTTGATGCGCGCGGCTACTTGCGCGCCTTGCAGGATACCGTGGCGCACTTTGCCCGGCGGATGGGCGTGGGCGATCCCGTCCTCACCGAAGACGAAGTCCGTGCCGGAGAAGCGCACGGGCTGACCTCCGAGTGGGACTCCGCTCCGGCGTACATTCTGACGCTGCTCATCGAGCGCCTGCGCCGCGAGCCGTCGCTGGCGCTGCCGGGACAGTGGGAAGCGGCGCTGGAAACGCTCGCCGCACGGCCCCTTCCGCTGCCGCATCCCGACTATATGGCGTTGGTGGCGCGGGTGGGCGCGCGAAGGGTCGCGTTCGGTGAGACGAGTCACGCGGTACGGGCAGTGTTGTGGGATGAGGCGCAATCCTTGCCCGCGCCGCAGCGCGACGCCGTGGCGGTAATCCTGGATGCGCTTCTGGCCGACACGCACAACTTCAACCGCGCGCCAATCACGCAGTATTTCCAGCATCTCGTCATCGGCAGTGAAGGCGTGGCGAAAACTTACGGCGTCGCGCCACACTTCGCGGCGCGGCCCTACTTGCTGGAGCACGATGTCGCCGAACTGTCGCCGGAGATTGCCGCGCGGCTGCGAGAGGCGGCGGATACCGGGCGTATCGCTCCGGCGATTTACACCGCCCGCCCCAGTCTGCCGCCGAACGGGAGCGGCGCATCCCCCAACGGCTACTCTCCCGAAGCCGAACTTGCGCAAGAATTGGTGGGATTGGAAGGCTGGCCGCTCATCGGGCTGGGGCAGTTGCAGTGGTTGGCGGCCCGTCATGGCGCGCAAACGGCGCAGATTGTGAAACCGTCGCCGGTGCAGGCGTTGGCGGCGATTGGCGCGGCGGTGGGGCCGGAAACGGCGGCGCTGGAAGCCGCGTGGAAGTTCCACACTACGGGCAATTTGTGCGGGCCGCTGGCGAGCCTGGGTGTCACGACGGTTCACATTTTCGAGGATACGGTCGGTGGGATGGGCGGCGTGCGCAGCGCCGTCGAGTCGTTGCGTGCGTCCGGCGTGGATATTCGCTGGCAACCCTACGGCATCACCCCGGCGACAGGCGCGAAGGCCGCGGCAATGGCGGCGCAGGGTATTTCCACCTATCGCTCGGTTAATGACGCGGCGGCGTCGGCATTGGAAAATGTACTAACCACACGCTGAACTTACCATTTTTATCAGCAGATTAAGCAGATTTTTGTAGTGGTCAAAGACATATTGCACCGCAGAGAGCGCAAAGCTCGCAGAGATTTATAGAATTTCTCCGCGCTCTCAGCGAACTCTGCGGTAAAAAAAGCCGTCCGGCAAGTTCAAACTCTCGTTGACCAGTACAGATTAAGCAGATTTTTGACCGGTTTACAGCGTATGAATCTGCTTAATCTGCTGACCAAAAAGGGGTGTTTATGGAAATCCTCAAAATCTACCTGGCGGGGCTGGTGGTGTTGGTGGGCGCGATTGTGCTCAACGTGCTGGCGGGCTGGCTTGGGTTGACAACCTGGTATGACTTTCTGGGGGCAATGGCGAAAAACGGAGTAGCTGAAGCCATCAAGGCGCTCCGTGTGTGGGACTGGTTGTTCTTGTTCGCAGTTTATCCGGCCTCTCTGGGGGCGTTCGCCTATTTGATACTTCGTCACCAGACCTGACAGGTCTCATAAGACCTGTCAGGTCTGGGACAAGACATCACCGCGCGGTCAGATACACGTCCAGCGTGTGCGTCTGCCCTTCTGCCAACGCCAGCAGCGTCGTGCGCGGCAATAATGCGGCGTAACCTCGATACTCAAATGAGGCGGGTTCGTCGTCCAGCGTGATTGTCTCGATGGCGTAGCTGCCGTACTCTAGCCGCGCCGGGTTGTGGTAGACGACGCGCAGTTGCCGGTCGGCGAACAGGGTGTGGATGGCGGCGTTCCCGTCGGCGTCGAATTGCGCGGCGACGAGTTTCGGTTCCAGCAGCAGCGCGCCCTGCCGCCCTTTGACGCCGAACACTTCATTGACCAGGGTGAGCAAGTACCAGCTCGCCGAACCGGTCAGGTACGGGTACATTCCGCGCCCGCGTGGATTGACGTATTCGGGGATGCCGGGATACATCCGGCTGACGGCGAAATTGCAGCAGTGGCGGTAGATGGCGTCCAGCACCTTGTGCCCCTCGCGCACCAATCCGCGCCGGTAGAGGGCGTTGGCGTACATCACGGCCATGTGGCTGAACATCGCCCCGTTCTCCTTGTGGCCGAAGGCGTAGCCGAAGCAGCGTCCCAGGTTGAGCAGCACCTCGCCGAAATCGGTGTTGAGCCGGTAGCCGCCCATGGTCTCCGCGTAGAGGTAGCGGTCCGCCGCTGCGACGATGGCCTGCGCCTGTTCCGCCGTCGCCACATCGCCCAACAGCGCAAAGGTCTGCCCGGTCAGCGTCATCCGCACGCCTTTTGGGTTGTCCCCTTCGACGCGCTGGCCGTCCTCGTCGTAATAGCCGTTGAACCAGCCGAAGCCTTCGGCGTTCTCGACCCATTCCTGCCGTTGCAGGTGCGCCGTCAGCCAATCGGCTTTGGCAGCCAGGTCTGCCGCGAGGCTTTCCAGGCTGACCGTGACCTTTTCGCCGGAGACGGTGGGCTGCACGGCGGCAAAGTAGGCGTTCAGGCGCGCTTGTTTGGCGGCGATGTCGGTGTAGTCCACCGGTTCGCTGAGTGAGTCGAGCAGCAGCACCAGTTCGGCGGCCAGTTCGACCTCATCAATATTCGGCATTTCGAGCGCCAGGGCCAGTTCGCTCAGCGCGCGCAGATTGCCCGCGTAGAGGGCGGTGAAGGCCACACTCTCGCCGCGCCGCCGCGCCATGTCCATGCCGTCGTTCCAGTCTGCGCCTTCCAGACGGATGATGTTGTGTTCGCCTACGTTGAAGAACGCGGTGAGGTGCTGGATGAGCAAGTGCTCAAGAATGCTTCCCCGGTAGATGACCCCGTCCGCCGTCTTCAGTTGGGTGCCGTCTTCGGGCTTCCACGTCAGGTCGAGGGCCTGGGCGCGGTTGATGAATTGGTCCTTGAAGTAGACCTGGTCTTGCAGCAGGAACTCCAGGTCGCCGGTGGCGTCGAGGTAGAGTTGGGTGGTCAACAGCGGCCATGCGCCGTGGTCCATCCACACGCGGGGGATGTTGTTGCGGTCGGCCTTGAACTCGCCCGGTTTCGCGCCGATGATGGTGGCGTTGCTGCCGTCACTGCGCACGCCGGCGTAGCTGCTGAACAGCAGGTTGCGCACGTCTGTTGGTTCCATCAGCAACAACGCCAGGCAATCCTGCCACAGGTCGCGCCACCCGCGCCCGCCGCGCCCGTAATCGTGGTACGGCAGGAACGAGTTGCCGATCAGTCGCCGTAGGATGGGTTGCAGCGTCACCCACTTCAGCCAGCGGTCGAAGGTGGGATCGGCAGTCTGCACGCTCAACGGGGCGAGTTTCGCCTGCCAATACACGAGCGTGTGTTCAAACCACCGCTCGAATTTGCTGGTATCGCCATACGCGGCAAGCAGCGCATCGGGATTTTCGTCCCCGTCCATAATCGCCGTGATGAGGACATAAGACTTGGTGCGGCCCGGTTCCAGCTCGATATCCTGGAAACGCAGCGCGCCGATGGCCTCGTAGCCGTCCACCGTCGTTCCAGCTGGGACGCCCGGCGGCGCTTCCTCCGGCGCGACGATGGCCTGCGGCCATTCCAGCGTGCCGCCCTCGCCGATGAAGTCTTCGACGACGGGGTAGAAGCACACGGGAGCGTCCCCGCCGTCTTCGGCACCGAGCACGCCGTAGGTGACGGTGTTGGGCTGGTGCCCGCGCTCGTCGAAGGAGAGGGTGGGGCGCACGAGGACGCCGTGCGGGTGCGTGTGGATGCGGTGCAGCAGCGAGGTGACGTGCCGGTGGTCGCGCAAATTATCGGCGGAGCGCCCGTAGAGCGGGAGCGCCGCCGTGGGCGTGAGCGTGAGAGGCGCGTTGCCGGTGTTGGTGAACGTCACCTGCATCAGTTCGACGGCGTCGGCAGATGGCGGAACCAGCGTCGTGATTTCGGCGCGCAGTCCCAGGCGCGCGTTCTCGCGGATGACGCGCTGCCAGAGGAAGCCGGCTTCGAGCGTGACGGCGTCCGCGTCGTCGCTGAACGTCTGCGCGATTTGGGGCGCGCTGTTGCCGGTGGCGGACCACGGCCCAACGCCGTGAATGGTCACCCAGAAGTTGCGCGCCGAACGGGTGTTGTGCAAATCCTCGACGGAGACCGGTGCGGTGGCGAAGGTGTTTTGCCCGGTCTTCACGTCGCCGTGGAGCAGCGGCGTGACCACCGCGATCATCCCTGCTTCGTTTACCAGTGGGAAGTAGAGGTAATTTGTCTTGTGCGGGTCTTGCAGGACAAAGGTGGCTTCATCGTCCACAAAACGCCAGTTGGATACATCGGTTTTGGTCATAGTTTTCACCTCGGAAGATAAACCACGAATCTGCACGAATTTTCACGAATCAATCTGAAAATTCGTGTGGATTCGTGAAAATTCGTGGTTAGAAATATACGTCAATCCGCGAAATTTGCCCACTGCGCACGCTTTCGGCATAGGGTGGGCTGATGATGTGACCGGCTATCTCGACGGAGTCACCGCCAGCGAGGTGCAGCGTGATGGCGCGCGGGCGCATCTCCGCGGCGAAGGTATCCTGTTTCTGCGGGTTGTGGTAGGTGACGGCGCACCGGCCCAGGAAGGTCGCCGTGACCGTCCCGGCGTCGTCGAACAGCCGACCGGGCAGCGCGGGCCTGAGCGCCAGGTGCAGCGCGCCGTCCTTCACGCAGAATGGCTGCGCGCCGAAGAACATCACGTTCCACATGCTCAGGAATTCGGCGGTGGAGCCGCTGAGGCGCGCGACGAAACCGCCGCCGTGCAGCGTTTCGTCGGGGTGCGCGCTGCTGACGAGGAACGAGGCGTTTTCCAGCGGGCTACGCCCGTAGATGGCAGGGTCGAGGAAGGGGACGAGCGCGGTCTGGGCGTCGGTGAAGAATTCGTCGTAGAGACCCGCACGGAGGAGTTCGAGCAGGTATTTGTACTCCATGTGCAGCCAGATGGACTCGTTTTCCAGCCAGCCGGGGGTGAAGGCGCGGGCGCGCCCGATTTCGTGGGTTTCATCCGCCAGCGAGGCGTTGACCTTGTACATGCCGAGTTTGCGGTCGTAGAGAGCGCCGGCTTTGACGCGCTTGTACAGGGCGCGGGCCTCCTCCGGGTCGGTCACCAGCTTGAGCGCGTGGACGATGCCTTCCAGGTATAGCGGCAGAACGCGCGGTTCGAAGCGCGTGGCTTTTACGTAAGGGCGGCCTTGCGCGTCGGCGTCGGCGAGCCGCGTGTATTCGGTCACGGTATAGGCGAAGTAAGTGGGCGGCAGGCCGTCGTTCAGCGCCAGAGCGCGGTGGATGCCGGCCTCTATTTTGTTGCTAAAAGCGACGAGGGTGGGGAATAGCGTGTTGAAGGCTACCGTGACCGTTTCGCCAGCTATGCCAAAGCGCACTTGCTCGCGGTAGCTCTCGCGGGCAGTGGCGACGGCGTCCCAGTAGATGAAGTCACGGTCGGCGTCTTTGGCGTGTGCCCCTGTCTGCGGGGACACCCCCGTCTGCGGGGACGCCCCCGTCTGCGGGGACGCCCCCGTCTGCGGGGACGCCCCCGTCTGCGGGGACGCCCATTGCCGGTATGCTTGCAAGAGCGCATCCAGCAACACCGACTGCTCGCGCGGGATGGCGACTTTTTCATGGGGGAATTCCGACATCACCTGAAGTAGAAAACCCAACAATCGTATCAGCTCGAATGTCTCGCACAGCGACGAGCCGAACAGTCCCGGCAGGCCGTTGAGGGCGTCGCACCACCCCGGCTTGCCCGCTTCCATTTCGATGCCCATGCCCCACGGGTCGAGCGTGGCGAATTTGATGAGCGCCAGGGTGAGCAGTTTCTCGAAGACCGTCGCCCGGTACACGTCGCCATGGCCGTGCGCCGTGCGCAGCAGGTTGGGGGAGTTCGGGCGAGAGGCAATCAACGCAGCCTTCTCCTCGTCCTCCAAAATCGCCCCGTATTGGCGAACTTTGCCTTCACCGGCGAGCACGTACTTCTTGCTGCGCGGTTGGACGAAAACAGGGCTGTCGAAATAGGGGATGCTGGTCTCGAACAAAAGGGCGTGTTTGCGGTCGGGATAGATTGCCAGATAGCTGTCCATCAGGTCGAGGTTGTAGAACCAGTGGTCAATCCAGTACCCCTCACCGAACGTGGCCTCGAAGTGCTGTTCGGCGTGGGTGAGCGCCGCCGCGATGAAGGCTTCCGGCGCGACGCTGAGGCCGATGTGCCGGTCGGCGATGGCCTTGAGCAGACCGCCCGGCGTAAAAGGCCGCGCCAGAAGCGGCTCCAGTTTTGTCGGGTCATCCGCCAGCGCGAGGACGGCGTCGCGGGCGTCGGGTGGCAGGGTGAAGCGGCTGCCATTGACCACCAGTGGATTGTAGCCGTCAATTTGGACGAGTTCGAGGAACGACAGCACGTTGAAATCGCCGACTTGCGGGTTAAACAGCACGTCGCAGCGGCGGTTCTGGTTCACGTCGCGGTAGTTGCCGTTGCCCTGCGAGTAACGCTCGGCGGCCAGGTAGAAGGCGTTGTAGTCGCGTTCCAGGTCGCCGTGTTTGCGCGAGTAGATGTGGTAGACGAACGGTTTTTCCGCGTTACCCAGGAGCACGGGCCAGCCGCCGCGCATCACGTTGTCGAGGAAAGTCTGGCGGCAATAGGCGTCGAAGGTAGGGTCGGCGGTGTGGGTGGCGACGACGTCGGTTAATTGCGTCACAAGCTGTTGCGCCTCGGCGCGCTTCTCGCGCAGGTACGCGCGCTGCGTGAGGCGCGCCTGCTGCCGGTGAATGGACTCGATGTCGCGCACGTGGCCGATGATGGCGTTGACGGTGAGGCTCTGCCCCGGTTCGAGCGTGGCGTGCGTCCCGCAGAAGCCGCACGGCGTGCGCCCCACGGTGATTTGTCGTTCCGCGCGCAGGTCGTCCAGTGTATGCGTCAGAAAACGGTCGGGCGCGCTCAATGCGGTGTTGACGCCGAAGACGACGGCGGGGTCCACGAAAGCGGGCAACAGCGCGCCGTCGTCGCCGAAGGCGAGGTAGAAATGCCCGGCCTGGATTTCGGCGACTTCCGCCGTATCGCCCGCGCTGGCCTGGAAGCGATAAAAGGGGATGTGGTTTTCCAAATTGAAGACGCCCATCCACGCTTCGAGCGTGCGCCCGATTTCCTTCAGCCCCCAGTTGTCCACGCCGTAGGGCATCACGTAGGGCATCCCGTCCAGCATTTCCAGCGTGACCGGCGTCGCGCCGATGTTGGCGACCGTCACCTGCCGCACCAGTCCGGCGAAATCCTCGCCCGGCAGCGTGAAGTACAGCACATTCGTCTGGAGGCCGTGCGTGGGGCTGAGGGTTTGCAGTTCCAGTTCGTTCATGCCGATGAACATTTGTGTTGTCTCATCGGCCTGCCAGGGAGCAAAAGGTTCGTAGAAGGCGGCGTTCCCTTCGCGTGCGAGTTTGAGGAAGGTGCGGAAGCCGGTGTAGGGCGTGCTCTGGTAGGCTTTGTTCGCGGGCAGGAACTCCATCATCGGGTGGTTTTTGTTCTCGATGCCGAAGCTGGCGATGGCCTGTCCCCGGTTGACGTAGAAGACCCATAGCGGGATGCCCAAGGGGCCGGCGATCCCCGGCAGGAAGCTGGCGAAGGGCCGGGCGGCGGCGAAATTCTCGATGATAAAGCGACCGGTTGCATCGAAGGTTTTCATAGGCGCTCCTTGATAAAAGTCACGTAGTCGTTAGTCTCAGTAGATCTAATTTTGACTCTACTGCAAAAAGGGAAATTCACCACAGAGGCACGGAGAACACAGAGGAATCTTTATTTTTATCTTGAATGAAATTGATTTTCCGGTTAGCAATATCAATTTTATCAAAATACAGTTAAATAGAACTCCGTGACCTCTGTGTCTCCGTGGTGAAAATCTTGGTTTTTTCAGTAGACTCAATTTTGCTTGGCCTGGATCGCCAGATCCAGGCCAGAACGGGGATCTGGCGATCCCCTCAAAGCAATTTGCGATCTACTGCGTCTGGTAGTCGGATAGCCAGGATGGTTCGGATTTTCCTTTGGAACAAATGCTTCATAGTATAGGCTGAGTTGGCGACTCACCCTACAGTTTTCAAGGTGCAGGTGTTGAATTGTGGTTATGCTTGCGCGGGATCGGACGACCCCGCGCAAGCATAGGTTTGTGAAAGTGTTAGTGATTGCGCATGACGAGGGGTAGATAGATTTGCTTGATGTCTGTGACCTTCACTTCATCCAGATAGAACGCTCCGTGGCTGCCGGCGGGCATCCAGAAGCCGTAGCCCCACATCTCGCTGAGGGTCAGGCCGTCATTGGGGGCGCCATCCGGTTGGACAGCACTGCGGGTAAAGTTGCTGAAGGGCAACGTTATCTTCTTCCAGCCGGTGAAGTTGTCGGTGATCGTGGTCTCGAAGCGTTCGGGCTCCGCCGGCGCCTGGTAAACGCGCACGTAATCCACAAGCATGGTCTGCGGGAAGACGGAGGTCTCATCCGGGTAGCCCGGCCAATAGCCGCCCACGGCGACGTTCATGATGAGGAAGAAGGGATGATCGAAGACCCAGGGCGCGCCGGCGGGCAGCATATCGTGTGTGAGGGTGAAGTATTGCGTGTCATCGAAGTACCAGCGGATTTCGTCCGGTTCCCACTCGATGGCGTAAACGTGGTAGTTGTTGGAAAGGGCTTCGGTGTAGGTGTAGCCGCCGCCGATGCCGTTCGCCCCGGAGTAGCCCGGCCCGTGGACGGTGCCGTGAACAATGTCCGGTTCACGCCCGATGTTCTCCATGATGTCGATTTCACCGGAGTTCGGCCAGCCTACCTCGGTGAAATTGTTGCCGAGCGACCAGAACGCCGGCCAGATGCCCTGCCCGTAGGGGATCTTCAGTCGCGCTTCGGCGCGCCCGTACATGAAGTCGAACTTATCCTTCGTCAGCAGCCGCGCTGAGGTGTACGCGCAGGTGCCGGGTTCGTTTGCCGGTGTGTACTGACATTGGTAGGCGGGGTTTGTGGACTCTGTCGCCGTAATGACGAGTTGCCCGTCGCCGGTCAGCGCGGAGTTCTCGCGCTCGTCGGTGTAGTATTCGTACTCGGCGTTACCCCAACCATGCCCGCCGATGTCATACCCCCACTTGGTTTGATCCGGCTCCGCGCCGGCCGCGCCGTCGAATTCATCGCTCCATGCGAGTTCCCAGGTGCTGGGGCCGAGGTCAGGCGGTTTGTTATCCAGAATTTGTACCGTCATCGTCGTGCCGGTGTTCATCCCATAGAACCAGAAGTTGAAGGCATCGTAGCCTGACCAGTCTCTACTGGTGCCGAATCTGCGGATGAACCCGCCACCCGATTGCTGCATGGCCTGAATCGCCTGCGCGGGCAGGTGATAGGTAACGCTCAAGACGGTGTTGATCGGATCCTGTCCTGGTATCGCCAGCAGTGATGTGTCGGGAATCTCCACAGTGGTCACGGTGACGCCGCCCGTCGGCGCGAGTTCAGCCGGCACGCCCCGCTCGAAGTCGTCGATCATTCCCGGTTCGGGCACATCCCGCACGACAACCGGGGCGGTGGTTCTCCACCCGAGGGCGGCACCGCTGGGACTGGAGAGGGTGATATTGAACTGCTCGTTGCCCTCGATCTTGTGATCCTTCAGCAGAGCAATCTGGACGGTTTTGATGGTTTCGCCCGGCGCGAAGGTGAGCGTCCCCGAAACCGGCGCGGTGTAATCGTGCCCGGCTTTGGCGGTGCCCTCGGTGATCTCATATTTCACCGTCGCCGTCGTAGTGTCAGTGCGGTTGAGCACAACGCGCACGTTTGCCGAGTCGCCTTCGGGCGCTGCATAGGCGTAGGTGGAGAACTGCACCCGCAGCGGCATATCGCCCGGTTCACGCTCCCCGTAGATTTCGACCTGGTCGAGATAGAGCGTCTGCGCTCCTGTTCCGGCGGGCAGGCCGAAAGCGTAGCCCGATACCTCGGTCAGGTTGAGGCCGTCGTTGGGCGCGCCGCCTGGCTGCCAATCGGTGCGGCGCTGGAAGGTAGAGAACGGCAGATGGAACTGTTTCCAGCCGGTGTAATCATCGGCGATGCGGGTGTAGTAGCGTTCCGCCGAATCGCCGGTAGAGCCGAGCGCCTGGTTATCGAAGATTTCCACCTGGATCAATTTGCCGGTGTTGTTGCCGTAGAGCCAGAAGCGCAGGCCGTCATAGGCGCTCCAATCCTGGCTGACCCATTCGCCATTGTCGGAGAAGGCGTGCGTGAAGCCGCCCCACTGGCTGATATTGTAGGCCGCGCTGAAGACGGTGTTGGTGGTCGGGAAGCCGGGCACAGGGGTGACTGGGGTGGTCGTCCCCAACACGGGCATGTCGGCGACACTGCTGCCCCACACCACAAAGCCGATTTCGGTGTTGAAGGCGGTGCGCCCGTAGGGTAAGCCGGATTCGAAGTCGTCAATGAGTTGTGTATCCGGCGGGGGGTCGTTGTCCAGGATGGTCAATTTGGCCGGGTTGTTCTTGCCCCCGAGCAAAATGGTGATGGTTCCACTCGAACCGGGATCGGAAAGCTCAAGCCACACCGTCTCTGTCCCTTCATATACTGCATCGTCGGTGATAGGGACGGTGAACGTGATCTCGGTCTGCCCTGGCGCGAAGACGAGGTTGCCGCTGACCGGGGTGTAGTCCACACCGGCGGTTGCCGTTCCTTCCAGGTCCAGGGAAGCATACGTGACTGTGACCGGGTCTGTTGCTGCCGGCGTCAGTGTGACGGCGACGACGGCTTCACCGACGCCTTCTGAGACGGTATATGTTGGCTGCGCGAAGTCAATGACCGGCTGTGGCGCATTGGTCAACCCGCCAAATACAGTCACTTCATCCATATAGACTGTGCCACTGCCGCCGGGCAATGCCAGCGCATAAGCCCATACTTCAGTTAAGGTGAGGCCATCATTAGGTGCGCCATCAGGCTGCCACACATAATCGCGGAAGAACGCGCCCCAGGGGATGCTGATGTGTCGCCAGCCTGTGCTGGTATCGGCGAACTCGTAGGCGAAGCGTTCCGCTGTATCGCCTGGAGCGCTCTTGTTGTCGCTCAGGATGACGCGGAAGGTCGCCCCGCCGCCCAGGCCCTTGAACCAGAAACTCAGGCCGTCGTAGGCGCTCCAATCGTCAGGAGCGAGGTTATTGCCCGTTCCACCATAGCTCGGATTGGTGTATGCGATAGATAGAACGTGATTGGGAGTTAAGCCGGGCACAGTATCAGTGGCCACTGTTGTTAGAGCAATGCTTGTGCCACCGCCGCTATATTGGAACCAGGACGACGGCATCCCGGTCTCGAAATTGTCCACCAGGGTATTCTTGAATAACGCAACCTCATCCACATAGACTGTGCCACTGCCGCCGGGCAATGCCAGCGCATAAGCCCATACTTCAGTTAAGGTGAGGCCATCATTAGGTGCGCCGTCAGGCTGCCACACATAATCGCGGAAGAACGCGCCCCAGGGGATGCTGATGTGTCGCCAGCCGGTGCTGGTATCGGCGAACTCGTAGGCGAAGCGTTCCGCTGTATCGCCCGGACCGCTCTTGTTGTCGCTCAGGATGACGCGGAAGGTCGCCCCGCCGCCCAGCCCCTTGAACCAGAAGCTCAGGCCGTCATAGGCGCTCCAATCGTCAGGAGCGAGGTTATTGCCCGTTCCACCATAGCTTGGATTGGTGTATGTGATAGATAGAACGTGATTGGGAGTTAAGCCGGGCACAGTATCAGTGGCCACTGTTGTTAGAGCAATGCTTGTGCCACCGCCGCTATATTGGAACCAGGACGACGGCATCCCGGTCTCGAAATTGTCTACTATGTGTACCCCGGCGGCGGGCGCGGCAAGTGTCGCTTTGCTACTCACGGGTGACGACAGGCTGAACATCGTCGTCAACAACGCCAGTAAGGTCAAACCGCGTAGTATGGTAAAAAATCTTGTACTCATTCCATATCCTCCATTAAAAACTGATTTTAAGTGGTTTGTGCAAACAGGTAGGGATATTTTTCACGATATGCGATAGGTGCCTCCTCTAAGTATAGTTGCAAGTGATAGGTTGAAGG
>Ga0209381_1003556_pt1 | contig 15867 bp, 17 predicted proteins | sample DewCreD2012metaG_FD_184111 | JGI IMG/M metagenome (GOLD analysis project Ga0209381, IMG submission 184111) | Hot spring sediment bacterial and archeal communities from British Columbia, Canada, to study Microbial Dark Matter (Phase II) - Dewar... ...
AAAGAGCAAGAGCTCTAATCCGTTGATAAGATTCTTCTACCACCTAATCAGCATGTTGATTATTCTAATGTGGCGTGTCCACAACAGTATAAACAGCCATGAAGTCTTCAAGAGATACCTCAAGCTCATAGAGGTTGAACATTCAGCTGGAATAGCAAAAGAGCCACCACCATGTTTATGTCAAAAGTGGTTGATCGCATAGCGATAGCTATCCCAGAAAAGACAATATAAGGGGAAATTTGTGTGGGGTGATGTAGTTGTTTGGAGTCAAACAAAGGCTGTAGGCGGAGTTTGCACTGAAATTCATGCAAAAAAGTTGAACACGTTACCATCTTAGGCAAACCGGCTTTATATGTAGCGGAGATACTGTCTATCTAGAAACCTTTATATACTCTTCCCCTTGCCAAGATATCAAAGGGGTGGTAAGATGGAAATTATAATTTATATACTGATTGCGGTTGCGTTCTTGATACTTCTGTCAAGCCTGCGCGTAATATATGATTTTGAGAGAGGGGTAGTATTCACACTCGGAAGGTATAATGCCAAGCGAGGGACAATCGGTCCTGGTCTCAGGCTTGTTATCCCAATCATCCAAAGGATGGTTAGAGTGGATATGCGGCTTAGGGTCGTGGATGTGCCTGAGCAGGACACCATAACAAGGGACAATGTCACAGTGCGTGTCAATGCAGTTCTATATTACAGGGTAACAAATGCAGAGTATTCTGTGATACAGATAGAGGACTTCGAATATGCCATAAGCCAGCTTGCCCAGACAACTATGAGGAATGTGGTTGGCGAAGTGACGCTTGACGAGCTTCTCGGGAGAAGAGACCAGGTGAGCGACAAAATAAGGCTTATCGTTGACAAGGCAAGCGACCCATGGGGCATTAAAGTTGAATCCGTTGAACTCAAGCATGTCGAGCTTCCGAAAGAGATGAAACGTGTCATGGCAAAGGCAGCTGAAGCCGAAAGGATTAAGAGAGCTACAATCATAAGGTCCCAAGGCGAGAGCATGGCATCTATGAAAGTCGCACAGGCAGCAACACTTATCGGAAAACAAGAGGGCGCTCTCCAACTAAGGACACTTCAGTCGCTTGGAGACCTTGCGTCAGACCCTAGCAATACTGTGAATTTCATCCTTCCATTCGACGTGCTTAAGCCTTATCAGGGCTATAAGGGGGGTAGATAAGATGTCAGGCTTAATAATTGGACTCTTGGTGTTTGTCGTGATTGTGCTTGTCTCATCAATCAAGATAGTCAACCAGTACGAGAGGGGTGTGAGGTTCACCCTTGGCAGGTTCACAGGCATAATGGAGCCTGGACTAAGGCTTGTCATACCTGTATTGCAGGCATGGTACAGGGTTGATATCAGGACTCTTGTCATAGATGTGCCTAAGCAGGATACAATGACAAAGGACAATGTCTCTGTCCAGATAAATGCAGTCGTTTATTTCAAGGTGTCTGACCCTAAGACTGCCATAATTCATGTCCAGAACTATCTTTATGCCATAAGCCAGCTTGCCCAGACCTCTATGAGGGATGTTGTCGGCGAGAAAAGCCTCGATGAGCTGCTGTCCCAGCGTGATATAATCGCGAAGAGGATAAGGGACATCATTGACAAGGCAACTGACCCCTGGGGCATCAAAGTGGAGATGGTGGAGATAAAGGATATCGAGCTGCCCGATACGCTGGTAAGGGTGATTGCAAAGGAAGCAGAGGCAGAAAGGGAAAAGCGCTCAGTGATAATCAAGGCAGAAGGAGAGCTTGAGTCTGCAAAGAATCTTGTCGAAGCTGCGTCTGCATTGACAAAGACTACCGGCGGCCTCCATATCAGGACACTCCAAACAATGAACCAGCTAGGGATGGAGAAAAGCAATACCGTAATCTATGCAGTGCCTACCGAAATCCTAAACAAGCTTGCTGCATTCAAGCATTGATTTTTTATTTTGCATATATTATTTTTGCATATTAATTACTTTATAGTGGTTACAAAATGGAAAAGTTTATATATAAGCTAATCCAAGAGAGTATGTAATTGAATTTAGGGGTGCAAAATGACACAGGCAAGCAAGGATGAACAGATAGGATTTCACAAGGGAGCGCTCTCGACTCTCGCAAAGGAAAGAGAAGAGATGATGAAGATACTCTCCATCGTCGAGCAGCTCATGCAGATGCATGTAAAGGCGCTAAAAGAACTGGGTGTAGATCTTGTCGCTCAGGCGCAGAATGCTAAACAAGAAGATACGAGATCAGCAACGTCAAAACTAGACGAGCTTGTAAAGAAGAGGAAGTAATATGGGATTTTCATTCTCTAGAGACGGACTCTGCAGGGAATGCGGCTATTTTACGCAGGAGAATTGCGATGCCTGCGGCAGGTTCATCTGCCCTGAGCACATGATGCTCAAACCAATCGAGAACAGCGAAATAATGAACCACGTGCTCTGCAAGGATTGCGCAGGCACAACTAATCCCAAATGGTTCATGCACAGAACAAGGAAGAACGTCAAGATGATGGGCCATGCCCATAACAGATACTTCACGATTCCGGATTCTTAGTTACTGCTACGAATCTTTACTGTCGCCTATCGTTCTATAATCAATAAACCTGTGTTGGTGATGCTGTTATCTGCTCAGGTGATTTGACTACGCTGATGTTCAGTTCTTTTGTGACATCTATGCCCAGGGGTATGTCCAGGTTGGCCCGTATTCTCCATCTCACAGGATTTTGACGTGTAAGCGCATTAAGTATGCCTCCGAAGAATCCTTGATAATTCATCTCACGGATCTTTAAGTCGGGTACATCAAACTCAAACTTGTATTCGTATGATTGAAGCCTGTAGGTCTTCTCATTGTCGAGCTGATGGATGTCATTGTACAGTGTGACTGTATGCTTATGCTTGCCGCTTCCCTCCACTCGTGTAGCGACAAGCGCCACATTCACGCCTCTTGCATTGATGGCTTTCTTTATCGTCATCCTGACTGTTCCATGCAGTTTTTCGCCTGGAGTATAGCCTGTCTTAGGGATGTCAATATCAATCTTACCATCCATGAACTGGAACATGCGCACCTCGTTTAATCAGAATATTTTTTTTCATTTCTTTTAAAAATTTTCCTTTTTAGCCGATTCACATCGCATGCTTGTTGCCGGTGATTCATGCAGATGGGCTTGAATTTCTCTCGCAATGAAAGGAGTATTACAATTGAATACGGTAATTTGCTCAAGTTTCTGTATCTGTATAATCATCCAAGAAGCTTAAGCTTCATGAGATCCTTCTCGAGCTTGACATTATTCTTGAAAAGGAGGGTCCTAACAGAGGCTTTCCTTGCTGCTTTGAGGTGCTCTTTCTCATCATCAATATACAGTATTTCGTTTGGCTTCAGCTTGAGCCTTGAAGCCATTATCTCGTATGTCTTCGGGTCGGATTTTGTGACTTTGGTCTGGTAGGAGAACTGCCTGTAGTGGAATTCCTTAAAGAAATCGTATTTCTTGTTAAGGAAAAACAGCCTCTGCCTGCTCGTGCTTGAGATAATGCCTACCTTAATCTTTCTCTTTCTCAGGGCTCTTGCGATGTCCCTTAGCTCATAATTCATGCAGTAACAGCTGTTCCACATCTGGTCAAGCTTCTCATAGTCCTGCTCGAGCCTGAATGACCTCTTGAACCTCTTCCAGAATTCTTTTCTCCCTATCCTGCCGCAGCAGTAGTCCTTTCCTATCCCCTGCACAAGCTCTTTCTTCAAGCTTTTCGCAGGGATTTTAAAATTCCTATGGAATTTGGCGATTGCTGATTTGAATCCGTCAGTAAAGAAGACTCCTCCAAAATCGAAAACAACAGCCTTTATCATTCCTTGGGCCTCCTGATAAGCTTTCTCAGACGCGATGCGAATCTGGGCTTATCGGACTCCTGTCTGCTGTCATCAATTATTTTTAAATCTTTTTCTTTTTCAGCAGGCTGTGATTCATTAGGCTGCATCAGATTCTGCTCAACTATAATATTCTGGATATCCTGGTGTGCAGATTCTGCAAAGTTCTTTGTTTCATTAGGCTTTTCCAAAGATATAACCTCTTTGTCAGATACTATCTGTCCTGTGCCATGCCTTTGCGGCCTTGAAACCGGTCTTGTACTCTTCCTCAGGAACTTCGACGGGTTGCTGGATAAATCTATGAAATCGTCAGCCTCCTCCTTAATCATCTTGGATGCGGTCTTGCCGAACGCTATTACCTCAACCCTGCATCCGTGTGATTTCAGGTATGTCAAGAGATCCTTGAAATCTCCGTCGCCTGATACAAGGACAATGGTATCAACTTTAGAATGCAGCCTTACGGCGTCCATCGCTATTCCTATATCCCAGTCTCCTTTCTTGTCACCGGTATAGAATACCTGCAGGTCTTTTGCCTTGACCTCGATACCAATATTCTCAAGGGCATCATAAAATCCCTGCTCTTCCTTTATCTGCGCACGGATGGTGTAGGCTATCGCCCTTACAAAAGTCCTGCCCGCAATCGCAGTCTCAAGTATTGTCTTGAAATTGACTTTGGCGTTGTATAGATGCTTTGCGCTGTAATACATATTCTGCACATCGAAGAGGACCAGCACCCTCTGGGACTTGTGCTTTAGATTTGCCATTCATTCACCTTTCAGCATTTTCTTATATATAGACTGCGCCGCAATCGCTCCTTCTGCCTGCGCAGCAACGATCTGTCTCATGTAGTTGCTCTGGTTAGTGACATCGCCTGCGGCATAAAGCCCCTTTATTGTCGTGGCCTGTGTCCTGTCCACTTCCAGATGGCCCCACTTGTCAACTGCCGCGCCAAGAGCCCTTGCAAGCCCTGACTCAGGGTCGCTTCCGACCTCAATGAAAACACCGTCCACAGGTATCTCTTTTCCAGACCGCATCCTTATAGCCCTCACTTTGCTGTCGCCAATAATCTCTGCCGCGCTGTCGCCGAGCATCACCTCAATCTTGCCTGTTTCCTGTATTCTTTTCTGCCAGATGGGCTCAGCAGGAAGTTTAGGCATCAGCTCACAGAGATATACCTGTGATGCGTATTCTGAGATGAGAAGAGCCGAGGTGGCTCCTGAGTCATTTCCGCCGAGCACTGCAACGTTCTTGCTCTTAAAGAGAGGTGCGTCGCATGTTGCGCAGAGGCAGACGCCTTTCCCCAGGTATTCTTTCTCGCCCGGTATGTTCAGCATCCGCTTCTTTGTGCCGAGAGCGTAAATAACATATTTAGCATCAAGCGTTCCAGAAGGGGAGTGAATTGAGAATCCATTGTCTGTACGCATCAGTCCCGTCACTGCCTCTTTCCTGAAATCTATATCATTTGCGGCAATATGGGCTTCATAGCTTCTGGCAAGATCATTCCCAGTTATCGAAGCGAAGCCTGGACAGTTCTCTATTCTATGCGCTTTCCTGGTCCAGCCGCCGATATCAGGCGACAAAAGAAGAGTCCTTAGCTTGTATCTCGCACAGTAGATCGCTGCTGTCACTCCAGCAGGACCTCCTCCAAGGATGCACACATCATACATGCACCAAAAGAAATGGCGGTCTTTTAAAAAGTTTTCTGGGCATTGGCCTCTCAAAGTCTTTGCAAGTTCTGCTTATGCCCATGGTCCTTGCTTCAATTTGCAGTGCAAAAACCTAGACTGCGCAATATTTAAATAACGCACTGCCTTACCTGTATTCGTGAAAATAGAATTTTTCCCTCTGGATGTAACTGTGAGGCACACTGGTCCAAGATGCGAAGTGCTTGTATTCGGCAAGACGGTGGATGGCAGAATCGTCTGTGTCTCTGACCATTACCAGCCTAATCTGCTGCTTGTAGGCTCTCCTCAGATATGGAGTGAGATGGATGTCCTGCGGGGATACAGGACTGAGAATCAATCCGGCATTCTTCGTGGAAGGCATATATCCTGCGTGAGAGTCTTCGCAGATAACATCAAATCTCTTAATGAACTCTCACTTCGTCTTAGGTCAGTGCCGGGCGTAGAAGAGATACTTGAGAACGACCTAGATATAGCTACTGAGTATATGTCAGAAAAAGGCATCATACCTTTCTCTTATTATTCCGTAGAGGTCGAGCCTGGAGACCTGAGACTCTCAGTTGACGCTGTATTCAGGGCAAAGGGCTATACCCAGATCTCGACCGAGATGCTCACTACACCGAAAGCCCTTGCGATAAGTATGATAGCTGATGAAGCGGATGCTCTCCAAGACAGTCCGCTGCTTTTGGCTGCGATTGCCTATGAAGGTATTGAAAGACGTATCACCTGGAAGCAGCAGCTGTCTGCCGGAGCAGAGCTTGTCGGAAGCGAGATGGAGCTGATTGAGTCACTTGTCAAAGCAATCAGGGATTTTTCACCTGATGTTTTAGTCGGCTGCAATTCAGACGACATTGATCTGCCATTGCTTAATGCCAGAGCTGCAAGATACGGAATCCAATGGCTCCCCGGCAGGGATGGGACTGCTGTCAAATTGACAAAAGGAAGGTATGGAGCGAGCATAACAGGGATTGTGCATGCCGATATCTCAAGGTATCTATCAGGTCTCGGAGCGGCTGATCCACAAAGCACCCTTCCCTCAAAAGGGGATGCTGCAGGCGTGCTTAAATCATTCAAGGCGATTCTTCCTGATATGCTTGAACTTGTCAAAATAATAGGCATCGGTCTAGATAGCGTCTGCCGTTCGAATGCTCTGCAGCTCGCTGAAGAATACCTTATATCCAATGCCAGAAGCTTCTCTGAGATAATCCCCCGAAGGCCCAGTTCAAAGGAATACGAGGAACGAAGAAAGCCTGCTGTCACTCTCATGAGCCTATGTGAGCCTGGTCTCTATGAAGAGACAGCCGCGGTAGATGTTTCTCATCTCATAACGGACGCTATTGTTTCAGCCAACATATCGCCCTCTTCTATGTCCTGCGAGTGCTGCCAGGATGCTTTCTGCAGACAGAAAAAAGGCATGATACCTGTTTTGCTTGAAGCACTCGGAGACAGGATACAGAGACTAGAGAAGATGCTTGCCGAAGAAGATATTTACTTGAAAGCAAGACATAGGCAGATAAGCAGGCTTTATCAGTCATTTTCAGGATATTATGGCTATCCTGCGGCAAGATGGTATAGTATGGAATGCCAGGAAGCTGCTATTGATCTAGCAAAAGAAAGTTTAAAGGGTTTCATTTCCGGTATAGGGGGAACCCAAATATTCTATGAATCCGGAACATTGTATCTTACAGGAGCATACGCTGACAGGATATACACTAGGGGCTTTTTTATAAGCGACAGGCCTCCTAAGTTTGCGCTCAGCAGAGGCGAGGAGCTGATTTCGGTAGGTTTCAAGCACAGATGCAGAATGGTTGAAGACATGTACGGCAGAATATTGAGGCTTCTTCTTCTTCACGGAGGAAAGGAAGCGGCTATAAGCTACTGCAGAGATATAATAGCTGAACTCAGGCGGCGGGCATTGCCTGCTGAAATGCTTGCAATCAGGGCAGAGGTAAGACAGGACTCCCCTCAGGAAAATACTGCTTCTATAGTTGCATCCAAAGCAGGAATCAAAAAAGGCATGATAAGCTACATTATCACCAGAGGCGACGGCCCGGTGGCTGACAGAGCGAGGCTCTTGCCTGCAGATGACTATGACAGCGAGTACTACCTGAACACAATATTCCTTCCTGCGCTTGAGCCCATAGCTCTTGCACTCGGCTACAAAAAGGAAGATCTCCTGCAGCCAAGGGAACAAAGCAAGCTAGGTGGCTGGATCAGTTAAGCTGAAAAACTATAAGAAAAATCAAGGGTATAGATATACCCTCTCTGTACTTATAACATCCGGAGTGACAAACTGGGTTAATGTTGATGTCCCAATCTTTGGAATGAAGTTCAGCCTAATCTCCTCATCCTCAAACACTCTTCTCGGTGACTCGTAGCATAGTCTAATCACATCTCCTCTCTGGAGATTGCCATTTACCCAATTGGTGCCCTTCTGCTCATAGACCACTGAGAAGTATCCCTCGCCCAGCCTATAAGGCGTGACAGTGAATGTTCCGTTCGCCGGGATTGTGTTTGCAACAGCTATTGTTGCATTAAGGTCAATAGTGGCATAGGTTGTGCTCCCAATTGATGCCACAGCACCTGATGCAACGACATTGCTTCCCACAAGGCTAATGTTTCCGGAATCCAGGTTTATAGGAATTGAACCATTAGCACTTAAGTTAAGCATCAATGCAGAAAGGTTGAGTACATATATATAATCAGTAAGTCCATCATCATCCAGGTCCTCAGCGAGAGCATAGCTGTTTACGGCATTGGTCACATCAGTATCTATCTCTTCTACATTTAGTGTATTGTAGCCATTGTTATTGTTCTTTTCGCAGATGCTGTCTTTTCCCCGGTATTTGAATGTTCCTGTTCCGTCCTTCGTATTGAATGTGAATATGACCTGGTCGAGCTTAATCGCTTCTGAGCCCGGAGAAAGCTTCATGTACTGCCGGAATTCGGTTAGATTGCCGCCGCGTCCATCAGTTGCGCTGACCTCTATAGTCTCTGCATTGGTAGATATCTGAGATGTCGCCTGACCGCCAGTGGACAATGCTCTCTCCTGCAGGCTTCCTGCTGTCTGGATAAGGACCCCAGCAGCCACTGCTGCCACAAGCAGCATTGCAATGAATATTATCAAAGTACCTACACCCATCTCTCCTCTTTTATGCATATTACCACCTCAACCCAGTTGACTTATGGTATTACTGGGAATGCTCATTTATAAAACTTTCTGTTGCAGTTTTGATGTAGAACATCGTAGGTTCTTGGCAGGCAATTTCTGTGCGAAACCTCGCCACTAAGCGCAAATCTTAATTTCTGCATCCAAACCAGCAGCAGATATCCGACTCTGCCCATTCGGGCGGCAAAAGTCAAAGCGCAATATGCCGTGCTGGCAATGATTCATTCATCACTTTCCTTAATTACAATTACCTGGTATATCATCATTCCTAATGTGTGGATGTCTATGATAAATTATAGATCATTTACCCAATACTCCAACAGCAAGCACTAGTCAACCCCGCGCAACTATTATAAACAGCCCACCCAACCCCAGCATACCTTGATAAAGAACTTTACGCCTAGACTGTACCAGGAGACTATCTTTGCCACAGCCAGCAAAGAGAATACCCTTGTCGTCCTTCCCACGGGCATGGGAAAGACCAATATATTCCTGATGCTTGCGGCACACCGACTGAAGCTATTTCCGTCCAGCAAGATTCTGCTTATAGGCCCGACAAGGCCGCTTATAGACCAGTACGAGCGCGTGTTCCGGGAATCATTTGACATAGAGCCGGACAAACTCGCCGTATTCACCGGGTTTGTCCCGCCAGAGAAGCGCGCAGAGCTATGGAGGACCGCAAAGATAATATTCAGCACGCCCCAAGGCCTTGAGAACGACATCATAACCAATAGGATAAATCTTGAGGAGGTCTCATTGCTAGGGATAGATGAAGCACATAGGGCAGTAGGCGATTATGCGTATGTTTTCATCGCGAAGCAATATCACGAGAGGGCAAAATTCCCGAGGATTATCGCCATGACTGCCTCGCCCGGAAGTGATATCGAGACCATAAATGAGATTGTCCAAAACCTTTTCATCGAGGCCATTGAGATAAGGACAGAAGACAGCCCTGATGTAAGGCAGTATGTGCAGGAAGTCAATGTCAAGTGGATTAAGGTGGAATTTCCAGAAGAATACCGGCAGGTGCATAAGTCGCTTACTTCATGCTACAACAAGAAGCTTCAGGAGATAAAGTCTCTTGGGTACCTGAGCCAAACCCCACAATCAAAGAAAGACATATTGAGCATGCAGGCAAGGCTTCAAGGCGAGCTAGCCTCTGGAACAAGAGATTTTAGCATAATGCGCGCCCTCTCCCTAGCCGCAGAAGCGCTGAAAGTTCAGCATGCGATTGAACTAATAGAAACGCAAGGCGCACATCAGCTGAACCGCTATATGGAACAGATAGAGATGCAGGCAAGGACCACCAAAACCAGGGCGGTCCAGAACCTTGTGAAGGATCCTGATTTCAGGATGGCTCTGGTCAGGTCAAGGCTTCTTGCAGCCAACAAAGTCGACCACCCGAAACTTGTGAAACTCGCTGAGATAATAGAAAACAAGAAAGACCAGAGGGTGATGGTATTCACGCAATACAGGGATTCAGGACAGGGGATTGTGGAGAAGTTATCGCAGATCCAGGGCATCAATGCAAGACTGTTTGTCGGCCAGCAGAAAAAGAACGGCACAGGCCTTACCCAAAAGCGCCAGATTGAGATACTGGAAGAATTCAGAAACGATAAATTCAATGTGCTTGTGGCGACAAGCGTGGGGGAGGAAGGGCTTGACATCCCGCAGGTTGATTTGGTTATATTCTACGAGCCGATACCTTCAGCAATAAGGAGCATACAGCGAAGAGGAAGAACAGGAAGGCTTGAGAAAGGCGAAGTCATCATTCTCTCCACAAAAGATACTAGGGATGAGGCATACAGATGGAGCGCCCACCACAAGGAAGCGAGAATGTACAGGAACCTTGAAGGTCTAAAGAAGAAGATATTGTTCAGGAAATTTGAGGGCCAGGAATCACTTAAGAGGTTCGAGCAGAGTGATATCACTGTCTTCGCAGACTACCGGGAAAAAGGCAGCGGTGTGATAAAAGAGCTCATCAGCCTAGGCTTGAAAGTCCAGATGGAGCGGCTTGATACAGCGGATTATGTTGTGAGCGCGAGATGCGGCATCGAATTCAAGACACAGGAGGACTTCGTAGACAGCCTGATTGATGGCAGGCTCTTGCAGCAGGTTAAGGCTTTAAAGCAATCATTCGAGAGGCCGCTGATACTTGTCCAGGGCGACAGGGACATTTACAGCATTAGAAATGTCCATGCAAACGCTATACGCGGCCTCATTGCCGCAATCGCAGTCAGCTACAATGTCCCTATCCTTTTCTCGCGTACCATCCAGGAGAGTGCATCGTTCATTTCGATAATAGCCAAGAGAGAACAGGAGGAAGGGAGCAAACCGTTTGTGATGCATAGTGCCAAGCCTGCCGCGCTAAGAGAACAGCAGGAATATCTTGTGAGTTCTCTTCCTGGCGTCGGAGCAAGCCTTGCCAAACCTCTTCTAGCCAGATTCGGCAGCGCTAAGAATGTCTTTAATGCAAGCGAGATTGAACTAAAAGAGGTAGACCTCATCGGGGAGAAAAAGGCAAAAGCGATAAGGGCTGTTCTGGATACGCCTTGGGAGGGGTAGCTCGCATCTTCCCTTTAAAACCAAACAGGCTAGAACCTCATCCCCCTGAGCTTTTTTACTCTCTCCTCAATAGGTGGATGGGTTGACAGGAACTTAAGTATTCCTCTAGATGAGAAAGGATTCTGTATGAATAAGCTGCTAGTGGTAGGGCTGCCAAGAGCCATCGGCTCTTTCTCCACTCCTTTCTCAAGCTTGAGAAGTGCGCTCGCAAGCCCTTCAGGATTCTTTACAATCTTTGCAGCGCTCTCATCTGCAAGGAACTCTCTGCTTCTGGATATGGCGAGCTGGATGAGCACTGCAACTATTGGCATTACAATGGCCAGCACTAGAAGCTCAACCAGGTTTGGACCATCATCACTGGAGCCAAATATCATGCTCCACCTTGCCATTGAGCCCGCAAATCCAATGATGCCTGCAATCATCGCCGCTACTGTCTGTATCAGTATATCTCTATTCTTGATATGGGAGATCTCATGCGCAGCAACTCCTTTTAGCTCATCATCATTCAGCAGGTTTATTATTCCGATTGTAAACGCCACAATGCCATTCTCCGGGTTTCTGCCTGTTGCAAATGCATTCGGCTGGGCGCTTGGAATAATATATATCTTAGGCATAGGTATCTTGGCGTATGCCGAGACCTCCCTCACAATCTTATAGAGCCTAGGATACTCTCTCTCCTTTGCCGGCTCTGCTTTGTACATCCAAAGCACGATCTTGTGCGAAAAAAAGTATGCTGCCCCGTTCATGAGAAGCACGAAGACCAAAGCGATTATCAGGCCTCCTGTGCCGAAAAGATTGCCCACTATTATTGCTATAGATGTCAGGGCTATAAGCAAGATAAAAGTCTTTATCCTGTTATCCATTTTCAATCACCATAATAACAGAGAAAATAATTATTTATAAATTTTTCATTTAATCATTTTTTCTTCTTTCCTGTTCCGCAGCATCCGCATCCCATTATAATCACCTCGTCCTGTTGTGGCCGCCTGATTTATAAACATTCCTGGTCTTCCTTGTCCTGGCATTCCCGAAGAAGTCATAATCCTCATCAATAGCATTTAGGTCAAGCACCATTATCTCCTCTTCCTCAAGTCCTGCCATCTTCTAAACTACGTTCCTATTGTGTTTATATTTTTTTTGTTTTGCCTATTACAGGGACGGCTGATTAAAGAGAGGTGAGTTTTGGTTACCAATCGCAGAACTACAGCAAGCCACCAAAATATTTATTAACCACTGACCAATACTGTCAAAAAATGATAGACCCGGATTATATACCTGAGAATGAAATTATAGAATCCAACGATGCTTACCCTTTATATGTAATTTGGGTAAAAGATAAACCGTCAAACCCTATCAACAGGCGGAGAGTCTTTGACTTCATAGCAGAAAGACTTGAAAGTTCTATTAGTAACTACGTAAATAACGATTACGATAAACTCAGTCTGCCTGAGTTAAGCACAATGAAGGAGCTGTATGTCAGTCTTGGATTGGATAACATTGAAAATGATTATGCAGGTAACCCGCAGCTTCAAAAGCATTTAATCAATAATGTAGGCGAGTTCCTTGATACCCTGCTTGAAAGGCTGAATCAGCCATCTGACAGGATGGGCATGCTTGAGTCTCTTAAATTCAATAAGGATGAGATGCTTCAATATACCAATCCCGAGCATTTCGAGCCATATTCAGAAGTAGGCGAGACTATTATTAAGGAATATGGAACTCTCTTAATGAATTTCATTGCAGAACCGACTGAAGAGAGATTCGCTCTGGCATCCCAAAGGAAGCTGGATATAATCCTTGGAGTACAAATGGTTAAGCGAAAAGATTCAGGAGTCTTGAATGTGCAAGCAGAAGGGTTCAATCCCGCTGACCATATCGTGCATCTCTATCTGGGCTGAACATTTCTGATGCCTTCGATCTGCCTGAACCTTGTATTTAGAAAAAGCCACTCCCGGAACTTATTATCAACCTCCACGCCATGCATCTGAAGCCCTGCTGATATCCTGTGATACAGCTTCTTTCCCTCTTTGTCCAGATCAGTCAGTATCACTACTTTTTTGGAGCATGCCGCCACTTCCTCAATCAGCTCGTACACCGGTTTCTTGTGCAGCATGTGGATTCTCTTTATCCCTAGACATGAAAGGGCCTCCCTATCCTTTGGTCCCTCTACAATAACCGCCTTGCCTGAATGAGCAAGCTCTGCCGCCCATTGGCTTAGCTCTGTTATTGAATGAGTCATTCAAATCCCTTGTTTTCATAATCAATAAGTATTTTGTTGTGGTCAAACTCAAGCTTAGGAACCTTGTCAATCGGCACAACCTTAACCTCAGCAGCATCATCACCTGCCAGGAGCTCGCCTGTGCCGTCTGCAACAAAGACTGTTGTAATGGCATGCCATCTGGGGTCTCTTTCTGGATCAGAATAGGTGTGCAGTTGTGCTTCAATCCTAATGTTTAGACCAGTCTCTTCTTTTGATTCACGAATTGCTGCGTCCTCGAGGCTTTCTCCCTCTTCCACCACCCCACCGGGAAGCGCCCAGCCAATAGGCGGAAACTTGCGCCTTACAATAACTATGCCGCCTTTATGCCTTATTATCACATCAACACTGACTACGCGCTTAGGTGGGGTGTACATTAAAATAGAGAAATAACGGCTGATTATTAAAAGCTGTGATAAATTCCAGCCTTTGATCTACAAATGTAGATTTGTCTTGTCCAACCAAAACAATAAAAACAGCCCTTTGTTTCCAGATAGGATGATAGATATAGGCCTCTGCCTCAGGCATTACAAGAAAGATGATATAGGTAGGGCCATGGTCGAATCCGCAAGGGAAAGAGAGGTAGCTGTCCGCTACGGGGACAGAGGCTACGGCAAGAGACCCGACACCTTGCATTACCCAAAAGATGTGCTGGAATTTGCGAAAGCAGGTGCCACAAGCTTCCATGTATCTGAGGAACGCTGGACCAATGTCCATGGCCTTAGGCCAGAACTCAAGAAAGAGGAGCTGGAAGCAATCAGGAAAGGCTGGGATCTGGTAATAGATATTGACTGCCCTGACATCAAGCTCTCGAAAATCATCACCTGGCTTATAATTAGTGCTTTAAAGGAACATGGTATAGCTTCAATCACAGTGAAATTCTCAGGCAACAAAGGCTTCCACATCGGAGTGCCATATGAGGCATTCCCTTCTTCCATTCATGGAAAAGAGACGAGACTCTGGTTTCCCGAAGGCCCAAGAAGGATAGCAGCATACCTTGTGAATTACATCTCAGAGAATAAAATCTCTGTTCTGTCCTCCCAGATTGTTTTTGACAAGAAGTTTGCATTCTCAGCAGAGGAGCTCACTATGATGACTGGCAAATCCCTGCAGGATCTGACAGCTGAGTACTGCCAAGCCTGCGGAAGGAAACAGGACGCTGTTAAGGAAATCAACAGGTTCGTCTGCAGCCAGTGCGGAAAGGAGTCACAGTCAAGAGAGGATTATGTCAAATGCGGCTGCGGCAGGCTCATGGAACTGCTTGAGATGGAAAGATTATGCAGGTGCAAGGGCAGGAGCTTCATCCGCAAGCTTGATCCGTTCGCAATCATGCAAGTAGACACTATCCTCATCAGCTCAAGGCATCTTTATAGGATGCCTTACAGCCTTCACGAGAAATCTGGCTTGGTATCTATTGTCATAGAGGCTGACAGCATCTTGGATTTTGAAAAGGAGATGGCAAAGCCTGACTCTTCATTTGCTATCAGACCTTTCTTAGATAGCACAAAGGCTGTGCAGGGCGAAGCATCAAGTCTAATAATCCAGGCCTTAGATTATGCCATCCCAGAGCCAGATGACGAAATAAAGGACAGAGAGTTTCTGACACTTGCAGAGACGGTGCCAAAGGAACTCTTTCCCCCCTGCATCAAAAACATCCTATCTGGAATAGACGATGGAAGGAAGAGGGCTGTGTTCATTCTCATCAATTTCCTCCAGTCAGTGGGATACAGCATAGAAGATATTGATGCCATTCTCACCGAATGGAACACCAGGAACAGGGAGCCTTTAAGAGAAGTAGTCATGAAAGGCCAGCTGAAGTACAGGAAGGGCGCAAAACCTGTCCTGCCCCCTAACTGCAATAACCCCGGCTACTACAAAGACATAGGAGTGTGCACTCCTGATTCTTTCTGCCAACGTATAAGAAACCCGGTCAACTACTCCATCCTCAAGGCCAAGCGCGCCCAGCAGGATGAGAAACCAAAGCGTCAGAAGCTTACTGAAGAGCAGAAAGAGATGCGAAGGAAACACCGCGAAAGGAATTCCATGCCAAAAGAGCAGTAGGAGAATTAGTTTCTTTAGTTGTCCGAAAAAGGGAAACTAATCTTATATATTATTGAATAAAATAAACAAAATTGCATCCGAAAAAGGGAAACTCATATTTGCAAACCAGAATTTATCCAACATTCTTCGCAATTATGTAAATAAAATGCTGTGTTGCATAAATGACTAGTCTTTGATTACTATCACATAGGCTCTCTTTCCAATCCATTTCTTTTGGGCATCTACTTTGGCAGAGTTGCCAAATGGTGTAATAGTCCGCTCATAGATGCATT
>Ga0209381_1003559_pt1 | contig 15843 bp, 20 predicted proteins | sample DewCreD2012metaG_FD_184111 | JGI IMG/M metagenome (GOLD analysis project Ga0209381, IMG submission 184111) | Hot spring sediment bacterial and archeal communities from British Columbia, Canada, to study Microbial Dark Matter (Phase II) - Dewar... ...
CGTCTGGGCGATCGCCGAAGGCCGCCAGGCCGCCCGCTCGGTCGATGCTTACCTGTCAGGGCGGACGTGCCTGCCGTAGGGATTTATCGGGACACACGGTTCCCCAAACCAGCCGGATCGCCGGGTCATTTTATTGCGCTGCGGTGGCGCGCGGCCGGCGGCGCCTGTCACGGGCCTCAATGTCCCCTGGCTTCTCTTCAGCGCGTCTCCTTTTGAGGATTGGCGTATTTCAGTCTGCCGGCGTCCCCAAGGCGGGCTTGGGCGGGCCGGCCCGGCCCTGACAAGCCTCTCCGCCGGCGCCGGCGCGGGACTCGAAACCTGATATCGATAGTTATTAGAGTCCTATTATCACAGTAGAGTAAGTTTTGTTGTAAAGAAAATGGTTTCTATTAGTGCGCCTTGTCTTATAATGAGGGCATTCGAGGTTCCATGGAGAGAAGACGCGAGCTTGGAAATCTGTCCCGAGGGCACGCGGTTGTGGAGCTGTCATTCCTCATGCCGTGGATCTTCTTCCTGTTCGTCGGCGCGCTGGATTTCGGATTTTACAGCCATGCCTTGATCAGTACGGAGAACGCCGCCCGCGTGGCGGCCCTGAACGCCGGGAGCAGCCTTGCCTCGGCCTCCAGCCAGAGGGACGCGTGCTACCACGTGCAGCGCGAACTGTCGAAGATGCCGAACGGCTCCGCTTTCCCGTATGATTGCAACGCCGCTCCGCTGGTGGTGACGGCGACGCGTTACACCGATGCCGAGGGGATGCCGGCGACCCGGGTGCAGGTCTCCTACGACACTTTGACCTTGATGCCGATCCCCGGGCTTGTGCCCGGTCAGTTGACGATCAGCCGGACGGTAAGCATGAGAGTGTACGGGGATTGAGGATGAGCCGATCAAGGCGCCGCAGGAGGGGCAACTCGCTGATCGAGTTTACGCTCGTCGGGATCCCGGTCATCTTCCTCCTCATCTCGGTCTTTGAGGTGTCGCGGGGGATGTGGATGTATCACACTCTGGCCAGCGCCATCCGGGAAGGCACGCGCTACGCGATTGCGCACGGCAACAGTTGCAACATCTATCCCAATCGGTGTGCTAGCCGGATTCGCGATATCGCGGCGCGGATACGGGACCGGGCGGTTGGAATTCCGCCGGCGCAGATGCGGAACGTACGGTTCATCTCCGCCACGCGCACCATAAGTTGCGAGACTCTGGCGAGCTGTCTGGACGGCACCGTGTCCGGGGCCGTTTACTGGCCGGCAGGGGCGCCCGGCAGCACGATCGATATGGGCGGGAACCGCCGGGTGGCCATCGAGATCACAGCGGAGTACCGGTTTCAGTCCATGATTGCGATGTTCTGGCCCGGCAGCAGGGGGATCAACTTCGGCTCGTTTCTTCTGCCGGCCAGTTCGCGGGAATTGATTCAGTACTGACAGCGGCAGGTGAGGAAAATGGGAACTTGTCGAATTCGAGGGCGGCGAGGGCAGGTTCTGATTATGGTCACGCTGGCCCTCTTCACGCTGATGGGGATGATTGGTCTGGTGGTCGATCTGGGATGGTCCTATTTCAGAAAGAAGTCCGCCCAGTCGGCCGCGGATGCGGCGGCTCTGGCGGCGGTTCGCAGCGCGATCCTTGCTTCCTCCAGCGCAACCAACGTCAGGTGCGGCGGCTCGATCGCTTGTGCTTCGACCCCGGTCGAATGTCCCGCCGGCGGCAACCTCGCCAGCGCTTGCCTCTATGCGGCCGAGAACGGATACACGAACGGCGGCCGGATTACAGTCACGGTGCAGGCCAGCGACCGGGACACCGCGCCCACGGTGCTGGGCTGCAACCCGCCGTCGCACCACCCGCCTACAGCGCCCTGCGTGGATACCTATTACTGGGTGACGGTTCGCATCTCCGAGAGAATCCCCCAGTTGTTCTCGGCGGTCCTGGGCAACCGGGAAGGCGGCGTCAGCGCGCGAGCGACCGCGGCCATCGCCCCGGGCCTGGCCGGCGGCCAGTTGAGGTTGCTGAATCGCGAGAATGATCCTTGGCTCTTGGGAAAACCCGGCAACAACGTCTTGAATGGCGGCGGGCCCATTCTGAGAGTTCCCGGAGGAATTGTCCTCTCGTCGGGGGCCAGCGGCGACGGTGACGCCGCCGCCGGATACCTTTCCGGAAACGCGGCTGTCGAAGCGCCGTCCACCTACATCCGCCGGGGAGGGCGGGTCAATACGATTGGCGCGGCGCGGTGGGTGGCTTCACCAACCGAGGCCACAGACGGAGGCCAGTTCGCGGATCCTTTTGCCGACCGGGGCGGGCAGCCGCCGGTGTTGAGCAGGAACCTGCCCTTGATTGAGGTTCCGGGCGGCGTTCTGAACAGCACAGTCTGCCCTGGCGGTGTGTGCAGACCCGGAATTTATTACGCGCACGGAGTCGATCCGGCCTGCGGCTCGGCCTGCGGCAATACGGCCACCGGCGATCAGTTGGTCGTCAGCGGAAATCTCTCGTTTGATGGCGGCGCGTTCGGACAGTTCGTCATCTTTGGAGGCTTGAAGATTGGGCAGAACAGCGTCGACTTCGGCCCGGGGCAGTACATCCTGGCGGGCACGAAGAGTCCAAGCACCATGACGCTCGACATCAGCAACAAGGCCCTGATCACAGGCGGGAACGGATCCGACGCCGGCCGCATATTCATCCTGACGGACAGCAACTATCCTGGACTGTCGCAGTACGTGAACTTGATTGAACGCCGGAGCTGGCCCGGTCCCGGAAGGTCGCTCACCTTCGCCATGAGTTCCATCAAGACAGGGAACAATGAAGGCTCCCGGATCACGCTGAACGGGCTGAATCGTTCCAGCGTAGATCTGCCATCCGGGCTGTTGCCCTTTGCTCCAGTGGTTTTCTGGCAGGACCAGAGAAACTCATACGTGCAATACAATGCCGACGGGACCGTGGCGCAATGCCCCGACCTCGAGCACCCGTGCCTGAACTCCGCGTATCCAGGCCTTTCCAGCGATAGTCCGCAGTTTGAGCTGTACGCCACTCCGTTCACCAGCATCACCGGAGCGATCTACCAGCCGCGGGGCGCCTGGGCCTTGGTCCAGGCCGCCGGCGTGACCGCCGGCCCAATCCAGTTTGTGACAGGGGCCATGAAATACCAGGGCAACGGCAGCCTCACCATGCTGGGAGTCACCGACCCGATCGTGGTGTACGGAGCGGCGCTCGTGGAGTAGGGACCGTACTGCTCCTCTCCGGCCACAACCGCCTGACGTGCAAGCCCGGGAATTCCGTGCGGACCTGACCGGACCCCCGCATTGCCGAATTCAATCGAGCTGAAGGCGGGCGTGCCATGCCGGGGGCTGCCGCGCCGAAAGAGTCATGCGGGGGTTGACACCAGGGGGGAAGGAGCATACATTCGCCTTGTACCGGAGCCGAATAGGGAAATTCCGGGTTGGATGGTGAGTTTGCGCAGTGGAGAAAAGCGATGCCGGGTCCGGCGCCGCTGTAGTCTGAGAAACAGGGAGAACCGATGATCTCACGCAGGAGTTTCCTTCAAGCCGCGCCTCTGGCGGCCCTGGCGGCGCCGCGCAGGAGGCCTAACATCGTCTGGATCATGGCCGACGATCTTGGGTGGGGCGACTTGGGCTGTTATGGACAGAAGTACATCCGGACGCCGAACATCGACCGGCTGGCATCTCAAGGCCTTCGCTTCACCGACGCCTATGCCGGCTGCACGGTGTGCGCCCCGTCGCGCAGCGTGCTCATGACCGGGATGCACATGGGGCACACCTCCGTGCGGTCGAATCCCGGCGGTGTGCCGTTGCTGGAATCCGACGTGACGGTGGCCGAGTTGCTGAAGAAGGCGGGCTACACGAATGGAATTTTCGGCAAGTGGGGCTTGGGTGACGTTGGCACCGCCACCACGGCGGTCAAGAAGGGCTTTGACACGCACGTGGGGTATCTCCACCAGGCGCACGCGCACTTCCAGTATCCGCGCTTCATTTATCAGGACGACCGCGAGTATCCGCTCGCAGGCAACAGCGACACCACGCGGAAGACCTACGCCAACGACGTGATGGCGGAAAAGGCGCTGGAGTTCATCGGCCAGAACCGGAGCCGGCCCTTCTTTGCCTACCTGCCGTTGACTCTTCCCCACGGGGGCTTTCACGTGCCGGAGGATTCGCTGGCCGAGTACCGGGGCAAGTTCCCGGAAGGGGCGCCACTGTCCACCGAGAACGGCCGACAGGCGCCGCAACCCGAGCCACGGGCGGCCTTCGCCGGGATGGTGTCGCGGCTGGACCGCTATGTCGGCCAGGTGTTGTCGCTGCTCGGGAAACTGAAGCTGGAGCAGGACACTCTTGTTTTCTTCACCAGCGACAACGGCGGCATTCGCTTTAGCGACAACTTCTTCCTGAACACGGGACCGTTCCGGGGCAACAAGGGCAACCTATACGAAGGCGGGCTGCGCGTACCGATGATCGTGCGCTGGCCGGGACGCGTGCCGGCGGGCAAGGTCAGTTCCTTCGCCTGGTCGTTTCAGGACTTCCTGCCGACGGCGCTCGATCTGGCGGGCGCGACGCCGCACGCCTGCGACGGGATATCGGTGCTGCCGACGCTGACAGGAAAAGGCCAGGCGCCCCACGCCGAGTTGTATTGGGAGCTTCCTCGCTATAACGCCAAGACCGGCACATTCGCGGATGAGATTCCGCCGCAGGCGCTGCGGCGCGGAAATTGGAAGGCGGTACGGCCCAAGCCCAACGGACCGGTGGAACTCTACGACCTGACGACGGATGCCGGCGAAGAGCGCGACCTGGCGGCGCAGAGACCGGCGACCGCCGCCGAGTTCGACCGGGCGATGAAGGCGGCGCGCGTGCCGCCACGCGAGCAGAAAGAACCTCCGCATCCCTGGTGGGAGGCTCGCAGTTAGGTGCGTTATGCCGATCCCGATCCCACGACGCCAATTCTTGCTCGCAACCCTTGCCTGCACGGCGCAAGCAGCGATCCCACCTCGACCTACAAAGGCCACCGCTGTCTTACTTGGGAATTGGGCAGATCCGACGATTCTGAAAGACGGGCGCGACTATTACATGACGCACTCGAGCTTTCAGCGCCAGCCCGGTTTGTTGATCTGGCACTCGCGGGACCTGCGCAGTTGGAAACCCCTCGGGCACGCGATCGTCAACCAGAAAGGCGCCATCTGGGCGCCCGAGATGATCAAGCACGGCGGGCGCTATTTCATCTACTACCCGGTCGTGGAGGGCGGCAAGTTCAGCAACTGGGTCGTCACCTCCGAATCGCCCGCCGGCCCCTGGTCCACGCCGCAACCGATTGGCGTGGGCAACATCGACCCCGGCCATGTCGCCGGCGAGGACGGCAAGCGCTACCTTCACCTCTCGGCCGGCCGTGTAGTCGAGTTGTCCGCGGAGGGCACGCGCGCGGCCACGGAACCGAAACAAGTGTACGAAGGCTGGCCGATCCCCGAGGATTGGGCGATCGAATGCGTGTGCCTGGAATCGCCGAAACTGCTCAAGCGCGGCGGCTGGTATCACCTCATGAGCGCGCAGGGCGGCACGGCAGGCCCGTCGGTGAGTCACATGGTGATTTCGGCGCGCTCGCGCACGCCCACCGGCCCTTGGGAGAACTCGCCCTACAACCCCATCATCCGCACCTGGAGCCGGGAAGAGGAGTGGTGGTCCAAGGGCCACGGGACGCTGGTGGAGGGGCCGGACAGAAACTGGTACTGCGTTCTCCACGGCTTTCTGAACGGCCAGCGGAGCCTCGGGCGCTGCACTTTGATTGAACCGATCGAATGGACGGCCGACGGCTGGTACCGCGCCGCCGCGCGCTGGCCGCGCGGCTGGGAGAAGCCCGCGCGAGCCGACATACGCTTGAGCGACGATTTCCGCGGGAAACAACTTGGCATCCAGTGGTCCTTCCACCAGAACTACGATCCGGCACGGTTCACTTTGACCGGCGATGCACTCGAACTGAAAGCAATCAGCGGCGACCCCGGCGAATCGCAACCGCTGTGCGCCGTGCCGCTCGACCCCGCCTATGAGATCGAAGTCGAAGTGGAAGCCGCGAGCGATGCGATGGCGGGTCTGATGCTTTTTGCCAACGCGAACGAGTATCTGGGTCTCGGCATTTCGAAAGATGGCGTTCTGCGGAGGGCGCAGAAAGGCTACCGGCGCTACGCGCGCACCGACGAGCCCGCGATTGGCGGCGGCCGCGCCGTGCTGCGAATCGTCAACGACCGGCAGGACGTGCGGTTTTACTATCGGAGCCGTGTCATGGAATGGAAGGTGATGCAACCGGCCGCCGAGATCTCCTCGGGCGGCATCGTACAGGCGGCGCTGTTCGCCGCGGGCTCGGGCAGGGGCCGTTTCCGCGGCTTCCGTTACCGGGCGATCGGAGGGTAGCCATGCTGGATCGGAGAGCCTTCCTGGCTTCGGCCGCCGGAGCGGCGCTGGCGACCACTCCGTCGCGCCCGAACATCGTGCTGATCATGGCCGATGACATGGGCTTTTCCGACATCGGTTGCTACGGCTCCGAGATCGCGACTCCGAACCTCGACCGCCTCGCCCAGCGCGGCGCGCGGTTCACGCAGTTCTACAATTGCGCCCGCTGTTGCCCCACGCGCTCCTCGTTGCTCACCGGGCTCTACCCGCACAAGGCGGGCGTCGGCTACATGGAGCCGCACAATCGCTACAACCGCGCCGCGATTGAAAAGCTGCGCGCTCCGCAGTATCAGGGTTTTCTCGACGGCCGTTGCGTCACGATTGCCGAGGCGCTGCGCGGCGCGGGCTACCAGACCTTCATGGCGGGCAAGTGGCATGTCGGCGCTGCGCCGGGCCAGCGGCCGATGGACCGCGGCTTTGAGCGCTTCTTCGGCATCCCCGGCGGCGCGGGCAGCTACTGGAAGCCCGCAGCCAGCAGTCTTTTCTACAACCACGACCCGGTGACGGAGATCCCCACCGATTTCTACGCGACCGACTACTACGCCCGCTACGGCGCGAAATTTATCGCCGAGAGCGATCCCCAGCGGCCTTTCTTCCTCTATCTGGCCTTCACGGCTCCGCACTGGCCCCTGGAAGCGTGGCCCGAGGATATCGCACGCTACCGGGGCCGCTATCGCATCGGGTGGGACGAGTTGCGGCGGCGCCGTCTGGCGCGGCAGATTGAGTTGGGACTGTTTCCTAAAGACACCAAGCTGACGCCGCGCCATCCGGACAGCTACCCCTGGGAGAAAGAAGCGAACCCGGAAAACATGGACCTCCGGATGGCGGTTTACGCGGCGATGATCGACCGCATGGACGGCGGCATCGGCCAGGTGTTGGAAGCCCTCCGCAAGAGGGGGCAGGAAGACAACACGCTGGTGATGTTTCTCAGCGACAACGGCGCCTGCGCCGAGCCCTATCTGCGCAACGCGGCCAACTCGCCGAATCACGCGGCGCAACTGCTGCCGTGGGCCAACGCAAGCAACACGCCGTTCCGCCTCTTCAAGCACTGGGTGCATGAAGGCGGCATCGCCTCTCCCTTGATCGCCTCCTGGCCCGCCCGCTTCCGCGGCGGCGCCATCCATAGGAAATGGGTTGGCCATGTCATGGATGTATTGCCGACCTGCCTCGATGCCGCGGGGGCGAAGTTTTCCTCCCACCAGCGGCCGGAAGGAGTCACCATGCTCGACGCGCTGCGGGATCCATCCACCGTGCGCGGAGCGCCGATCTATTGGGAGCACGAAGGGAACCGGGCAATGCGCGACGGGCGCTGGAAGCTGGTGTCCTATTACAACGAAACCCACGAGGAGATGGACAAAGTTGGCACCGGCCCGCGCACGGGCGCCTGGGAGTTATACGACCTGGAAGTGGATCGCACGGAGCTGAATAACGTCGCGGGAAAGGAGCCTCGCCGGCTGCGCGCGATGATCGAACAGCACCGCTCCTGGGAGCGGCGCGTGGGTGTCATCGACTGGGAAGAGATCCTCAAAGCAGGCGGCTTCCACCAAGACGCATAAGGCGCAAGCGCCGGCCGCAAGAAAACCGCTGGAGTGAAGATCGGACCGGGTCGAAATCCGCGACTCACCGCCACCCCGTTTTGCTTGACGGCATCGCCGTTTGCGGCCGCCCCATATCCCAAACTTTCGCCAAGGTTTGCGTTTCGGCGCAGTTCTCCGTTTGGAAACGGTGCGGAGCGGGCCACGCGCTCAAACATCATGGTTGAGCTCGTTGGCCTCTCTGAAACCTCCAAACTCTCCGTTTTCTCCGTTGCCAGGTCCGGGTTTGTTGACAGGCCGTTTGAGAGAGACCGGCCGTGCCGGAAGAGTCTCGAACTCTTTATCGGCAGTCGAGTGTACCGACGCGAACCACTTGCCCGGGCCGGACGCTCTCCAGTGCGGCCAAGCATTCAGGAATGCTTGGGAGCAGGTCCTGAATCCGGTTCGAGCGAGCACGAAGAACCAGAACCGCAATTCGAACCGACCCAAGACCCCGCTGGAAGGGCAGGTTCTTGTCGAGCGTCAGCAGGACATCGCGCTGCCGATGGGCCAGCGCTAACAGCTCACCGTTTTTTTTCCGACCAACCGCATTCGACGACCGTCCGGCATTCGTGACCTTCGAGATGTACGGCAAGCTTGAGCGGAAGATTCTCGTCGATGAGGATTCTCATCGCAGGCTGGTGAGGAGGGCCTTCGCCTCTTCCAGGGCTGCGACAGCAGCCTCGCGGGTCACCGATGGGAAGTTGTCCAGGAACTCATCCAGCGTTTCGCCGGCTTCCAGGTAGTCAATCAGCGTATCAACCGGAACACGCGTCCCGCGGAAGCACGGCGTGCCGCCCAGGATCTCCGGATCGCTCACGATGACGGATTCGTGTCCCATGGAGCACCTCTCAATTCCATTCTACCGGCGGATCCCGTAACGTCCAACAACTCAAGTCGCCGGCAACTGCGGCCCGAGAGTGCATCGGTGCGGGATCAGAGTTCTTCCCTAACGAGCGGATCGCCGGCGAGATCGACCACCACCGAGTGAGGGCTCCACTCGAATCAATGGCCGAACGGGATCGAAAGTCCGGGACATGGGCACGGCATAGCAGCCAGCGCCACCACGATGTGCGCTGCAAATCCCTCAAGCTCAGGCCGATCGGGTTCTTGGACCCTACGGGATCAGCCGGATCATGATGCTCGCCTGGCTCGAGCCGGACATTCAGCAGGAAGTATTGCGTTTGCCGCCCAACACAGGGCGTGCGCCGTTCAGCGAGGGTGCGCTGCGGGGGACCGCCAAGATCGTGCGTTGGGAGGAGCAGCGCAGGGCGTTGCGGGATCTATTCGGCGGGCCTGAGGCGACGGAGTAATTCGGCCGTGGTGTACCACTCGATTCCGGCAACCTCGAAATCGTTGTCATTCGACCACAACGGCCATCCCAGATGCAGAGCAAGCGCCAGGATCTCGACGTCGTCCGGATCGCGCTTGCCGATCTTCCTCCGGGCGCGCGGGAGAGCGTCCTTGTATTGGTCTCTCGGCACGATGGCGACGGGAAGCGTCGCCACGGCAAGCAGAACCAGCTCAAGGTCCAGCCGCTTCTTCTGCGCCAAGTGACTGGCGTACTCCTGAACTTCCTCGAACGTGAACGTGGTCGTGACCACACTCTCCACAGCAGGATGTTCCAGCACGGCTCTTGCCTGCCCGCCAATCACGGCCGAGAGCAGGACGTTGGCCTCAGCCACGAGGCGCACGGCGGGCCTTTCGCCATCTCTCGAAATCTGCCTGGACCTCCTCCTCGCTGACCTTCCGCTTCTTGAGCTCGCGGCCTAGCTGGGCAGACAGGACGGAGAAGAGTTCCTTCTTGAACTCGAGGGGCAGACTTTCTTCGGGCCAAGGGAAGAAGACCCCGGCCAAGCGCCCCCGGCGTGTGACCAGGATGGGGGCTCTGGAGCGCAGCAGCCCGGTGGCGTTGTCGCGGAACTCACGGACCGTAGTGATTCTCATGTGGCCACCTCAGTGGCCATTTTACCAGCAGGACGGCAGGCAGGCGAAACCCGTAACGTCCAACAACTCAAGTCGCCGGCAACTGCGGCCCCAGAGTGTATCGGTGCGGGGTCAGAGTTCTTCCCTGGGGAGCGGATCGCCGGCGGGATCGACCACCACCGAGTGAAGGCTCCACTCGAACCAATGGCCGAAAGGGATCGAAGGTTCGGGACATGGGCACAGCACAGCAGCCAGCGCCACCACGATGTGCGCTGCAAATCCCTTAAGCCCGGGCCGATCGGGTTCTTGGACCCTACGCAGAGAGATCCGAGATCTTTGCGCTCAGATTCGATGGATTCTCTGAAGCCCCGGCCAGCGGTCGAAATCGTCGTCAAAGCTCAGAATCGAACGAATCCCGTGGCGCTCCATGACCGCAATATGCACTGCACCGCGGGCCGACAGTAACGCCTGGTTCTGGGTGATTTCACCGGCACGCATAACCTCCGACTTCTCGATCGGAAAGACTTCATCGACGATGCCCAGCGTAACTTGGAGCGCCGGTCCGATCGCTTCACGCTTTTCGATGGCCGCATACCGATGGAGAATCTCCTGCAAGACTTCAGCGTCAGTAACCAGACGCTGCCCCGCTGCAATCAGGCGCTCCAGAATCACTTGCGCCTCGGTCTTGCGCGGATGGGGGGCTCCAATCAGGTACATCGGAATGTTGGAGTCGACGAAGATCAACCTTGGTATCCCCGTTCGATTTCACTCAGCATCTGCTCCAGATCAGCGGTGGGGAACGAGTACTGCGCACCTCGCCTGACGGCCTTCAGCTTCGTTTCGGGATCGATCACCGGCCGTCTGGCGCGCGCCTCCCGAAGCGCTCGGCGGACCCACTCTCCCACTGTCAAACGTTCGCGCTTGGCGATGCGCTGGATGTCAGACATTTCGGGATCAGGAAGCATCACTTGAAGACGCTTACTCATATTGTGAGTATACCATGATCGTAACAGGAGCACCGGATTGGACCGCACAAGGGTGGTTGGAAGTCGCGCTTTCCGTGGAGCGACACCTGTGTGTTGCCAGAACCGGATCAGGCGTGGACAGCGGCGTCGTGTAACGGTGAACTGCGGCGGGGTCCTTGCTTGCCGCGGGGCCGACCAAGCGAAGCCCATTGTAGCGGTCCCCCAAGAGTCACAGGGGAGCCGCCAAACGTTCGTTCGAGGCGGCCTGGTGGACAATAAGGCGGGCCATCCCGCCGGATGGGCGTTCCCGGCCCGCCGGTCACCGCCCGATAGCCGAGCCGAGAGTGGCCCAGGCCAGTTACGCCGCGTCGCGCCAGGAATACCGATGAGGGAGGCCGCCCAGCCGGGCGTCGGGAACCAGGGCCGCGTCCTCTGAAGGCTTACGCTCGACCGGACGGCGATTCGGCGTGTCCTTCTCCAGACTCGTGAATGCGGGCTTCCTGGTGGTAGCTCAAGAAGTCCCGGATCAGCCGGCGAAGATGCTGCTCGTTCAGCGGGACGACATGGCCGAGCCTCTCACGGCGGCAACTGCCCACTCACCGTTCGGCCAGACCATTCTGCCAGGACGCCTGGACGCTGATTCGTTGGGGCTTCAGATCGGTTGCCCTGAGGAAAGCAATTCCCTCGGCATCGAACTTGGAGTCGCGGTCCAGGATGACGGTACGGTACGGGCCGGCATCGGGAAAGGCCCCCCGCAGTTGCTGCACGACCCACTCCGCAGCCGGGTTTCGCGTCACGTTGAAATGCAGGATCTTGCGACGCCCATGCACGATGACGAAGAAACAATCGAGGAAGCCGAAGGTCACCGTGGGCACGGTGAAGAAGTCGAGGGCGGCGATCACCTCGCGGTGGTTCTGGAGGAAGGTAAGGCAGCGCTTACCGGGGTCCCCATGGCGGTGGACACGCCGGCGATACCTCGCGACGGTCCGTTCGGAGATGTCGAAGCCCAGTTTCAAGAGTTCTCCGTGGATCTTAGGGGCTTCCCACGTCGGATTTTCCCCTGCTTTCCGTCGGATGAGCGCACGGATCTCGTCGTTTATCTTGGGCCGACCGCCCTGCGGCCGGGACCGCCAACGCCAGTCACAGCAGAAAGCCGGCGCGATGCCAGCCGATGACCGTCTCGGGCTTCACGATGACCATGACGCCGGCCCACCGGGACCAGAAGCGGCAGAGGGTGGTCCAGAGGAGCCGGCCCAGGGAGTCCAACGTCGGCCGGGGCCGCTTGCGTTTGAGCACGGTGGCCTGCTGTCGGAGGGCGAGCATTTCCAGAGCCGTGTCGCCGCGGCCACGCAAGAAGACCCGCAGCGCGCCGAGGGGTACAAAGATGAATTCCACCATGGACACCTGTTTGCACCTTGCCGCAACGCCGCATCAGCAGGCCAGAGGGTACACGCTGCAAATCGCGGATTCCAAAAACCGCGAGATTCTGTCGATGGAAATGCGCCCCCCCCGGGAGGACAACTGCTCCTCGACTGCGGCCGGCTATACCAGCTCAATGCTGACGCGGCGCCCGACCATCGCCGCCGCCCGTTGCAGGCTACCCAGCGTGATGTCGTTTTTCGGGTCAAGCAAACGATCTACCTGCGAACGGCTCGTCTTGAGCAGAGCGGCCATTTTGTTCTTCGAGATCTTCTTTTCCTTCATGGCTTCGGCAAGCTGCCACGCGACGACCTCCTTGACCGCCTCCGCCTGCGCCTCCTCGAAGATGCCTTCCTCCTTGAGGAAGTCATCGATGCTCGAACCCATGTGCTTCTTGCTCATTGCTCCAACTCCTTCTGCCGTTTACGCGCGATTGCCATATCCTCATCCGGCGTTGCCCGTGTCTTCTTGATGAAGCCGTGCAGCGCCACCAAGCGCCCGCGGTACACGCAAATCAGCACCCGCGCGGTCCTCCGCGCCGGGAGGTCTGTCCGGATTTCCCAGAGCCCGCTGCCCATCGGACGGCATAGCGGCATTCCCACCGGCCAGCGCCATTGCGCCCGCAGGAGGTCTTTCCCAATGGCCTGGCGCTCTGCTTCCTTCAGTCCCTTCAGCCACTCCCTGACGGGCTCACCGCCCCCAGCCGCGCGGAAGAAGATCAGTGGGATTTTCTGGGGTGACGCATGTCCGGCCATCCTGCGCCTCTACCCCACTGTACCATTAAAAGTGCAGGCGTGGCACCATGATCTTCTGACGCGCCACGTTTGGTCAGCCATAGTCCGGTGACGGCGGGGTCTCTTCACATTGCCACAGCTCGACCTGACCCCAGTGAGGTGCGTGGCGCTGGACGAGGCACGCGGCTCGGCGTGCACTCGGCCTTATGTGCAACATCTGCCTTCTTGGCTGGCCACGAATTTGAAAGCGCATCTCGGTGGCCGAGTGGCCGAGTCAGCGGTTGACAGCCGAAATTCTCGGGGCGACGATCATCTCCTTTATTTCCAGCCTTTTGCAACAGGCGTTTCTGTGCTTCGAATCGGGCCTTTTCCTACGAGGTCAAGCTTGATCATTGAGATACCTTGAGAGAATGGTTTGAAATCCCGCTTCCTGGGGAGCCAACTTTCCAAACGCGAACTTTTCGCTGGCTGATTTCGTTGACAGCCTCCCTGTCTGACCTCCCTCCCGTATCCCAAACATTCGCCAGTATTTGCGTTTCGGCGCGGTTCTCCGGTTGGAAACGCCTCCGACCGGGCAGCGCGCTGAACTATCATGGTTCAGTTCGTGGGCCTCTCTGAACCCTCCAAGCTCTCCGTTTTCTCCGTTGACAGGTCCGCGTTTGTTGACAGGCCGAGGCGGAGAGGCGCCCTGGTTGGACAGTTTCGAACTCGCGTGAGCACCTATTGGCAGAGCCGGATGACGCGGCGGGCAGCCGCCGGTGTTGAACAGGAACCTGCCCTTGATTGAGGTCCCGGGCGGCGCTCTGGGCAGCACAGTCTGCCCCGGTGGTGTGTGCAGACCCGGAATTTATTACGCGCAGGGAGCCGATCCGGTCTGCGGCAATACGGCTACCGGCGATCCGTTGGGCATCAGCGGAAATCTCTCGTTTAATGGCGGCGCCTTCGGACAGTTCGCCATCTTTGGGGGCTTGAAGATCGGGCAGAACAGCGCCGACTTCGGTCCGGGGCAGTGCATCCTGGCGGGCACGAAGAGTCCAAGCACCATGACGCCCGACGTCAGCAACAAGGCCCTGACCGCAGGCGGCCATGGATGCGACGCCGGCCGCATATTCATCCTGATGGACAGCAACAATCCTGGACTGTCGCAGTGCGTAAACTTGATTGAACGCCGGTCCGATCGTGGTACACGGAGCGGCGCTCGTGGAGCAGGGACCGTACTGCTCCTCTCCGCCCACAACCGCCCGACGTACAGGCCCGGGAACTCCTTGCGGACCTGACCGCCCCCCTATGCCGGATTCAATCGAGCTGAAGGCGGGCGCGCCGGGCCGGCCGATGGATGCCGGGAGCGGGCGATGCTCCAAATCTCGAGACGCCGCCCCCACCCACTCCGCCGTACCGGCCGCTACTGCTTACTTTCGTTAGGGGCCGCGCTCAACCAAAGTTAGTAAAGATTCTCGGACCTGCGCCCGTCATCTGACTAGGGCCGGATTGTTTGAAGGGACAGGCCATGTCTGGAGCCGTAAGGAAAATGTATGCGTAGCGAGAGGAACAAAGGCGGTCACGCCGTCGTCGAGCTGGCTCTGTTCATCCCTTGGATCTACTTGCTGTTCGTCGGAGCGCTGGACTTTGGCTTTTACAGCTACGCCCTGATCAACGTCCAAAACGCCGTAAGGGCCGCGGCTGTGAATGCCGGGCAATACCGCGCGCTTTCCAGCGACCAGGCCGAGGCGTGCCGGCAGGTGCTCGGCGACCTGGGCAAGCTGCCGAACGCCTCAGCTTTCGGCTCAGGCTGCTCCAGCGGCCCGTTGCGGGTGACCGTGTCGAGCTTTACGGACTCCCAAGCGCAGCTTGCGACACGGGTGCAGGCCAGCTATACGACGGTCCAGCTTCTGTCGATTCCTGGCCTGGTGCCCAGCCAGATCACGGTCACCCGTACGGCGGAGATGCGAGTTTACGGAGACTAGCCATGGCGATCCGGGCACGGGGAAGAAAAGGCAACACCCTGGTGGAGTTCACTCTGGTCGGCATCCCGGTGATTTTCCTCCTGATCTCAATTTTCGAGATGTCGCGCGGCATGTGGATGTACCACACGCTGGCGCACTCCCTGAAGGAAGGCGTACGGTTTGCGGTGGTGCGGGGGAATGACTGCAACGTGAGTCCGAGCAACTGCGCGGCTACCATTGGGACCATCGCCAGGCGAATTCGAGACTCCGCCGTCGGCATGCCCGCGGGGGACCTGATCAACGTGCAATTTCGGAGTTCCACTCGGACGGTCGCCTGCACGACGTTGGAGAGTTGCCTTTCCAGTGGAACCTTTTGGCCGGCGTCTCCTCCAGGCAGCACGGTGGACCGCGGCGGCGCTCCCGTCACCGGGTGGGTGGAGATCTCGGCCCAATACAGGTTTCGGTCGGCGATTTCAATGTTCCTGCCGGGGTCGAGGGGCATCGTGTTCAGCCCGGTGCTTCTGCCGGCCAGCTCACGGCAAGCGATCGTTCACTAGGTGGCGAAAGACATGAGCAGAGCGCAGACGAGGTCAAGGCGGGGCGGGCAGGTTGTGGTTATGCTTTCCTTCGCCATGGTGGTCATGTTCGGAATGCTGGCGCTTGTGGTGGACCTGGGCTGGTCCTACTTCACTCAGAAATCGGCGCAGGCTGCGGCGGACGCGGCGGCCCTTGCGGCTGTGCGCCAGGCGGTGCTTGTTTCACCCAGCGACAACGTGCGTTGTGGCGTAACCGGCATCGGATGCGCGGCCACGCCGGTGAATTGCCCGGCGGCCTCCGGGAGCAGTCTCCAAAGC
>Ga0209381_1003560_pt1 | contig 15841 bp, 12 predicted proteins | sample DewCreD2012metaG_FD_184111 | JGI IMG/M metagenome (GOLD analysis project Ga0209381, IMG submission 184111) | Hot spring sediment bacterial and archeal communities from British Columbia, Canada, to study Microbial Dark Matter (Phase II) - Dewar... ...
CATTGATAAATATCCAAAACATATCAAGTTGATAGAAATTGGAGTCGTATCAACATTGATAAATATCCAAAACATATCAAGTTGATAGAAATTGGAGGCATATCAACATTGATAAATATCCAAAACATATCAAGTTGATAGAAGTTGGAGTCGTATCGATACTGATAAATATCCAAAACATATCAACATTGATAAATATCCAAAACATATCAAGTTGATAGAAATTGGAGGCATATCAACATTGATAAATATCCAAAACATATCAAGTTGATAGAAGTTGGAGTCGTATCAATACTGATAAATATCCAAAACATATCAAGTTGATAGATTGGAGTCGTATCAACATTGATAAATATCCAAAACATATCAATGTTGATAGATATCCAAAATGTATCAAGTTGATAGAAATTGGAGGCTTATCAGCATTGATAGATATCCAAAAGATATCAATGTTGATAGAAATTGGAGTCATATCAAGTTGATAGAAATTGGAGTCATATCAATGTTGATAGAAATTGGAGTCATATCAAGTTGATAGAAATTAGAGTCATATCAATGTTGATAGAAATTGGAGTCATATCAAGTTGATAGATTGGAGTCATATCAAGTTGATAGAAATTGGAGGCTTATCAGCATTGATAGATATCCAAAAGATATCACTGTTGATAGATATCCAAAAGATATCACTGTTGATAGATATCCAAAAGATATCACTGTTGATAGAAATTGGAGTCATATCAATGTTGATAAATATTCAATACATATTCGTGGAGATAGAAATTGGAGTCGTATCAGCATTGATAAATATCCAATACATATCAGTGTTGATAAATATTCAATACATATTCGTGGAAATAGAAAGAAATGAGAGTCGTATCAACATGAATAAAGATCCAATACATATCAACATTGATAGATTTTGGATTGATATCAGTGTTGATAGAAATGAGAGTCGTATCAGCATGAATAATATCGAAATCGTATTCTGGAAATAGAAATGAGAGTCGTATTTCCAGAAATAAATATTCAAATCGTATTTCTGGAAATAGATGATTAATGTCGATAGTAACCAGCTAAGATAAACAGATAAATATCAACAAGAATGGATTCGATTTTCACAGAGGTCGAGGAAATTATATAACTAATAGATACCGGTTTGCAGTTGCCAAAGTGAGGGGTGTCCTTTAATGCGATGATAGACGAAGGGCATTATGGAGGGGTCTTCATAGAGTTTAGGAGTGTTGGGGACTTCCTTTTCGAGGAAGGACATAAGTTTGGTGTCGGATAGGGGTTCGATGATTTGACTTATTCTGGCTTCGAGTTCACTCATCTTGGTATGTAATTCACTTGTACTGGTATGGGATTTACTTGTTGGAGTCTTAGTTCGACGCCAGGTTGCACTTTCGAAGAACTTCTTAAGATATCCGAATCGTATTGTTGTTCCCGAGAAGTCATCCGCAAAGATCATTCGAGAAATATTGGTCCGGATAAATGGAAGAAGATCTTTGTAAGATAGGTTAATACTTCCAGGTAAGATTTCTTCGGTTTCTTTGTCTAAGGGGATGAATTGATATCCAACAAAGCCATTGATGTTGGGAGAGAGGAAGTCAAGGATATGTGGAAGAAGCATGTCATCGTCGTCGAGAAAGATGACCCAATCATTGTCGGAGAGGGGTTGTTCTTGGGTTAAGAGTTCGATGTGTTGGAATTGAGACAGAGGTTTATCTCGGAGAATGACTTCGGAGTCGATATGGTACAGTTCCTTTGCTAGATGGAGAAGATTTAAAATGAGGTTCAGATCTTTGTTAGTCGTGATGGATATTACGAGTTTGAGGGGTTTTCCCAAAGCGATAACGCTTAATATCGCGTTGTACAGATAGGTGACTCCTTCCTCTGTGGTCAAGACTGATGAGGTCCAGATGTTGATCGAAATTTTAACTGAAAAGATGACAGGATTCTATTCTTCTTCCGAAGAATAGAATTAAAGATTTCAATAGAGATAATGAGAAGGATGTTGAGTTGAAGGAATTTGGAATGGGAATTAAGCGGTGGTGTCACGGGCAAGGAGTTGACCACGGGCGAGACCTTGGGAGAAGGCGTTAGTTCCGAAGATTTGACAGTAGACTTCACCACGGCGGATGCCATCGAGAAGGCTTGCGATGGTGTTAAAAGCGGCCTGACCATTGGGGGAGGTGACGGGGTTAATGTTAGTATTGGTGAGAGTTCCTTGGGAGATGACGCCATTGGACGTGACTTGAGCGACGATGGGAGTGACGCCGGGGAGTCCAGAAGTGAGGGGTGCTCCGGCGTTAAAGAGAGGGACAATGAGGGGGCCATTTTGGAAGGGACGTCCGGCGAAGAGTCCAGCACTGGTGACGAAGAGACTTCCGGGGACGGAAGAGAGGGGGAGTCCGAAGACTTCGAGACGATATCGAGCGAAGGAGAAGTCTCGACTGAACTTGATACGGAAGCGACCGAGAATTCGAGGGAGAGGGGCGGTTTGGACTTGGGAGAAAGGGATGAAAGCGGTTCCGGAGGGAATGAGAACTTGTTCAAAGGAGAGGAGGGCTTCGAAGGATCGTTCAATTGGTTTAATAGACGAATCGGTTGGACAACACGGCATTTTTAAAAGAAGAAGAAAAAAAAAGAAATGGATAACTTGGGAAGATTAAGTGAAAGGAATGGAAGTTTTAAATTAACGTTGACGGCGGCGTCGGAAACGGATAAAGAGGAAGATTCCGAGACCGACGAGAGCGAGGAAGAAGAGGATTCCGATAATTAGGAGTGTGGGCCAGATAGAGAAACCTGTCGTTGAAGGAGTTGAAGGAGTTGAAGGAGGACGGGGAGGTGGAAGTGGGGGTCCATCTGGAGGACGTCCTTGATCGAAGTTACAGTTGATGGCTTGTTGAAAGACAGTGTTTTCGATTTTACCTCCTTTTTGTGAGACGATATCTGAGACTTGTTGACAAAGTTGGATATTACAATGTTTCAGGCCCTCAATGTAGGTATCTGTGATAAGATATAGGGATTCAATTTGACACGGTTTCCACCAACAGGCGTCGGAACCGGGATTGGTATTTGATACGCCAGTTTTACTTAACTTATATACTGGATTTCGAACTCGTTGAAGACATCCACAGTCAGGATTGTCTGGAAATTTTGAGCAGTAGTTGTCCATGGCTGCGTTAACATTGCCCACAGTTTTTCTAGCACGGGCCTGTTGAACCCAGGTACGACAGACTTCACCGTATCCATCCGTGGCGACGAAACGAGAACAGATACCAGTGGGGCCCGTGGCGCCGATATTAGGATAAGGTGGGCAATTGGTGGAGGTCTGAGAACAGAAATAGGGCATAATAATGGAGTCGTAACTGGCAATGGTTTTGTCTTTATTGTTCCATGGAGTGTTGAGCCATGTCTTGATGTCTTCAGGTTTTTGGAACTGGTTTCGATCATACGTACATTTAACTAAGAAGGAGCCCGTATTTTTGGTAGTCTTATACGAATTTGGGTCATCCCACTCAATAGCGAGAGGATGAGTTCCACCGATATTGGGACAGACGCTTGGATCGAGGCCGTTATTACATGTGGTTCGGTTTGACGCATTGCAGTTTGGAATAGTACCACTGACAGTTTGTCCGGATAGATTAGGAATGGGAGGACCGAGGATCTTAGCACTGGACATGAGGTCATTAAAATCATATTGTCGAAGGTCGGGGATGCTTAGACCATTTGAACCACCGGAAAAGGTCACGGTTCTTCCTGAGTAATTTGGGTGTTCATAAAGTGTGACAATAGCATTAGGTGCAACCATGAGAGAGGTAAGCCAATCATTGGGGAAACCACTTTGGCCATCTCGGAAATCCGGGATGTTACGAGGAGAGGGTATACTGAGGTAAGGTTGTGTCCGTCCGTTAACATTAAAACCTCCTTGGAAGTTATCATCGACCCAGAAACGGGCCAGGTTACCCTCGAGAGAAGCTATTCCCGCCCGCTCAACACGAAGACTTGAAAGGCGGTCATCCCAACCGACGTCCTTAAGATTAGGAATTGTTTGTCCTTGTGTTCCGCCATTGACGACATATTGATCTCCATCATACTCTTCCTTTGAGAAGAGGACTACCGAATAACCCGGGGAAACGCGAATTGCCGAAGCCCAGTTTTCGGGGAAGGGATAAGCAGGAGTACCAAGCTTTGGAAATGAAGCCGGCCCTCGGAATTCGATAGTACTGTCGGGGGTATCATCACCGAATGGCTCAGAATGTATGGTAACGATAGGAGTTCCAGGTGCACTCAGTCGATAGCTACTCAATTTGCCACTAATTTTCCCAAGGTCAGATGAGGTGATAGTTCTACCACTTGATCCTCCGGAGAAAGACTTTGATTCACCTTTGTATTCGTAGTCTTCATACACAGTGATATTTACATTGGGACCGATACATATCGATTTAATTTTGTTATCTGGAATTCCGATTTCAGGGAGTCTTGTGATTTGGCCTGCATAATTAATGCTATATGCCTTTCCAGCTCGATTGTCACCTTCATAAAATATGGCTAGACTACCATAACATGCTACAATGTTTCGAGACACCTCTTGACAACCTGGATTTGAAGGATTATCATTACAAAAACTTGCACATGCGGAAGAGAGCTTTATTGCACAAAATTTGGCATAACGTGACTGACAATATATATTGGACGGATTATTATTACAGAACGTATTACATGTAGAAGTGGGCATTTTCAATATTGATTCAAACATACAGTCCCTTTCACTTAAACTAGTCATAAAGAAAGAGTCTATTTTGGATATCGTAAAATATTTATGTCAACATTATCCAAGATATGATAATTCCAACGAAAAGAACTAAAAGTATCACCATACAGGGACTTGTTATGGAATAGTGGTGGTTGGAAGAGGGAGTCAAGTTCTTAAGATGTCGGAATTGGAAACTTCCTTGAAAGGAGTCTGGCACATTGTTTATGTCGCATTTTCCAAGAGCGGTCATTTTACGTCCCTGATAGTTTTCCCGTTCATATAATGTTAAGATGAAGTTGGCGTCATTAATCTTAAACGAACCGATCTTATTCATTTGGGGAAGGGAGATGGGACTGTTGTAGCACCATGTTTTTCCTTGAAAGTTGGGTTGTTCCCAGAGTTGAAGTATAGAGTCATGGCATGACATTTTTTCTATCACGTGCAAGATTTTTCTTGCATGTGAGACGTTGTTTGGAAATTTTAATTGGAGGAGATTAGCGACGAGCGAGAAGAAGGATTAAGAAAACGATAATAAGGATAATGATAAATATCCAGAACCAGTTATTAGTTACGTGATAGTTAAGATTGTTTCCTGATGGGTTAGGACTTTGAGGAGTATTGGAGGGAGGAATGACAGAGGGAGGAATAACAGATGGAGGAGTATCGGAGGAAGGAATATTGGATGTGGGAAGAATACGGGCACTACTGGCACGATCATTGAAGTCATTAAGGGAGGTTAGATGAGCTGGACCGTCAATGCGGAAAGAGGCACCGTCAAAGTTTTCATTTTCATAGAGGATGATGGTGATACCGGGGGCAACCTTAATTGAGGAGAGACTTCGGAGAGGAAAACCGACATCATTAAAGGATGAGATATCTTGGATTTGAGTGATAGGGACGGAGGTACCACGGAAGTTATCATCCGTGTAGATAATGACGATGGGACAATCTTTCCAAGCGCCATTAAAGTTGAAGTTGGGAAGACAGGGGATGCCATGATCATTCGAGGGAGGAGAGAAAGAGTTAATATCTTCCGGGGAGGGAGTGTCAAGACCCAGAGCGGGAGTTTGAGGTTCAGCTTGAAGGAGAGTGATAGGTTTCGAGAATATAGTAGCGACTTGACCTGATCTTGATACAATAATACTGCTGATTCGATTTTTGATGACTGGATGAAGATCTTTAGATTCATATTCACCCTCTATGGTAAATTTCTTTCCTTTAAATTCATAATCTTCATAAAGGTCAACTTTGACTCCTGGAGCGACTTTGATTGATTGTAGAGCATCATTGGGAAATCCAATTCTATCGATTACGGGATAATGTCCAAATTCATAAATGGGACGCCGTGTGCCCCTAAATTCGGTTTGCGAATATAATACAGCGAGTGGCATTCGTTCAACTTTAATACTGCTGGTTTTATTGTTGAAGTTTCCAAGTTTATTGTATAATATTGGACCTACTATTTGCATGGAATCTCCTTGAAAACTATAATTTTCATAGAGGGTAACGATAACTCCTGGAGCGACTCTGATTGACTTTAGTTTATCATTGGGAAATCCGATATCATCGATTACGGGATAACGTCCAAATTCATAAATGGAAACTTTTTCGCCCTGAAGTTCTTCCCCCGGATATAAGTCAACGAGTGACGGTAGTAGAACTTTAATACTGCTGGTTTGATTATTGAAATTTAATGCGCCGAGGTCAGATATTTCGGTGGGACCATTTAATATTATGGAACGACCTTTAAATTCATAATGTTCATAAAGTTGAACTTCGACTTTTGGAGCGACTCTGATTGACTTTAGTTTATCATTGGGAAATCCAATATTATCGATTATGGGATACTCTCCAGGGGATCTAATTACAACCGGATTACTGTCACTATAACCGGTTTCTCGATATAATGTAACGAGTGCCATTATTTTATTTTAATAACAGTTAAGATAATATTATGAGAAAAAAACTCTCTTTCTATTTTTTTAAACTTAGGATCTTTTGGAATTTATTTTAAAAGTTCCAAAAGAGGAGACTTCTTTGGCGGAGTTGAGATTCATTTCTGTTTGATAGGAAGAAAAACCAATCCAGAAATGAGGATAATTATAAGAAGGACGAGAAAAATGGTGATCCAGAGAGGGACTGAAAAGTGTGACGAAAGACCGGAATGTTTTTGGAGACGTCGAAGAGTGGGAGAACATGTTGTGATCTCTCGGAGTCGTTTTTCGGTAAAGATTCGGTATTGGAGCTGTTTCTGGAAAATGGGAGAGATTTCATTACATACTTCACTGGAGCAGACTTGACTTGCTAAGTCGGACGTTACAAGGTGACTTTCCGGTTCTTGACATGGACGGTACCAACAGGCTGGACTTGCAGAGATAGCAGGACTTAACAAGTTAAAATCAGGGTTTGTGGATCTCTGAAGACATCGACAGTCAAGACTGTTCGGATAAGTGGTGCAATAATCTGTCATAGCACGGTCGGCGAGGAAGGGGTTTTCGTTTTTCCAGGTTCGACAGATTTCTCCATCACGTTCTGTCGACATAAAACGACTACATGATGGCATGGGACGACCTGTGATTGAGTTATTTCGACATGTCTTGACTCGTTGAGCGCAGAAATATGGTAGAATGACACCTCGAAGTTGTTCTTCACTGCCGGAGAGTTCACGCCACTTTTCGATATCGTCGAGAGAAGAAAACTGACTAACATGATAGGAGCAAGAAACTGGGACGCCGGTTAAACCGATACCTTGACGATTCATTTCAGGATTGTACCATTCGAAAGAGACAGGTCCCGTGCCTCCAAAGTCAGGACATACTAAGGGGTTTAACTTGGAACAGAGAGGTTGAGAGGTGGCAATACCTCCACAACATATCTGATTTTCATAATGCCAATCGGAGTTTTCACAGATTCCGCGAGGTGTTGAAGGACTATCTTTACAACTACAAGGTCCTGCGACATAAGATTCAAAGGGTGCATCTTGAAGAACTGTCAATGAAACGGTAGACATCGAAGCATTTGAATAGTGGGAAAATTTTTCCGAATGATTTTGAGAACTTGTTTTTGGAGAAAATTTTTGAGGACCTGTTTAAAATGGGACAAGATGAAGCCACGAATAGGGTTTCAATAACTACAAATGCTTTGTTGAGTGTTATGAATACAGCGGCACAGAAATGTACTAACCCTCTAACTCAGGAGCAGGTTAACAGTATTAGAGTGGCGGGAGCCGGATCTGTCTTACGAAATTCTACCATTCGAGCTGGACAGTCAGTAGTAGCAAATTTTTCATGTATTCAAGACTTTGAAAACAATCAAGATGTTAGGCAACAGCTTCAGAATCAGATTGATCAACAAACTCAGAGTATCATTGGATCTCTCAATCTCAGTCTGAAGTCAGCCGATGCCGAGAATATTTCGGAAATTGTGAGTAATCTTGCCACTGAAATTCAAGACAGTTATACTGGTACCTGTGTGTCGTCGGTCTTGCAAAAACAAGTTAATACTATAGAAGTTGTAGATGGAGCAACGATTGATAATGTTATCTTTGATTTTGACCAGTCGATTCGATCAATGTCAGAATGTGTTCAAAATACAACGAATGTTCAGAAAGCTCAGCAAGAGTTGGAAAACTTACTACGACAGTTAGCCGAAACTCAGAGAAAAGGTATTTTCGATGAGATATTTGGAGCACTCTTCGGCAATATCGCCGGTATTATTATTTTTATCGTTGTTGTTATTGGAATTCTTGTAATTCTTGGTCTTGGAGGATTTTTCCTGATTCGCCTGTTAACTGCACGAAGGTCCAAGTCATAGTCTCATATCGTGGTTCAAGTTCGTGTGTTTCAGATAGGAGCTTTCTGGAAGAGAGTCGAATATCTTTGAAATAGTTGAACAGGTTAACTGTTCAGCTATTTCGTGTTGTGAATTAGTAGTTGCGGCGACGTTTATAGGTATTCTTTGGATACTTACGATAGTAGCCATACTTCTCTTTCTGTTTCTCGGAAGGACAGCTCATTGAGATATCACTTATCGTCGATGAAGGACAGGATGACTCCGTTGAATGGTATGACTGTCCTTTCATCTTCTTCTCCTCCTGCCAGAGGAGCCAGTTCTGAAAGCCATCATCATTCGATTCCTGGCGCCAAATCTTATATTCCCCGGCAAAGTCATTGAGATGAGCATAGTTCTCATTGTTATACGTCTTCCACTTCTGGTAGGCTTTCCGGTCGTCTTTCGGGAGACCAAGTTGGTTACAGTGGAGGAGCCAGTCACAGTATCGGCGGAACTTGCAATAATCTTTGAGACTGGCCGTCTTTCGGAAACGGTTATATCTCTTCCGGTTTCGGTTCGACTTGGCAAAAGAGGAGAGGAGGTACTTCTTGTAGCCAGTCTTTTTGTACTTCTTCCAGGCCTTCCACTTCTTCCAAATTTCCTGATCAGAAAGGGTATAACAGCGCTTCCAGGAGACATAGTCATTATAATAGTAGTTGTCCTGATAGTGACGGACCCAGCATGAGTTTTTCCAGGAGGTGTAGGATTTAAGATTATCATAGTTATCCTCTCCCGCGACATGGTACCAGTCTAAAAACTTGCGAAGCTTGCAGTAAGTCTTATAGTCACAGTGGTCCTTCCAGGAGCGGTAGCGCGAGTCGAGTTTGGGCTCGTTATAGTTGATTTCCTGTTCTTTGGGAACGGGAATCTCACCTTGATTTCCGGGACACAAATCGAAAAAGCCTTTATATTTATTCCAGTCCGCCCCTGCGAATGGAACGAGAGGAGCTTGACCATTTGAGAAGTTCAGAGGACCTCGAAGTGGTGAAACATTAACACCATTATTCCAATCATGTGCAATGAGTTGAACACTGGAACATGCCATGTTTTGAATAGATGATGGAAAAAAAGTTTGCTTTTGTTCTTTCGACAAAAGAAAAAAAAGTTTTATTCTACCTTCCTTGTTGCAAGATTTCAAGATACATTGGAAGATCGGTCCAGTACCACGAAAAGATGTCTGTCTCTCTTTGAGTCTCCAGATGATCTTTTCTCTGAGTATTAATGTATTTTTGGTTATCCTGGAGAAGAGAAATGGCCTGATGAAGTCGTTTCGTCAGAACCTTCTGTTGACGCTTTTTCTCTTGAAGTCGGAAAAGAGTTTCACTATCTTCATAGAGAGAGGCGGCCCACTTGAGAACTTTTCGGGTCGATCGAATATACTCAGATAAGTCAGAGGCCGCTAAAACGGAAAAGACAGCTGTTGAATAGGTGTTCAAGAATGTGTCCGAAAAGAGATTTATCGATCCTGATATCATCCTGGGAATTCGAAGAGAAGTCAGACGTTGCTCGAGCTCCTGGCACATCTCATGAAGAGAGTTTTCAGTGGAAGTTCTCTCAAGAGAATAGTTAAAAGTTTTCAGTCTCTGATTACTTTCCTCGGTTCGGTTTTCATTTACGAGTCGCGTCATCTCGTCAAAGAGATCAAAGATACCTCCGAAGGAGAGAGGCACGTTAAGTCTTCGAAGAGTTATGTCGTCGGAAGAGAGACAGATGTCGGGACTCCGACATGAAAGAACAACTTTACCTGGTTGATCTTTAAGAAATGGACACGGGTACTCTTGACGAATAAACGTCAAGAAGTGATCAAGAGAAACCGATGTCATCTCGGGAGTCAGGGGAAGAGAGTAGCCGAGAGGTTCTTCCATTGTCAGGATGGTTTCAAGAGAGTCGACACTATTAAAGAAGGTCAGAAGACGGCGTAACTCCGACAGAGCGGGATTTCCGGCTTTCATCATTTCCGCAAGAGAGGAACAGAGGAGCTGATAGGCATCATGAAGAGGAAAACTTCGTTGAGGAAAGATAAACTGGTCAATTCCCAAGGAGTAACCATAGTGTTCTCCTTGATACGTAATGTGAGACTTACGAAAGTCAAAGAGAATGGCGAGACGGTCGGTTTCGAGGTATTCTCGTCCTTTTTCCGTTTCATAGGGAAGAGAAAAACGGGAACTCTTGTCATGTGAAGAGAAGAGACATAAGAGGACATTATTGGGTGTGAGAGAGTAGTGTGTAAAGTCACACGTGCGGTGAGCCCATCGGAGGGCGTAGAGAACTTGAAGATAGACTTCTAAAAACTGGGTGGCGGAACAGGACGAACAGTAACTTTCCAGAGTCTCCTGAGGAGAGACATTTTCAAGAAGAAGATAGAAAACGGGATGTCCTTCGGGGAAATTCCGGAAGAGAACTTTGTTCGGAAAAGAGTCAAAGAGAGGACCGAAGGACTGGAATCCGCCATAGACATAAAGAAAGTTTGGAATGTCTCTTCGAAGTTGGTTTGTTCCAAAGAGTCCGATAAAAGTTTCATGAATAAAACGGAACTCATTATCGATAAGACGGACGAGAAAAAAGTTCTCCGTGTCTTTCGGAGATCCGGAAAGGAGATTGAGTCCTTGAGTTGGAACGAGTCGGAGCCAGTGACGGAGCCTCATTCGAGGCGTCGCCCAACCAGGAGTGACGGGATTCACGTAGAAGAGAGAGTCGACGAGACACATGGTCAGAGCCAGAAGATCAGGACTGTAAAAGGTGTCGGGAACAAGAGAGGGAAGTTTTTCCAGAAGTCGGGGGCGATGAGATTCAAGAGACATCAACTGAGGAACACAACAGAGAGTTCGCGACGTGAGGAGAGTCTGCTCACGTTGGATTGTGTTTTCGGTTTCTTGTTGTAAAGTGTCCCAGATCGAAGAAACGAGAGAACGAGCAAATTGGAATCGTTCCAAGATAACATCAGATCGGACGAGTGACATGATTTAAATAGGAAATAAATCTTTGTTTAAGAAGGGTAGATTTATTTCAGTGATTAGGAAAACATCAGATAACGGAAGAATTGTAGACCGGACCAGTACCAGATGTCTGGATCGGGGCGAATCGAAAGATGGTTAATGGCATCGATATCTTCTGAAATTTTGTTGAGTTCCGGAACGAGAGAGGTATAGAGAATTTCTACGATTTCGCGGAGGTGGGGAAGTTCAGACTCCAAGTCGACATCGGAGACAGTCTGACCTGAACACGAGAGAGAGTCAACAAGAAGGTCAAGTTGTTCAATAAGGTCGAGAGTCTTGGCCACATGAAGGACGTACTCTCGATGAGCATTAATTATAGCTTCTGAGAGTAGGATGGAAGAAGGAAGTCCAACAATGTCAACACGGGGAATTTGCGAAAGACGAGTTGAAATTTGGAAGACGAGTTGGCCGAATTTCTTCAGGGCCTGGTCCTTATGATGCTGATAGGGAAACTGAGAGATGACACTTTCAAGAAGTTTAAACTGTCTTCGTCGAGAAAGAATAACAGTCATATCACAGAAGTCAAAGAGGTCTCGAGGAGGATGGACTTGATGAAGACCGAGTTCCTCAATGATTTTCTCATAAGTCAGACACAGACGTTCGCCTTGACAGGAGAGGAGAGGTTCGGATCCCGGCTGACTTCGAAGAAATGGTGTTGCCCAGTTCTGACGAATAAACGTGATAAAATCATCAAGAGAAAGTTGACTTATCTCTGGAGTCAGAGGGAGAATGTAGGTGGAGTCCGACTGCTTTCGGACAATGTCTTCGGGTTTTTCCTGAGGTCGGAAGAAGAGGAGGAGTCGTGATGCCTCGTCGAAGGTGGGATTTCTCGTCTGCATCATCTTAAAGAGAAGCCAATTGAGAAGCTTATATGCGTCATAGAGAGGAAAACTCCGATCGGGATAAATGAAATAAACCGGAACATTCCAAACACCAAAGTGTTGATCGTTATACTGAATGTGAGCTCGACCATAGTCAATGATAGTTGCAATGGCGTCCGTCAGAAGATATTCCGTTCCACGTTCTGTCTCATATGGAATTGAAAAGACTCCCTGGAAAGAGGGAATTTTACGAAGAAGGACATTGTGCATGTGAAGATCGTAGTGTGTAAAGTCGATAATTTTATGAGCTTGACGAAGAGCGTAGAGGATCTGGAGATACTTCTCAAGAAACTGGTCAAATGTGGCATTACGAATATAGTCACCAAAAGATATCGAGGGAGAGATGTTTTCATAGATGATATATTGATAGGACTTTCCCGAACTTCCACACCAGGAGACGACGTCTCGAGTTTCCGGATCAATAAGAGGAGGAGAGCAACGAAATCCACCATAGACATAGGCAAAGTTGGGAACATACTCTCTCAATCGATTTGTGCCGAAGAGACCGACGAAGAGTTCATGAGTGGCGTCTCGATTGGCTTCATCATCTCGGGGAGCTTTAATGACAAACATATCACTAGCTTCTTCAAAGGAGGCGACCATGGCATATCCAAAGGCAGATTCCTTTCCAATACGGCGCAGATGTGAGATCCAGTGGCGAATTCGTTGATGAGACGTGAAAGCTCCCCCTTCTGCCGGAGAAAGATGGATGACAGTGTCTGTGAGACACATTATGGCTAGCATCATCTTTGCATTATAAAACTCCTTTTGAGAGATATTCTTTAACTTTCGAGTGTCGACTCCGAAGAATGTATTTTCAAGGTGTTTAAGTTGTTCAACGGGACAGATAGACGTCGTCTCAAGAATCTCCGCTTCGATTGACATCTGTTTTCTCTCTCCTTCAGAGTATCTTTGTCGAATGTCGGGTTGACGAAATGTTTTAATTCGTTGATCCACGAGGGATTCAATCTCCTCACTGGTTGGAAGTGACATAAATTGATCTTTACAATGAAAGAACATTATTTTTTTCCCAAATTATGACTCTATTTTCTTTGCCACTTTTGTCTTTTATTTCTTACTTTCCTTTTATCGTCTCCTGTCTGGATCAGAATACGTTAGAGTCTCCTCCTCTCTTTCTGCATTGTCGGGATAATACGACGTTGAAGATGTGTCCTCTATCTTCCTCTGATCCATTTTTATCTCGTTCGACACTTTCTTCTTTTCCTCCGAGTTTTTATCTCCTTCTTGGAGTGTTGTTGAATCTTGTGTTGACGACGATTTTATGTTTCTGTCGGTCTCGCCGGATGTCAAAGCAACTTTCAGATTTGGAGACAGAAGCCATAATTTCAGAGTTACCCGCGCTTCTTCGAAAGCGTCTTCCTCCTCCCCGGGAAGAGTCGGAAAAGGAAGTCTATGAAATCGTCTATCAGACGTTTGAGAAATTGCTGACTCAAGCCTGGAAAGAAGCTAATCAGGATTCTCTTCAGATTAAAAGTGACTCTCCTCTCCGGAAACGATGCTGATTGTTTTAAAACCATATCTGATAACAGATTATCAGATATGGCTTTGACAGGTCTTTTTTCCGACTTTCAGAACATCGATGTCTTTGAAGAAATTCGGGAAAACATGAAACGAGAGGAACTTCGACAGTTTAATTCTTCCTTTTTTTCGAAAAGGAGAAAAAAATGAAAGAAGAGAGATTCTCAAAGTTAAAATGGAGATAAGAAAGATTGTTCAGTTAAAATGGATCCGACGGAACTTCTTTGTGAGATACGTAACAGTTTTTCTCGGTCTCCTCCGGAGATAACTTCAGATCTTCTTCCGCCTCCATATTCTCTTCCTTTAAATCGACGTCCGGTTCTCGAGAAGAATATTGTTATAGCTCCAACGATGTGTGATCGGCCCGATGAGCGTATCTGTGATATTGAGAAATATCATGAACTTTTTCAGATGAAGTCGAAATATAATGATCAGGATAAGGAGTATCTGAAGGCTCGGGCTCGGACCAATCCGTTTGAGGAGATTGGGCGCTCGATTTTTATGAATCGGGCGGCGATTAAACTTGCTAACATTGATGCAGTGTACAATCTGACACAACATTTTGGAGGTCTGATGAAGAAACATGTTGATGAAATTTTCACCTTCTGTGACATTGCTGCCGGACCGGGAGGTTTTACACAGTACTTACAGTTTCGCTGGCCCAACTCGATGGGATATGGTATTACCTTGAAAGATGAAAATGATTGGAACCGTTCCAAACTTGACTTGAGTCGATTTAGTATTTTCTATGGTGATGATGGGACGGGTGACCTCTACACCAATTGGCAGGGATTTGTCACTCACGTTCGAACGAATGAGCCAGATGGTGTTGATCTCATTCTTGGTGATGGAGGATTTGACATTGAGAGGGAGGCATCCAAATTCGAGGAAGCCGAGCGTCCTCTAACTCCGACGACACGTTCCTTTCGGTATCAGTGTCAGGAGTTTTTGTCAAGTCGTCTCATCTTGTGTCAGATTCTGGTTGCGTTGAAAGTTCTTCGGACGGGGTGTACGTTCGTCTGTAAAGTCTTTGACACGGTGACTCCGATCTCGGCTCAGCTTCTCTTTCTTCTCGCCTGTAGTTTTGACTCTCTCTCTATCTTTAAACCGGTGAGTAGTCGGCCGGCCAATTCCGAGCGCTATCTCATTTGTCAAGGTCTCCGGGAAAACATTGAACCTTATGCTGATCTTCTGGCGGAGGCTAATAGTGCGTACACCGCGACACATAATGTCGTCTCTCTCTTTGATACACCTCTTCCCGAGGACTTTCTCAAGTGGCTCTATCAGGAGAACATGCGCAGTATTAACCGACAACTTGAAGCTGGAGAGCTTCTTCTTCGTTACTGGAATGGAGAAAACGTTTCCATTCCTCGATATAATCTTCATAAGGCCCTGATTGTCTGGAACCTTCCAGATAATCGACCCTCTCGGAGATCCCGCATCAAGATTTAGCTTTGTCTACTGTCTACGTTGAAAATAGTTATATGTTCTTCCTCCAAAAGAACATATAACTGTCGGGATATCAAGTTTTCTTCGTTCTTGATCAACGAAAGAGTAGACGAGACACTTGCATAATTCCAATTTTCATTTTCTGAGATAATAACTCTGACAGAAGAATTTCTTTCTCAGTTTTAACAAGGAGATATTATAAGAGAGCTGTAATCAAGTTGATATGTCTCCAAAATCTATCAACTTGATATGTGTTGGATATTTATCAACATTGATATGTGTTGGATATTTATCAAGTTGATACAACTCCAATATTTTATCAACTTGATATGTGTTGGATATTTATCAACATTGATATGCTTCCAAAATCTATCAACTTGATATGT
>Ga0209381_1003565_pt1 | contig 15813 bp, 13 predicted proteins | sample DewCreD2012metaG_FD_184111 | JGI IMG/M metagenome (GOLD analysis project Ga0209381, IMG submission 184111) | Hot spring sediment bacterial and archeal communities from British Columbia, Canada, to study Microbial Dark Matter (Phase II) - Dewar... ...
ATAGGCTCGCTCCTGGTTTCCGTGCCGCTCGCCATCAGAGCCCATCGTGGCTGGCGAAATGGAGCGCGCCGGATCCAACCACTCGAGCGCACCCCAGTCAGGCCGCAGGCCTGAATCTGAAGGCTACCGAAAGCCCCGCCGCCGGAGTCCGGCCGCGGGGCTTTTGCTTTTCCGGCGGCCGCGGGCGGTCTGCTATACTGGGAAAAGTCAAGAGGTTTTCCCCGATCATGAAGGCCGGCATCCATCCCGCTTACAACGAAGTCAACGTCATTTGCGCCTGCGGGCACACCTTCCGGACGCGTTCGACGCACAAAGGCGACATCCGCGTGGAAATCTGCTCCAACTGCCACCCCTTCTTCACCGGCCGGCAGAAGCTCGTCGACAGCGAAGGCCGCATCGACCGCTTCCAGCGCAAGCTGCAGCGCACCGCCGCCATCAAGAAGGAAAAGGCGGACCGCGCCAAATCCACCCAGAACTGAGCTTCCACCCGCGGGCGCGGCTCAACGGCCGCGCTCTTTCTCTTCCTTCTTCCTCTTCTCTTCCCGCTCTTTCCGCATGCGGGCGTATTCTTCCCGCTGCTGATCGTCCAGGATTGCGTTGATCTTCTCCGTCTGCGCCTCCTGCAGAGCCCGGAACTCGGGCCGCTGCTTCTCGCGCAACTGCCGGAACTGCTCCCGCGTCTCGTCCAGGATCACATTCAGCTTTTCCAGCTGCTCCGGCGTCAGTTTCAGCCGCCTGGTCATTTCCTCGACATAGGCGCGCCGGTACTCTTCCGGCGTGCGCGGCGTCTTCTGCGCCATCTGCTGGCGTCCCGTGAAATACCGGTCGCCGACCACGCCCACCACGACGCCGCTGGCGAACACGATCAGCAGGCTCAACGCGACAGTCAGGTTGGACCGTTTCATGGCAGCGGCTGCTCCGGCGGCGCCTCCGAGGCCATCCCCGCCAGCTCGACCGGCGCCAGTTCAGCCTCGGTCTGCGCCATCAGGCTCTCCACATAGGTCGCCGTGTAGAAATCCGGCTGCGGCCGGCTCGACACCTGGTACACCACCAGCAGCACGCTGGCCGCGGCCGCGGCCACGGCCAGCCCGTTGGCCCACTTCCACAGCCGCTCCGTCCAGCTCTGCGCCGACTCGATCCGCGCCCACAGCCGGGGCATGAAATCCGCCCCGGGCTCCGGCGCTTCGCAGGCGTCCCGGTAGGCCGCCAGCAGCCGGTCCAGCTCCTGCTCCAGATGCCGATTGTCACCGTTCATCGTCCGATCCTTTCCGGGCCTCTTCGCCCCGCCGCGCCGCATAGGCCCGCAACACCCTCTGGCGGGCGCGGAACAGCCTCACCTTCAGGGCATTCTCGTTCACGCGGTAGATCTTTTCCAGCTCCTTCAACGACAACCCTTCCACTTCCTTCAGCGTCAGCAGCAGCCGGTCTTCATCCGAAACGCCCGACAGCAGCGAATCCACCAGTTCCCGGATCCGGGCCTTCTCTTTCTCATCGACCTCGGCCTTCGATCCTGCCGCCGCATCGGCCATCATCACCTGCTGCTCGCTGAGATCGGCCACACGGGACTCCAGCTTCCGCTTCCGGCGCTTCCGAAGGTAGTCCAGCGCGGCGTTCACCGTCAACCGGTACAGCCACGGCTCGAACACTTCCGGACTGCGGAGCTGATCCAGAGAATAATACAGCCGGATGAACACCTCCTGAGCCACATCCTCTACGTCCTCCGGCCGTCCGATCAGCCGCGATACCGTGCCAAAGATCCTGCGCCGGTACGCCTGGACGATCTGGTTGAACGCCTGCGCGTCCCCGGCCTGCGCCCGCTCCACGATGTCGAATTCCACAAGCATGAAGGACAGCGTTGCGGGCGCGGTTTACATTTCTTTACCTGCGTTTATAGGCGCACCCGGCTCGCTCACAGGTTACAACAGTTTCACACCAGCCTATCTCGAACCGTACCCCCATGGTAAAATTGGCGTTTAGCCCCGCAGAATGGATTTCCTCTCCGGTCTGAATCCCGAACAGCGCCGCGCTGTCGAACACGTCGAAGGACCGCTGCTGATCCTCGCCGGCGCAGGCAGCGGCAAGACGCGGGTCATCACGCACCGCATCGCTCATCTCATCGCCCGCCACGGCGTCTACGGCCCCTCCATTCTCGCGGTCACCTTCACCAACAAAGCCGCCGGCGAGATGCGCGAGCGCGTCCTGCGCCTGCTCAGCCATCCATCCGCCCAGTCCGGCCCGGTTGTTTCCACCTTCCACTCCTTCTGCGTCCGCCTCCTGCGCCGCGATGGCGCTCCGCTGGCCGAACTCCGGCCCGGCTTCACGACATCCTTCCACATCTACGACGACTCCGACCAGCTTGCCGTCCTCAAGCAGGTTTACAAGAAGCTTGGCATCGACGAGAAAGCCACGCCCCCGCGCGGCATCCTCTCCCGCATCAGCCACGCCAAGAACCAGGGCTACGCCCCCGAAGACATCTACCGCGTCTCCGCCGCGCCGGACGCCGCCCGCCTCGCAGTGCTGTACGAGCACTACCAGATCGCGCTCCGCGCCGCCAACGCGCTCGACTTCGACGATCTGCTGCTGGAAACGGTCCGCCTCCTCCGCCACGACGATCAGATCCGCGGCCTCTGGAACCGCCGCATCGAGTTCCTCATGATCGACGAGTACCAGGACACCAACCGCCCGCAGTACGAGCTCATGCGGCTGCTGTCCCAGGCACACTCCAACGTCGCCGTCGTCGGCGACGAGGACCAGTCGATCTACGGCTGGCGCGGCGCCGACATCCGCAACATCCTCGACTTCGAGCAGGACTTCCCCAACGCCACCGTCATCCGCCTCGAGCAGAACTACCGCTCCACCAAAACCATCCTCGAAGCCGCCTCCCGCGTCGTCGAGCGCAACACTGCGCGCAAAGGCAAGACCCTCTGGACCGACGGTCCCGCGGGCGATCCCATCTGCTATTTCGAGGCCGAAGACGGCGAGCAGGAGGCTCTTTTCATCGCCGACACCATCCGCAAGATCCTCGCCTCGGATCCGCAGACGCACGTCGCCGTTCTCTACCGCACGAACTTCCAGTCGCGCCAGATCGAAGAGGCGCTGCGCCGCTACTCGCTGCCTTACAAAGTCGTCGGCGGCCTGTCGTTCTACCAGCGCGCCGAAATCAAGGACATCCTCGCCTATCTTCACCTCCTGCTGAATCCGCGCGACAACGTCAGTCTCCTCCGCATTCTCAACGTTCCTGCGCGCGGCATCGGCAAGACGACCGCCGAACAGCTCGAGTCCATCGCGCTGCGCGAACAGTGCAGCCTCTGGGAGGCCATCGGACGCGCGCTGGATCAGCATGAACTGGGCTCGCGCGCCGAAGCCGCTCTGGCCGCCTTCCGCCGCCTCGTGGAAGAGCTGCGGGACGCCGCGGACCGCATGGCGCCGCACGAACTCATCGCGTTCCTGCTCGACCGCACCGGCTACCGTCACATGCTGGAGGCCGAAGGCACGCCGGAATCCGAGTCGCGGCTCGGCAACCTGGAAGAACTCGTCTCCGCCGCCGCCGATGCCGCCGAGCGCGGCGAAACGCTGCAGGATTTCCTCGACACCGCCGCCCTGCGCTCCGACGCCGACGACGTCGACACCTCGGCCCAGGTTTCGCTGCTCACCATGCACAACGCCAAAGGGCTCGAGTTTCCCGTCGTCTTCATTGCGGGCATGGAGGAAGGCCTCTTCCCGCACTCGCGCTCCATCGACAGCGAATCGATGCTCGAGGAAGAGCGCCGCCTGTGCTACGTGGCCATGACGCGCGCCATGCGCCGCCTGTATCTTTCGAGCGCGCGCTGGCGCCGCAAGTACGGCGGCGCGCCGCTCGACTCCTGCCAGCCTTCGCGCTTCCTGGAGGAGATCCCGCAACACCTGCTCGAAACCCTGCACGAGCCGCGCCACGTGCCCGGCGCGCTCGATCTGTTGGGCGAGCGCGCCATGGTGCGCGAGGCCGTGCGCCGCCACACCTATACCGGCAAGACCGTCAACTCGATCGATCACATCCAGCAGTTCTTCGCCGAGCGCGGCATGCGCGGCCCGGCCGCGGGCGCCGCCCAGCCGAAGCCTGCCGCTCCCGCGGCGCCGCCCAGGGCGGCGTCTCCGCCGCCGCCCGCTCCGCAGAAGCCTGCCGCGCCTCCACCGGCGGCGCGCAAGAGCGCCCCGCAGCGCGGCGGCGGCCTGCGCCCCGGCGCTGCGGTCCGCCATCCCAAGTACGGCCGCGGCACGGTCGTGCGGAAGGAAGGCGAAGGCGAAGACGCCAAGCTCACCATCAGCTTTCCCGGTTTCGGCCTGAAAAAACTGGTCGCCCGCTTCGCCGGGCTCCAGCAGGACGACTGACTTTTTGTACACTACAGAGGACCACACAGCATGAACACGAAGAACGTCACCGACCGGGCCGAGCGCAAGGCCCTCAAGCGCAAGGCGCGCAAGGAAGCGGAAGCCGCCAATCCGCTCAAGCCGCGCGACTACGAGCGCGGATCGAAAAAGCGCAAAGTGAAGAAGATGGCCAAGGGCCAGCGCAAGCGTTAACGCGGCGCCAGGGGCGCGCGGCCAGGCTGCGCCGCGCGCCCTTCCCGCCGTGGAAAGGCCGCTCGGGTGAAATCCCTCTTCCGCACGAAGAGCATCCCGGAACTCATCGCCGCCGCCGAGGCGCCCGACAAGCGGCTCGCGCGCACGCTGGGCCCGTGGTCGCTGATGGCGCTCGGCATCGGCGCCGTCATCGGCTCCGGCATCTTCATCCTCACCGGCACCGCCGCTGCGGGGGAAGTGCGCACGTACGAGTCGCTCCTGCACGTTCCGCTTCTCGACCTGCTCATGCAGGGCGGCAACTCGAGCTTCACGTTCGGGAGGCCTGGGGCCGGACCGGGCGTGGCGCTCTCGTTCCTGCTCACCGCCATCGTCTGCGGCTTCGCCGCCCTCTGCTACGCCGAGATGGCCTGCGCCATCCCCGTGGCCGGATCCGCCTACACCTACGCCTACGCCACCATGGGCGAGTTCGTCGCGTGGATGATCGGCTGGAATCTGGTGCTCGAATACGCGGTATCGAACATGGCCGTCGCCGTCGGCTTCTCCGCCCACGTCACGCACATGATCGAGGGCGTCTTCGGCATCGAGCTGCCGCGCGCACTGACCACGCCCGCCATCCAGGGGGGCGAATTCACAGGCGCCTGGTTCAACCTGCCGGGCTTCCTCGTCGTGATGGGACTCACGTGGCTCCTCGTCTACGGCATCAAGGAAAGCGCCCGCGCCAACGACATCATGGTGCTCGTCAAGATCGCCGCCATTCTCGTTTTCATCCTCGGCGCGGCCCGGGCCATTAATCCCTCCAATTACCGCCCCTTCATGCCGAACGGCTTCACGGGCGTGCTCACCGGCGCAGCCATCGTGTTCTTCACCTACATCGGTTTCGACTCCGTCTCCACCGCCGCCGAAGAGTGCAAAGACCCGCAGCGCGACCTGCCCATCGGCATCATCGGCACGCTCATCGTCTGCGGGCTGCTGTACATCGGCGTCGCCGTCGTGCTGACGGGCATCGCCCACTGGAGCACCCTGAACAACGCGGCCCCGATCGTCGGCGCGCTCAAGAATCTCGGCATGAACACGCTGTGGAAGTGGATCGACATCGGCGCCCTCGGCGGCATGGTCTCGTCGCTGCTCGTCTTCCAGTACGGCCAGGCGCGCGTCTGGTTCGCCATGTCGCGCGACGGGCTGCTGCCGAAGTTTTTCTCGCGCATCCACCCCGTGCACCGCACGCCGCACGTCTCCACCTGGATCGCCGGCTTCGCCGTCGCGATCCCCTCGGGCGTGTGGGACGTGGGCACGTTCGCGGATCTGTCTTCCATCGGAACGCTGTTCGCCTTCTTTGTCGTCTCGGCCGGGGTGCTCATCCTGCGCCGCATCCGTCCGGCGCGCGAAGGGGCCTTCCGGGTGCCCTTCGGCCCCGTGCTGCCCGTGCTCTCCATGATCACGTGCCTTGTGCTCATGATGGCCCTGCCTCTGGAGACCTGGGTGCGGTTCGTGGGGTGGTCGATTGCGGGCATCGTCATCTACTTCGCTTTCGGAAGGAGGCACAGTGCGCTGGCAGGCTAGTCTCCTGCTGCTGGCTCTGCTCGGCTCCGCCGCGGCGCAACAGGAGTCTCACGGACAGCGCGGCCAGGGCCGGGGCATGGCCCGCATGCTCGAAGAACCGGGGCGCGCCGCCAGGCAGAAGCCCGACGAAGTCGTGGCCGCCCTGAAAATCCGCGAAGGCGAGGTCATTGCCGACATCGGCGCGGGCACCGGTTATTTTGCGCGCCGCTTCGCCGTGCGCGCCGGCAAGGTCTACGCAGTCGACGTCAACAGCAGCCTGCTGGAACAGATCCAGGCCCTGGGGCTGCCCAACATCGTTCCCGAGCCCGCCGCCCCCGACGACCCCAAACTGCCCCAGGGCGGCGTGGACACGATCTTCTTCTGCAACGTGCTCCACCACATTGAAAACCGTCCGGCCTACTACGAGAAACTCCGCGCCGCGCTCAGGCCCGGCGGCCGCATTGTCGTCATCGACTTCCATAAGCGCCCTCTGCCTGTCGGCCCGCCCCCTGACGAAAAGGTGGCCGGGGAAGAAGTGATTGCGGAGTTCCAGAAGTCGGGCTTCCGTCTCGACCGGAAACACGACTGGCTCGAGCACCAGTACTTTCTCGAATTCCGCCCGCGCTGAGATTCGATGAACGGCTGGATCGAGTGGCTGCCCCTGTGGCTGTGGCTTCCCGCAGCCGCGCTGTTTCTGCTGCTCGGCCTCGCCGCCTGGCTCGCGCCGCGCGATGTCCATCTGCGCCTGCGCGCCCGGTGGCGGCGCCTCGCTCCGCCCGTGCGGCCGGGGCTCCGCCATGTCTTTTCCGCAGGGCTCACGCTGCTGACCGCGTTCCTTCTCTTTTTGCTGAGCGATGGAGAAACGCAGCCCGTCCGTCTGGCCGCAGCGGCGGCCGGCGGTGTCACCGCGTGGCTAGTGGCGGATTTCGCCTGGCGTTCCGCCCGCGACGCCGCGCGCCGCAGGGCCGCGCTTTCGCGCGAGTGGGCCGCCCGCTCCGCCGCCGCCCGCGCCCGTCTCGCCGAAACGACTGAGGAGCCGCTGCTGGCGGAAGCCGCCTGCCGCATCCTCTGCGAAACCCTGCGCTGCGCCAGCGCCGCCCTCTTCGTCGAAGAAGGAAGCGAGTTCCGCCGGCGCGCGATCTTTCCCCCGGATGCCGGCTCCGGCGATCCCTGGCCGGCCTCCAGCCTTCTGGTGCAGGAGCTCTCGCGCCTGTCCACCGGAACCGCCCTGCTTCTGACAGATCCCCGCCCGGGCGCCGCACGCCCGTGGATCTCCGGTGCGGAAGCCGCTTCCGTCCAGGCCAGGATCGAAGCCTCCGGCGCCGTGCTGGCTCTGCCCCTGCACGGCGGCGCTCAGCTCGATGCGTATTTCCTCGTAGGCCCGCTCGAGGACGGCCAGCCATACGGCCCGGCGCACTTTGCGTTCCTCGAGGAGTACGCCTGCGCCGTGGCCCTGCTGCGCGAGTCTCTGGCCCGTTCCCGGCAGGTCGCCGAAAAGGCCGCCGGGGAAGCGCGCCAGCAGGCCCGCCGCGCCGCCGTCCGCCTCGCGCTCAGCGCACTGGAGCCGCCCGAAGAGATCTCGTTGCCCGACCTCGACTGCGCGGGCATCGCCTCCAACGAGAGCGAATGCCGCGTGTTTCTCGACCTGATTCCCCTGCCGGGCCGCGCCGCTGCGTTCGCCGCCGTCGAGTTCGACTCCGGCTTCGAAGAGGCCGCCATCCGCATGGTCCAGCTGCAGGCCCTGCTCCGCACGCGCGCCCGGGCCTATCACGAAGACCTCGCCGAGCTGGCCGAATCGACGCGCCGCGCCATGCTCTCGCCCGGCGCAGACTGGCCCGCCGCGCGCCTCTTCCTCGCCCGCTACCGCTCGGGAACGCGCCGCCTGCAGTACATCAACGCCGGCTTTCTTCCGCCATTCCTGTTCCGCCGCACCGCCCTCGGCGCGGAAGCCTTGCGCCTGCGCCACACCGGACCGCCGTTCGAGTCCCGTTCAGGCCTACGCTGCGAGGAGGCGGAGATCGAGCTGGCTCCGGGCGATCTGCTGCTGGCGGTTTCTTCCGCCGTCCCTGCCGCGGCCAACCCCGCGGGCGAGGCCTGGGGCGAAATCCGCCTGGTCGAAACCCTCAGCGGCTGGCAGCCCTCACCAGCGCAGGCTCTGCTCGAACAGGCCGTCGCCTCCTGGCGCGGGTTTCTCGGCCCGGAAGCGGCGCTTCCGCCGCACCTGTTCCTCCTGCTGCGCCCGAAGCCCTGAGGAGATGGGGACAGGAACAGAATTCCCTTTTCGCCCAGCTCGCCGGAGAGCTGCGGCGCGCTGCGGGCCAGGCGCGGTGCAGCGCGTTTCCGCGGCGAATCATTCTCCCTGACAAATGTTCAGGCGTGTCCGGCCCCGTCCCGCGCCGCACCGGGAGAGGCAACCGCGCTCAGCTCTTCCCGAGCACCACCCTCTCGAGGGACGCCTTCATCTTCAGCACCGCCTCCAGTTCGGCATCGAAGATCTGCTGCGGAGAGGCGCCCTCCGGCGGGCGCGCGCCGCTCTCGATGCCCCAGAAGCCGTGGAACCCGCTCTGCATGCACATCCGCAGTTTCTTTTCCAGGTCCCAACCGGGAATGTCCTTCACGCTGATGCCGCGCGCCCACGGGAGCGTCTTCCCGATCGCCTGGTAGTGGTCGTCGCCCTTGTTCCAGTTGCCGAGGTCCACCAGCAGCCCGAACTGCGGGTCGTTCACTTCCTTCATCAGCCGCGCCAGCACATCGGGATCCGACGACGCCCCGCCGTGGTTCTCGATCAGAATCTGGATGCCCGAGCCGCGCGCGTACGCCAGCAGATCGCGGAAGCTCTCCGCCGCCCGCGCGATCAGGTCTTTGTCCTGCCGCCAGTCCCCTTCCCCGCCCCGCATGTTGCAGCGGATCGCCCGGCAGCCCAGGTAATGCGCGATGTCCACCCACTTGCGGTGCGCCACCGCCGCGGCGCGCCGCTCGCGCGCGTCCGTCCCCGCGGTCGGATCTTCGTCGTCCACCATGATCAGCACGGGCGTCACACCGGCATCGGCCAGGCTCTTCTTCAGCCGCCGCAGATAGCCCAGCGTGGGGTTTTCGAAAAACTGGTTGACGAACTCCAGCGCATCAAGCCCCGCCTTCTCGCGCACAATGCGCGGCATGTCGAGGTTCTTCCAGACGCCCGCGCGGAAGCTGCGGTTGAACGACCATTGCGCCAGCGAAATCCGGTCCTGCGCCTGATGCGCGGCGGAAACTGCGAAAGCGGCCGGCGCAGCCGCCAGCCATTGTCTTCGGTTGATCTCCATGGAAACTCTCCCGGCCGCGATTCTATCCCACAGGCCGGAACTCCGCTTGCAGCCGCCCCCCGTTGTGCCGCATCCTAAGGGCAGAGACTGGAGGCTGCGAGGGGATGCCGGCCCGCCTGGATGATGAAACCCGAGCTGTCCAGAAGCTGATCGCCGAGATCAACGAAATCGGCCGCCGCCGCGACAGGACCGGCCGCCAGGTGATCTGGGCCTTCGGCATCACCTTCACCGCAGCGCTGTGCCTGCTGGCCTGGGTCGCGCTCTTCGCCGGTCCGCCCGCGCGCGTCGTCAAGATGGACGGGCCCCGCGCTCCGGCCGTCCTCAAACAGTTCCGGCCCCAGCCCTGAGCGCGGTCCCGCTCGGCTGAAAGTCGCCTTTGGGTTGTGGGGCCGCGAGGGAACCGCTCACTCTCGGCGGCTGACGCCGCCTCCGTTCGCGGCTCTGAAGCCGGTGCGCGGGCTCACGGGACACGTCAGAGCCGTGTCAGAGCCGCGAGTGGAGCGCGCCGCAGGCGCGCGGGAACGAGCGGTCGTGGCGCGGACAGCGCGGCGGTTCGGCATGTGGGGGGACGGTTGGGACCGCTCACTTTCGGCGGCTGACGCCGCCTTCGTTCGCGGCACAGAACCCGCCGCGGTTTTCATCCACGCTGATGTCCCGCAGGGTCATGGGGGCTCGGCTGAAAACTGCCGCCGTCGAAAGCCGCGAGCCTCTCCCCCGCGTGCAGCCCCGCGTCCTGCGGCAGGGAAAAACACGAGAGCCCGGGAAGCGCCCCCTGGCCGCCTCCCGGGCCCTTCTGCCAGCACTCAGGCTGAACTCAGAACTGAATGCGCGCCTGCACCTGGATCCACCGGTTCGTGGCCGAGGTCTGCGACACGATCTTGCCGAAGTCCGCCCGGTACGGGTCGGTAATCGGATCGTTCATCTGCGACCGGTTCTGCACGTTCAGCGCATCCAGCCGCAGCTGCATGGTCATTCCCTCGCGCAGCGTGAAGTTCTTGGCGAGGTTGGCGTTCCACTGGTTCGTCATGTCGCGCCGCAGCCCGCTGATGCGCGTCGGGAACACGCGCACGTGGTAGCCGGCCGGCCCGCGCGCCTGCGTGCGCTCGAATCCGTCCGTATTGAACCACTGATCCCACGTGCGGTTCACGTTCTTGATCTGGTTCAGATCCTGGCCGTAGTAGAAGATGTTGCCCCAGTTCAGCAGCGGACCGGGCTGCCACTCGTACGTCGCAGCCATCTGCCAGCCGCCCACCAGCGCGTCGACCAGACGGTTCGAGCCGGACAGGAACTTCTTTCCTTTGCCGAACGGAAACTCGAACACGCCCGTGCCCGTGAACCGGTGCGGCCGGCCGTCGTTGGACTCCCGCTCGTGCCGGTTCGCATCGAACTCGTTGAGGAACACGTCGGCGTCGCGCAGCCGCATGCCCGTGTAGGCAAGGTTCAGGTTCCAGCCCCGGCTGAACCGCTTCTCGAACGAGATCTGGATCTCCTGCGACTTCGTGTAGGCAGTAGCCTCGCTGTTGTCCGTCAGCCCGTTGATGTTCGGGAACGCCCGCATCAGACGGTTCCGCGCGATGATGCGCTGCGTGAAGAAGCTGTTGGCGTTCATGTCGGCCCACACCTCGGCCGGAAAATCCTGCGCGCGGAAGTTGCCGATGAAGAACGGGTTGGTCACGTTTTCATTCAGCAGCCTCTGGGCGCTTTCATCCCGGACCAGCCCGCCGACGAAGAAAGAAGCGGGCAGCGGCTGCATCGGCCGTCCCGGCACGTTGTCCTGGCTGCTGAACTGGCTGATGCGGTCCGAGTACGTCCCCGCATAGGCCACCGTGAGCACCATCGACGTCCCGAACTGCCTCTGGATGCTCGCCTGCCACCGCTGCTGCCGCGGATGCGGCGTATCCCACGCCGTAAAGCCGAAGCCCCGCCCCTGGTAGGCGTTCCCGCCCAGCCGGTTCCGCGTCGGCTGGTCGAACCGCGTGCCGTCGGCGCGCACCGGGAACGGATCGTTCAGGATGCTGCGGAAATTGTTCGGGTTGGCATCCGCCGGATACGGCGCCGACGCGGAGCCCCAGGTCTGGCCGAAATCGGTCGAAATGATCGCGCTCGTCGTGCGCGAAAAGTTGAACTGGTTCGGCCCGAAATTCAGCACGTTCAGAGTGTCGAAAAAGATGCCGTAACCGCCGCGGATCACCGTCTTCGAATTGATCTGGTAAGCCGCCCCGAAGCGCGGCAGCCACATCAGCTCGTTCCGGTAAAGCTGGCGCGGAGCGCCATTCACGCCGACATACGTGTTCCCGCCCATCACCTTGAACTGGGAAGCCGGCACCTGTGCGATCGGCGCGGCGGCATACGCCGCTTCCGCGCCTGCCGCGATCAGCGGACGGAAGTTCGGGTCCCAGTTGCCCACCATCCGGTCGAACCGCTCGGTCGCTCCCCGCTCGTATTCCACGCGCAGCCCGAGGTTCAGCGTCAGCTTGGAGTTCACGCGCCAGTTGTCCTGGAAGAACCCCGCATAGTACGGCGAGTGCAGCGCGAAGCTGTCGTTCGTCGCGATCGTTGCGCTCGAGGGGATTCCCAGAATGAACGCCGCCCACGCCAGTCCCAGGTTGCTCGCCGGCGTCAGCGTGTCATCGTTCCGCCGCACGTAGTTCTGATTGAACGTGAAATTCCCGCTCGTGTTGCCGCCGCCTCCGCCCGTGCGGAACTGATTGCGGTTGTCGAACGCAAAGCGGAACGTATGCCTGTTCGAGATGATCGTCCCCTCCGCCTTCGCCGTCATCTGGCGGAACCGCGTCCACACGGCATACCCGCTCGGGCTCACCAGCGAGTAACCCTCCAGGTTCATGTACGGCAGCAGGTGCTGCGAACCGGCTTTCTGGTCCAGATACGCCGGCAGTCCCACGCTGGACGGCTTGTAGGACCACGCTACTTCCTGCAGGTTGCCCTCGCGGAACTGGTTCATGGCGATGTTGAAGTTCCACATCTTCGTCGCCGACTGCGTGTAGACGATGTCGATGTTGCCGCCCTTGTTGTTCCGCACCAGACCGTTCTTGCTCAGCCCGCGCGCCGTCTCGTAGACCCAGTCGCCGCGGTCTTCAGGACCGAAATTGTTCACGCTCCACCGGCCGAACATCCGCCACTTGTCATTGATCTGGAAATCCACGCGGTTGCTCACCGCGTAGTAGTCCCAGTTGTACGGCGTCTGGTTGGCCAGGTAGTTGTTCTGCGGCTCGTCCCCCACGGGGATGTCGCGGTTCGGCTTCGGATAGAACTTCAGGAACGCGTCCAGCGCCGGATTGGCGAAACGGCTCCGCGGAATGATGTTGCCCGGAAACGGCGTGCGGATGAAATTGTTCGGACGAGCCGGATCCCGCGCGATCGACGCCGGATCGTGCACGATGAACCGCTGCGGGCTCGTCCTCACCTGCAGCAGATCGCTGAAGTCGCCCTCGCGGTTTCTGAGCGTCGGCACCGTCCGGTTGATGTTGGCCGCGTCCTCCACCTTCACGTCTTTGAACCCGTTGTATGTCGCGAACCAGAACAGCTTGTTCTTGCCGTTGTAAATCTTCGGCAGCACCACGGGGCCTCCCATCGACACGCCCCAGTTGTTGCTCCGCCCGGTCGGCTGCTTGTCCTGGCTGCGGAGCTCCTCCGCCAGCGCAAAATTGCCTGCCGCCTCCGCCGCCGCGATCCTGCGGTAGTAGTTCTGCTTCACGAAGAACGGCGTCCCCTGCCACCGCTGCTGCCAGTGCTGCCACGTCATCGTGCCATGCAGCGCGTTCGTCCCCGACTTCGAAATCATGCTGATTGCGGCGCCCGACGTCTGCCCGATGCCCGCATCAAAGTTGTTCGTCTCCACCTTGAACTCGGCGATCGCGTCCGTGTACGGCAGGTAGGCCGTCCGCCGCGACGGTCCCTGGTTCGGCGCCCCGTCCAGCGTCCACGCGTTGCCTCCCACGTTGCCGCTCACGCTGTAGTCGGATCCCCCCACGTTCGAGTGCAGCGCCAGGTAGTTGTTCACGCCGCCCGTCTGCACGCCCGGAGCGAGCTTCACCAGCAGCATTGCGCTGTTGCCCATCACCGGCAGTTCCATCAGCGATTTGTTGTCGATCACGCGGCCGCTGGTCACCGCATTCGTTTCCAGCAGCGGCGCCTCCGCCACCACCGAAACCGTCTCCGTCAGTCCGCCCACCTCGAGCGTGACGTTCACCTCGATCCTGGAAGACACCGGCAGCGTAATGCCGCGGCGGACCATTCGCTTGAACCCCTGCGCTTCCACGATCACTTCGTATTGGCCAGGAAGCAGGAGGTTGCCTTCGTAATAACCCGCTTCATTGGTCCGGGTGGTCATCGCCACTCCGGTCTCGGCGTTGCGGATCGTCACCACAGCGCCGGTCACCACCGCCGCCTGCGGGTCGTAGACGTATCCGAACAGGGAGGAGCGCGTCTCCTGGCCCGCCGCAGCGCCGCCAAGAACCGCACAGACAGCAATCGCGCAGAGCACGTGAAATTTCATGATCACCCCTTTCAATCATCACTGCCCGGAGGCAATTGCTGGTCTTATATCAAAGGATGAAAGCGGCGTCAACGGCCGCAGTCCGCGCGCTGCGGAGTCCCCTCTCCTGACTTTGAAAAAGGGTCTTGAAAACGCTCCTATTCCTCGGGCCGCGTCTGCTCCAGCAGCGCCCGGCTGCGCGACTTCGAATGATTTGTCGCCGTCTCCACCGCCGAAATCAGCATCGCCCGCAGCCCGTGCCGCTCCAGTTCGTGAATCGCCGAGATCGTCACCCCGCCCGGCGTGATCACCTGATCGCGCAGGATCGCCGGATGCACGCCCGTCTCTTTTACGAGCCGCGCCGCCCCCAGCACAGTCTGCTCCGCCAGCCGCGTCGCCACCTCGTGCGACAGCCCCATCTTCAGCCCGCCCGCGATCAGCGCCTCGATCACCATGTACACATACGCCGGTCCGCTCCCAGACAGCGCCGTCACCGCGTCCATCGCCTCTTCATCGACGAAACACACCACGCCCACAGCCCGGAAAATCCGCTCCACCAGCGCCCGGTGCTCCTCCGTGGCGTAACTGTTCGACGAGATCGCCGTCGCTCCTTCCTCGATCACCACCGGAATGTTCGGCATCGCCCGGAACACCGGCATCCGCCGAGCCGTCAGCCGCTCGATCAGCCGGATCGGCGCCACCGCCGCCAGCGAGATCAGGATCTGCCCCTCGTGCAGCACGTCCCGGATCTCCTCCAGCACCCGCGCCAGCACCCCGGGCTTCACGCTCAGCAGCACCAGGTCGCTCTGCTCCGCCGCCTCGCGATTCCCGCCCGCCGTCGCGCGGATGCCGAACCGCTCCGCCACCTCCGCCGCCCGCTCCGGCGAGCGCGTTGTGGCGATGATCTCGCCGGGTTCCGCCACCTGAGCCTTCAGAATCCCCCCAATCATGGCGGCCCCCATGTTGCCCGCCCCCAGCACCGCGATGCGCTTCTTTTCGGACATGCACATCATTGTAGCGGCATGCGCCCGCGCTGGCCCCCCGGGCAGGATCGGTCAAGTTTCCGGCTATCTTTGTACCTTGACCTTAAAATCTGCTTAGAACAAAATAAATTCCGGATGAAAGGCGCGGCCGCGCCGTTCACCCTCGCAAGAATGCTGTAGGGAGGTCAATCAACTCATGAAGCCACTGACAAGGCCCCTTCTGTTGCTTTGCCTTCTCGCGTTGGCGGGAGGGCTGCTGTTGGGCCAATCCTATACCGCCAGCATCCGCGGCACCGTCACCGACGCCACCGGTGCCGCCGTGCCAGGCGCCAAAATCACTGTCACCGAGGCGGAACGCAACATCCCCCGCTCCACCGTTACCGACGAGGCGGGCCGCTACTTCGTCACCGCTCTTCCGCCCGGCCGTTACACGCTCTCCATCGAGGCCAGCGGATTCAAGCGTTACATCCAGGCCGATTTTCCTCTCGCCGTCCAGCAGCAGGCCACCATTGACGTCCAGCTGCAGGTGGGCGAAGTCACCACCGCCGTCGAGGTCACGGGCGCTGCGCCCCTGCTGAACACGACGATCGCCTCGCTCGGACAGGTCGTCGAAAACAAGTACATCCTTGCGCTGCCCAACCTCGGCCGCGACTCGCTCGTGCTCGCCTATCTGACGCCTGGCGTCGTCGGCTCCGCCGGCCGCCGCGGGGACACCAACACCAACTTCGTCGCCAACGGCGCCCGTAACTCCACCTCCGACGTCCTCATCGACGGCGTCACTTCCACTACGGTCGAGCAGAACTCCGGCATCACCGACCTGAAGTACAAGCCCAGCGTCGACGCCGTCCAGGAGTTCAAGATGCAGACCAACTTCTTCCCCGCCGAGTACGGCCAGACCGGCGGCGCCGTCATCAACATGGTCACCCGCTCGGGC
>Ga0209381_1003572_pt1 | contig 15791 bp, 15 predicted proteins | sample DewCreD2012metaG_FD_184111 | JGI IMG/M metagenome (GOLD analysis project Ga0209381, IMG submission 184111) | Hot spring sediment bacterial and archeal communities from British Columbia, Canada, to study Microbial Dark Matter (Phase II) - Dewar... ...
GACCACGTTTATGCATTAAAAGGCCAGTATACAATGAATGAGTAATGCAATCGTCATTGCGGAGTGTCATCTACAAAAAAATTCATTGGCAACCCTGTTACTCTGAGGAGCGCCAGCAACGAAGAATCTTGCCGTTTTATGAGATCCTTCAATTTGCACTGTCATTCTGAGGACCCCGACCAGGTCGGGGGACGAAGAATCTCATTCCTCAAAAGATGAGATCCTTCATCCCGACCTTGTCGGGATTCAGGATGACACTCAAACAACCGTCATTGCTGCAATGACCCGCAATTTCTTGGCCACAATAGTACCACCCCTAACGGAGTTGCTTCCCTTGCCTTCCTAAGGTGAGTGGCCAGGGGTGAGGTTGATTTATCCACTTGCACCCACCCATTTTATCATTGACATCCAATTGTATATTATAAAAATACATACATTGTTGTTATTGTAATACTATAACAATTATATCCTTTCATGTCGTATGGAACACAATTCTATAAAAAAGGAGATTTGGCAATGTGGTCAATTTCTTTACTGATACTCTTTTTGGTATTGATGGTGGTTATTGGAGTCTGGGGCATGCGCAAGACTTCAACGCTTGGTGATTTTTTTTTAGGTGGCCGCACCATTGGCCCGTGGGTATCGGCATTAGCGTATGGCACATCATACTTTTCTGCTGTTCTTTTCATTGGCTTTGCAGGCAAATTAGGCTGGGTGTTTGGGCTTGATGCAATCTGGATTGGTGTAGGCAATGCGCTGTTTGGTTCTTTTTTAGCATGGCTTGTTTTAGGCAGGCGTACACGAATCATGACACAAAATTTAGATGTCATGACAATGCCTGAATTTTTAATGGAACGCTTCAATGGCACATACATCAAAATGTTTGCTGCAATTATCATTTTTATATTTTTACTTCCTTATTCCGCTTCAGTCTTTAAAGGATTGGGGCATCTGTTTGAAGTTAATTTCCATATTTCTTATGACTTGGCACTAATAATTATGATAGGCATTACCGGTATTTACCTGGTTTTAGGAGGATATTTTGCTATTACGTTAACCGATTTTATACAGGGCATCATTATGATAGCTGGAGCCATCACCATGGCACTTGTACTTTCAGCAAAAAATGGAGGGATAGCTGAAAGCGTTGCACTGGTTGCCCAAAAATATCCATTACACATACCAGCCGACAAGCATCCGGGGTACATGCTTTTAGGCGCTCTCATCTTCATGACATCGTTTGGCGTCTGGGGCCTGCCACAGATGGTACAGAAATTTTATGCCATTAAAAGTGAAGATTTAATTAAAAAAGCAAGTATAGTAACAGGAATTTTTGCTACCATCATTGGAGTCAGCGCCTACTATACCGGAGCGCTATCGCACATTTTTTATGATGCTGTTCCTGCTGTTGATGGCAAACCGGCATTTGACAGGCTCATTCCCGACCTGTTAACCCAAAACCTCCCTGAACCAATGATGGCAGTAATACTTTTACTCATACTTTCAGCATCCATGTCCACACTATCTTCACTGGTGCTCGTATCATCATCAGCAATCGCTATTGACCTGTATAAGGGGCATGTTAATCCGCAAATTTCAAAGGAAAACTCTGTTGCCATGATGCGCTTTTTAAGTGCTTTATTTATAATCATTTCATATTTTATTGCACGCTACGAATTTGCTATCATCATTACGCTAATGTCCCTTTCATGGGGTGCTGTTGCCGGTGCATTTATGGCACCCTACCTTTATGGCTTATTCTGGAAGCGCACAACATTGGCAGGCGTGTATGCAGGAATGATAACAGGATTAGTTACTTCAATTGGTTTGTTTTTCTACCTGGGGGCAAACCTTTCGCCAATTGCATCAAGTGCTGGCATGCTGGCACCTTTTATCATAGTGCCACTTGTAAGTCTATTTACTAAAAAACCATCGGATGAAACTATAGCCAAGGCTTTTGAAAGAATTGGATAGATTAACAATAAAAAGTTTTTTTAATTCCCAAATGCACTTTTATGTACGCTCCCACCACCTTTGGCGGTGGGAAAATTTTTTATAAAAAGTTATTGAAGTATAAACATAATTAGTATAATCGTGATTATACAAACGGGGTTTTATAAAGCATAACCATTTATATGGCACTATTACATGATTATATATTTATATAAAATCGGACTATGCTACATGTAAAGGATTTTTAATGAAAGAATTCAAATTTGTAAACAGAACATCTGAATTACAAACATTAGAAAAACTGTATAATCAGCCAGGGTTTCAGATTGTGCCAATTTATGGCCGAAGGCGTGTTGGCAAAACACGTCTTGTAAAAGAATTTATTAAAAATAAAAAGGCAATCTATTTTTTATCTGATTCAATACCACAAATGCAGCAATTAAAAAATTTAGGCCAATCAGTTGGGGAATTCTTCAATGATGTTATACTAATGCAAAATGGATTTACATCTTGGGATCAGTTCTTTGTATATATTAAAGAAAAGGCACAAAGCCAAAGAATTATTCTTGTTATAGATGAATTTCCTTATCTTGTTATTGCAAATTCTGTTATTGCTACTATTTTCCAGAAAGGTATTGATGAATATTTAAAACAAACAGAATTGTTCCTTCTTTTAATGGGATCAAGTATAGGTATGATGGAAAAAGAAGTATTGCATTACAAAGCTCCATTATATGGCAGAAGAACTGCATCAATTGAAGTAAAAGAGATGAATCTTTTGTCTATACATGAGATGTTCCCTGATAAATCTTTTAGTGATATTATACGTCTATACGCAATTTTTGGTACAATTCCCGCTTATCTGGAAAAAATTAATCAAAGAAAAGATGTTTTTTCCATAATAAACGAATCAATATTAGAAAAATATTCATTCCTCTACAATGAAGTTGATTTTATATTAAGGGAAGAATTTCGTGAACCTCATAATTACTTTGTTATACTTAAATCCATTGCCCTTGGAAAACATAAACTTTCAGAAATAGTCAACAATACTGGCTTTGAAAAAACAATGGTATCGCGATATCTGGATATTTTACGATCATTACACATAATTAGAAAAGAAATTCCAATAACTGAAAAAAATCCAGAAAAAAGTAAAGGAATATATAAGCTTTATGATCAATACTTCAATTTTTGGTTTAAATTTATCTTCCCAAACAGGCGATGGATAGAATTGGGTCAAACTGATATAGTTTTAAAAAAAATAAAAGAAGAATTTGAACACCATGTTTCATCAGTTTTTGAAGACGCATGTATTGAATTGTGTTACAGCCTGATGAAAAAAAATATCATGCAATTCACTCGTATTGGATCATGGTGGTCTAAAACCGATCAAATTGACATTGTAGCATTAGATGATTCAAGCAATACTATCTGGTTTGGTGAATGTAAATGGAGTACCAAAAAAGTTGGGACTAATATTTACTATGATTTACTCAAAAAATCTCATAATATATACTATTACCCTGTTAATCAAAAAAACAAGTATATACTTTTTAGCAAATCAGGATTTACATCAGATATGATAATGATTGCAAAAACTAATGATGTATTGTTAGTTGATATTAATGAAATATTAGATTTTATTACATAATGCACTTATCGGAGGTTCTGGCATGGACTTCATACCACTAGAAGATATAACCATGGAATTGGCTGATGTTGCCATGGGGCGTCGAAACGCCGACATGGTTATTAAAAATGGAACACTAGTTAATGTAAATACAAAAGAATTGCTTGAACATACCGATGTCGCAATCTATAAAGGGCGGATTGCCCTTGTAGGCGATGCATCACATTGTATAGGCAAGGATACCACCATCATAGATGCAACTGGCCTTTACATTGCACCTGGCTTTATGGACGGGCATATACACGTTGAAAGCAGCATGCTTACCGTAAGCCAGTACAGCAATGCAGTTGTTCCTCACGGCACCACTGCAATCTTTATGGACCCTCATGAAATAGCCAATGTATTGGGGCTTAAAGGCGTAAAGCTTATGCTTGATGAAGCAAATGATGTTCCTCTTCGCGTTTTTGCAACAGTGCCATCGTGTGTGCCGGCAGCTCCGGGATTGGAGGATGCAGGCGCCGTTATTGGCCCTGAAGACATTGCAGAAGCAATGAAGTGGGATGGCATTGCAGGGCTGGGTGAGCTTATGAATTTTCCTGGTGTTTTTAACAGCGTCCCTGAAGTACATAAAGAAATTGAAGTGACTTTAAAGGCAGGAAAACCCGTAACAGGCCATTTTGCCCTGCCTGATACCGGTTCAATGCTTAATGCGTATGTTGCCAGTGGTGTACGCTCATGCCATGAATCAGTGCGGGCCAGTGATGCGTTATCCAAAATGCGCCTTGGCATGTATGCAAAGATACGTGAAGGCTCAGCCTGGCATGACTTAAAAGAAGTGATAAAAGCAATAACGCATAATAAAGTTAATAGCAGGTTTGCTGTGCTTGTAAGCGATGACACTCACCCTCATACACTTATCCAGTCAGGGCATCTGGATTATATAGTAAAACGAGCTATTGAAGAAGGTGTTGATCCCATTACCGCAATAGAGATGGTTACCATTAACACAGCTGAATGCTTTATGATGAGTAAGGATTTTGGCAGCGTATCGCCTTCCAAGGTTGCCGATATTGTATTGCTTTCTGATTTGTATAAAGTAACTGTAAAAGCCGTTATCATTGGCGGAAAGCTTGTTGCCAAGGATGGCAAAATCCTTGCACCGGCAAAGAAGGTTACGTATCCTGAATGGTCAAAAAACACTGTCAATGTTGGTAAAACGTTAAGCCGTGATGATTTCATACTAAAAAGTGATAAACATGAAGTCAAGGTGCGTGTCATACAGATACAGGAAGCCAGTGTAATGACACAACAGATAATTGAAACATTACACGTTGTCAATGGCAATATAGCACCTGATATATCAAAAGATATTGCAAAGGCAGCCATTTTTGAAAGGCATAAAGCCACCGGTACAAGAGGCATAGGCTTTGTCAAAGGCTTTGGATTTACCAAAGGGGCAGTGGCATCCACGGTTGCACATGATTCCCATAATCTTTTGATAGTTGGCACCAACGAAGATGATATGGCATTTGCCGGAAATGAACTAATAAAGGCTGGTGGCGGCATGATTGCTGTTGCCGGTAGCAAGGTGCTGGCATTAGTTGAACTTCCGGTTGCAGGCTTGCTTTCTGATGAACCGGTTGAAGTGGTTCAAAAAAAGGTTGAAAAATTAGAAGAAGCATGGAAAGCTTTAGGTTGTAAGCTGGTGTCGCCTTTTATGACAATGGCTCTGTTAGGGCTTCCGGTTATACCGGAACTCAGATTAAGTAACCGTGGACTGGTGGATGCTATTCATTTTACCTTTGTGGATGTAGTTGCAGAGTAAATACTCTCATGAACTATCGCCCAACATAAAAACATTTACCTGCCACACTCCACCACAGTAATGAGGGAGTTAACCCATGCAAACCATAAAACGCAATGCTTTATATGGTACCAGCATTGCATTATGTATCCTCACACTTTTTTGCGGGTGCGGCGGAATGAAATATAACATTGTCAATACAAAACGCAAGGTTTCAACAGGATATCAGGCAGACAATACAATTTATTTCCTGTGTGAATATGTACTGAGCAAGCCTGGCAAAGAAATTATCCCGATGTATATATATAAGCCCGGTGATGTATATGTACATCACCTGTTTTTCTATAGATATAATATTCTTGATGAATCGCTGTCAAAGGTTTCTACATTTGAGCTGCCTGAAATTGATAAAAAAACCCCCGATATTACATCTACTCAATGGTTGAAAGAAGGCGCTATACTCTATGCCATGTTCCCATGTGACTGGAATGGAAAACAAAGAGTGTATGAAGTTGTTAAATTCAGTATAGGCGATAGTACCTTTCAAAAGATCTCTGATAATGAAAAGCAGGCTATACGCAATAAATTCAACAATACGAATAACAAAAACAATGTGCTCAGCACATCGCACGTGCTGTATTATGTTGATTGTATCCCTTTAGCACAATGGGATGTGCCATCACCACTTGCATATTGCTCACTGTCAAAAAAACAGCTTATACAAACATTTATAGATGGAATGGGCGATAGTTACTTTAAAAATGAAGCATTTATGCAATTAGTGGCCACATGCTCTTCAAAAGAACTTATGGCAATATCTGTTGATATTGAAAAAAAGTATACTATGCTCAGCAGTTATAAGAAAATGGAATACGCTCCATATAGAGACCGGTGGGTTACTCGATTTTTGCTTGCAGCACAGTATGGCCCCCAATCAAAGGGTGCTAATGGTACACTGGCCAAAGCCATTTACAACAACAATAATGATGAGGCAAAAAGGCTTATTGCACAAAACGGTTGCACTACACGGGACGACAATGGAACTACGCTGCTCATGATTGCGGCTTATGCTGATAACGTTGAAATTGCTTCACTATTGCTTTCAAAAAATTGCAACATTAATGACCGTGACAATCATGGCTGCACCCCGCTTATATACGCGGTCTTTGGAAATGCGGTGCATACAATGGAGTTGCTGCTAAGAAATAACGCAGATGTCATGATAGAATCATCATCAAAATACATTGCATGGATGTATATTGACAATGCAGGCATGCGCCAGCGCTATCTGGCAGTTGATATGGCAAAACATAAATCAAGGAAATAATAAAGTTATCTTTGCAGGCACTCTTAGCCAATCACGCTTGCGTGGATGTGTAAGCATCTAAATATTATATTTTGCTCAGGAGGCAAGTATGAATAAAATAATTATAATTTTAACTTCGATGGCGGTAAGTATTTCATTACTATTATCAGGATGTACAAAAAGCGCCATTAATGAAAAAGACCTTCTTGGTGATTGGGAAGCAATCAAAGGCGACTATGAGGAAATAAACTTTGCAAAAGAAGGCAATGAACAAAGATTTTCAGCTTATTTAGGTGGCCGGCTATTTACCGATGGCACATGGTCTGTTAAGGGCAAGGATATTATACTGCAATTAAGTACGGGCGAAACTGTAACATGTAAAGATGTAAAGATTGAAAATGGGGTTTTATCATTTGACGGTGCAAAGCAACAGTACCAGAGACTCAGAACAAGCGAGCAGAAAATTGATGAACTGATCACTTCACTATCATCAATAGAAGGAATCAATTTTTCAAAGCCAGGCGATACACAATTTACATGGAACTTTGAGGGCATTGGCCAAAAAAAGTTGAAAGGAAAAATGATAAAAGCAACCATACTGCTAACAACTGACGATTATACAGATCTAGCAAATGCAGCAAAAAAAGTTGTTGAGTTGTTAACATCCAAGGGATTTACTAAATCTGACTATAATATGACCGAGATACAATCAGGCGCTGAAAATGGCCCAATTAAAGTACTTATAAAACAGGAAGCGCCCGAAAGTTATGACCCGGAAACTGATACACCCATTTCAATAAAAGGGAAAACAGCATACCTGGAAATAATGTGTGGAGTTATTGAGTAAAAACAGTATTTCACATTTAACTTTTTAACTTTTCCAACTCCCGCTGTTTCAGTACCTTGCGGTCTGGCTTCCCTATTGCTGTAAGAGGAAGTTCATCAATAAATTCAACATATTTAGGCACTTTATACGCTGATAACCGCACCTTGCAATAATCTATTGCTTCACTTTCAGTCATTGTGGCCCCGGGCTTTAGTACAATAAATAATTTAACTGACTCACCACGTTTTTCATCAGGCACACCAACAGCACATGCACGCAAAACCTTAGGGTGTGTATACATTACTTCATCTATTTCACGAGGGTATACATTAAAGCCACTGGATAGAATCATATCTTTTTTACGGTCAACAATAAATATATACCTATCTTGAAACAGGCCTGTTCAGCTAATATATATTGTGGTACATTCGGAGCCATTATTGCTAACCTATCACCCTTTTTAATCCCCATTTTTAACAGGGCATTAGCAAACCGGCGTGCCAGCATATTGCATAATCCATAGGGAAGTGTAATGTCATTGATAATTAAATATGGCTTGTCCGGATTTTTTTCTGCATGATAGTTAAAAAAATCCTTCAAAGGCATTGGTGGATAATATATTGAATGAGGAACCTGTTTATCATACCATTTATACCATGGCTTTTCCATATAACCATCCTCATAATTAAAATACTTTATATGACCATAACATGATATAACATTAAAATAATCAATAATAAATTTTTATATATATTTAATTATATATATAAATGATGAGTGCATGCCCCCCGTTGAAGGCGCCGGGAGTGTGGCTAATTTTTATATTAAATTTTTGTTGCTTTATTTATTTTTAAGAAATATCATGCTCTTATGAATCTTTTTGACATATTAAAACACATTGCCATACCACGTCCCAACCACAGTGATACGCTGGTTAAAGTTGCACAGTATATTCAGGATACTCTTGCACAGTATGACATACCTTTTGATGTGCAGCATGTTACCCTTTACCCGTATAATATGCTCATTGCGGGGTTATCGTGTTTTATATTGGCACTGCTATTTGCATGGTTCATAAAAAAACAAAAACCTTTTCTTGCGCTTGTGTTCCTTGTAGCAATCCCGTTTATCCTTATATGTGAATTTGAGCTTGTAAAGCCTGTTGTATCATGGGTTGTCCCAAAAGAAAGCTCTAATATTATTGTTAGTTTTAATAATCCCACAGCAACACATACGATTGTATTAACTGCTCATTATGATTCCAAGACGGATATATTTGACCACATACAGCGTGCACGGATATATCAGTTTATTGTCCCAAGCATTCTTGTAGGATTACTTATTGTATTTTGGTTGGCCCTATCCAAAAAATTTAAATCATTAGCAAAGCCATTGTTCAAACACGCTGCTACTGCCCTCGTGATATTGTTTGTCATTGAGTGGTTCATGGTTGCAGTTGCTATGGGTGGATTTATAGTTTTAAAGCAACAATCCTCAGGAGCTATCGATAACGCTTCATCCGTTGTTGCCCTCATGGGGCTTGCGCATGAAATTAAGCGCGGTGCAGTGCACAATAATGCACTCAATGTGGAAATTGTGTTTACTACCGGTGAAGAGATAAACCTGCAGGGGGCCAACTACTATGTTAAAGACCTGCTTGCAAGAAATAAAAACCAGGAACTATCGGTTATAAATTTAGAACTTGTGGGTGAACCTGGCAACATGGTGTACTGGCAAAAAGCTGGTGTCATGCTAAAATTCTACGGGGCCGATAGTAACCTGATTCAAAGGCTTAAAAACGCATATTTTTCCGTAACAAAAAAGAATATTGGCACATTGCCAAAACTTACTGACGATTCCATTATGTTTATGCGTGAGGGAATCCCTGCCATCACCGTTGGGTTTGCAAACGAGGAGTATGGTGTAAGCGGGCTACACAGTACAAAGGATAACCTGCAGCGTGTTGATATGAATAACATACATATAATGGTGAAAACATTGGGAAATGTTATTAATAACTATTAAAGGGTAGTTGTTAACAATCTAACACTACAATGCAGTAGCAACAACCTTCTGTAACTCATCAACATCTACATCATCAATAGTATTTGGATTCCATCGGGGGTTATTGTCTTTGTCAATAATACGGGCTCTGACCCCTTCTTGGTAATCATGGTGCTGCGTCATAAAAATGGCTGCCTGCAACTCACGCGAAAATACTTCATCAAGCGCCTTACCTTTATTTGCATTTAGCAAAAGATCAGTCATGACAAGCGATGTGGGAGAGCGCTCAGCAATACGTGTAAAGACGCCGCTGCAAAGCTCATGCTCTGTTGAACATTGTGCCAATGATTGCAAAATACCGTGAAGTGGCTTGTCAGTATCAAAGTACCGGCATACCCATTCATCTTTTTGATTGTGATTAGGTTGTACGGGAGTTGCATATTTCAATACTATGCGTTCAATTTCTTGATGAATATCTTCGTTGCTACTCGTTAAGGATTCAAGTTGATTAATACATTGTGTTATCATGTGCGATAGTATCTGATTATGTGCCAGGCCAACATGCACGCATTCAGCACCATGAAGCTCATCCCCCGTGAGTGCCAGATATTTTGGATAGCCTTTTTTGCATTTAGTAAAAAGCCATCCCGTTGATCCCACATCAGGGAAAAATCCAATGCGCGATTCAGGCATTGCCATCACAGTGTGCTCTGTCACCACAACACGCGTTGCACCTGCAGCAAGCCCCAAGCCACCACCCATCGTAATGCCGTGTGCAAACACAATGACCGGTTTAGGGTATGTGTGAATTGTATAATCTAATGAATACTCTTTTGAATAAAACTCCTTTATATAGTTACTATCGCCCCGTACCGAAGCCTGATATAATTTTTTTATATCACCGCCAGCGCAGAAGCCTTTACTCCCATTCCCGTAGATTACAACAAAGTGTATGGACTCATCGTTACATGCATGCATTAATGCTTTTGAAATAGCATCAATCATTTCAATAGTTAAACTGTTGATAGCCTCAGGACGGTTCAGGATGATGGAAAGAGATGTACGGTTATAACGGAAAATAACATCGGTCATAGCATCCACCAGGGAATAACCGGAATTGCAGATGACATGCCAATTCCCTGCTCTCCTGAGTACAATACCAATCCTTTTTTAACATTGCTGAATGTAAAAAACTTTTGTACGCCTGCAACCGTATATCAAGATTTTCAAGCGATACATAGGTATAGTTTTTAAAAAATTCCTTTGCAAGAGTAGTCTTTCCGCTTTGCCGTGGGCCAGCTATTGCAATTACAGGGTATTGCTTTTGGTATTTTTTTAATGGAATTTCTAAGTTGCGCCGTATCATGCGGCTAATATAAAGTCTAAGTTTATATTTGTCAAATATTATATAAAATCTCTAAAATTTCTAAAAAAGAATTATTTCACCCAATTACACGGTTGAAATTCAAAAAATACATAAAAGTAAATACTATTCCCAGAGTATATTGATTAATTCATCTTTTGTTATTTTTAAATGATCCGATATATCATGCAATATTCCATTTAATGTGCCTATTTTTAAAGTCTTATGAGCTGGAATGGTGATGTGATGCTCCCCACCTTTATTTGTGGTCAAACGTATATGACTTCCTGTTTGTCTAGTTATGGAATAACCAATTTTTCCAAGACGTTTAGCAATATCTAATCCATTAACATCACGAGGCAATTTCAAAGAGTAATAGCCTCCTCTTTCACGAAATGAAGTTTAATAACTTGAGGTGCCTCGTTTTCTGAAAAATGACAGTGAACAGAATCCCTTATGTTATGTTTTAATTCATCAATAGTATCTCCTGATGTAAATATTGAATAACCAAGAGCCCTTGCTTCATATCCACCTTCGGGGGATTCTTCTATATAAAAAATGATCTCATTTTTCATAAATGCTCCATAAAGCATATAAAAATAATCTTGCTAAATAATTAATTACCATAATTATAATGGATTGTCAAGTTTTTCTATGTTACCCATCTAACGCTATCTCTATTTCCTCTTTGACTGCTGCCGTAGCACTGTTTCTAAAATGCTGTAATGCAGCCTTTGCCCTTGAACCACCAATCCTACCCAGTGCCCAGGCAATCATTCTTTGCACCCGCTCATCATTGTTGCTGTCAAATGCCTTTATAAGTTCAGGTATATATGAATCATCCAGGCTGTTACCCATTGCACGGGCAACATTCATCTATACCATTAATTCCACTAATTGGTCGGCACCATTGCTGGTAAATGTATAACTGCTGAAATGCTTTACCCTGTAAAATTGGTCTTCAAATACCCTTTTGCAAGAGATAGTGTATGCTTTTTTATTGAAAAATCGTGTTTCCCAGAAAGAATTATACCCTGCCCCGCAAACAATACAATCAAATGCATTAAAATAGTCAATTATAGGAAATATATTTTGATCTTCATGATTACTGGTAACAAAAAAATCATATTCTAAAGATAACTCAGTTGTATATTTCTTTACATAATCATCAAATTCATGTTCATTGCCGCTTATTGATATAAGACAAATTTTTTTTCCCAATGATAATTGTAACTTTTCCTTAGCATCCCTTTGTGGAAGAATTTCATCATGATTTTTCATAATCAGCGGATTTATTTCTTTTGTTTCAAAAGGTGGATTAAAAGGCTCTATTGCAAAACAATAATGATAGTGTTTAGGATTAAACTCATATTCACCATACTGTGTAGCAAAAGAAAAAAAGTTTGGGGTAACATTGTGCATTAAAAATATTTTTTTACATGTAAGCTCATGTATACATTGATCTAATGTAAACCATTGTAAATAGACTATCAAAATATCAGGTTTTAGCACCGTTACCGTGTGGTATAAAATTGACTTATGGTAGTTTTTCTTTGAAAGCTGTACTTCATCTTCAAGAGGAATATATATATGCTCAATTCCCACATCCTGAGCAATATATCCCATGGGGCTATGGGTTAGCATTGAGTAGTTACAGCTAATATTGTTGCGTTTTAATGCATTATAGATAGCAACCCCTACAGCTAAACGCCCTAATCCTGAAATGCCCGATGTATAAAAAACAATATTCACCGTTTAACAAAATGAGAAAAATGCAAATCCGTCAGCATATCGTTGCCAGTCATTGAAATTGAAATCAGAGAACGAAACAAGATTGTCACCAGGCAACCCTTCATCAATACAATAAAACCTGTCATTAAGTATTGCCACAAATCGCCGCGGTCCCCAGAATTGACCAGGAGAGGGGGATGAACTGCTTGTTCCTGTTCCATATCTATTGATTAAAGATAGATTTGAATCAAACACAACAATACCATCATTTAACAATGATTCATCATCATCTGCAACGATGCACTGTCCATCCTTAACAATAATATCCCAACCTGAATATAGTTGTGCAGTAGAAAATCCAATGATATTACCATTACCTGAAGGATTATACTTTACAATTCGATAAACAGAAGAATAGGTGCAGGAAATAAAAAGGATTCCATCATGATATTTAATGCTTTGTATGTTTGTTATTCCTGTCATATCAAAGTCATTTTTCAAATTTGTTCCCTGTAAATCGCATCTGTACAATTGATTTGAAGTTGCATAATATAAATAATTATTCTGCCTATCAACTGAAACTGATTTAATTCCATTCATCCCCCCATTCCCTAACGAGGTATATGATGTATCATTTATATCATTTAAACGAATTACAATATCCTGTCCTGTCGAAAAACCATAATTTGCAATATATATCCTGCCAATATCATCAAAATCTACGTCATAAGGATATAAAGTTCCCGTAAACCCAATAGAGGATGCATTAATAGCTGTAAAACCAGTACCGCTCATATCATCCATCTGTGCAACTCTATAATTATTATAGTCGGGTATTATAATTTTGGTTTTGTATAGGTGCATACTGATATTAACCGTATTTTCACCCGGTTCTAAATCAACTATTACAACACCTCGTATTGTAGCTGATGGAGTTTCAGCAAGTACCTCAATAGTTCTTTGTATTCCCGATGGTACTTCTATGGTTATTGTACTAAACGGCGGCATGAAATCCTTTGAAATGGTTGAAAAATCACTTGCTGTTATATTGACGGTAATTTTAACAATATTTGACGGAGGCGCTGCATTTACCGGTGTTTGCAAAAAATGTAAAATTTTATCCAATAGTGATGCATTGCTTTGATTGCCCAACCCCAAATTAATTGTTACAATGGATATGCCCTTTTCGGTGCTACAACCGGTTATTAATATTAAAATAATAATTATACTTACAATGATATTCTTTGATTTCATGGCTTACCTCTTATATAGTATATATATTGCAAGCTATGAGCCGGGAAGGTAGGCATTTGTTGACTTAAAATTAAATAGAAAATGCAAAAAAGTCAAATTTTTGTGGATTTAAAACGGTCATGCAAAATAATTTAAAATATTAGAAGTAACCCACTTCCAATGGTAGTTTAAAGGTATACAATCATATATACCACTAAAATTCCTTCACTGGTTTTAGTGGCACCTGTGGATATATTTGTCCATGCACCGGAGGCATTGAATTATACACCCAGTTGACATCGCATAGACCCAGCTTTATACCTGCATACCGCTTGTAGCCATTGAAGATGCCACGCGTAAGGATATTCTCCATCTTCACTGTCAATGCGTAGATAGCAACCGGCGTTCCCTGCTTTAACTGTAACAACTCATCACTATAGGCCAAAGGCGAAAAAACTATCGTGCCCGCATCCGAAGCCTTTGCCTGTAATACCGGCACTATTTTTGGAAAACCATCGCTGTCAATCCACGCTGCAAACTTTAAAGCATCCAAACGGTTAAAAAGCTCAAAGCCCAATACACCAAGAGGCTTTTCTGCTTTTTGTTGTTTAGCCTTCCATTTTGCAAGTAATGTTGCAATAGATGCTTTGGCAATAGCCCCTAAAGGCAGCTTTTCCTTTTCATTGACTTGGGCTAAATCAAAAAAGTGAACCGTGTTTATTCCAAAATAGGTATTATACCTGAACATGGGAAATTCATTGAACATTTCATACTCAGGGCCTTCCGTGGCACTGTGTGTATAGCGTGCTTTTCCACGCCACATGTCCATATTCATAGTGAGGATACAAAAACCTATCTCTTTATTTTTCTTTATGTATTCTTTGCTCACACCTTTTGAAAATTCACCCAGCGCCATGTGCGTATCATCCAGTGCCAATAATGATGTGAGTAATGTGACATGCGGTAACCCTTCATCATTTATTGTTGCAACAAGCGCAATTTTTTCATTTGGCTTTAAAGCTGTAATTTCATCAATGGTAAATGATTTTCGTGTTTTCATGTATACTCTCCTATATAACAATCTTTATCAACATCCAAACGTCTTCTTTGGTTTTGGTGCCACTACCTCACCTTCCTCAATTCTCGTTGAGCCGCTTGTTTTCACAATTGCCGGATTATTGCAATACTGTTTTGCCAACGTTCCAAAATGATCCAATTCTTCTTTTGTTAGCAGTGGGGTATCGGCAAGCTCCCAGGTTAACCCTAATCGTGTGTATTTATCCTTACATAGATTATTAAATGCGCATAAGTCCCACCTGGTAATTGCTTTGGGATTAATTGTCAGCAACCCGTTTATACAATGAGCTATCGCCACTATATTTTCATCCCGTGCAGTTTTTCCCGGTATAAGTGGCGTGCGTATCCACACCTCACGGGGGAAAAGATGCTCTTTCATAAATGAAAGGATATACTCTATATTGTTGAGCACCCTGAAATTTGACTTGCCGGTAAACTCCTGATGCTTTACGGGATCCATCTCTTTGATGTCATACAGCACAAGGTCAACATGTGGCAGCAGCATATCAAGTGTATGCCGATTGCATATGCCGCAGGTATCAATGGCAGTGTGAATTCCATGATGCTTTAACTCAACAAGTACCTGCTTTACAAAATGTGCCTGAAAGGTAGCCTCGCCACCGGATATGGTTATGCCACCGCCTGATGTTTTAAAATATGCACTATCCTTTAACAGCTCGTTTACAAGTGTGCTTACATCCCACCGTTTACCCAGAAGTTCCATAGCAGTTGAGGGGCACACCTGCGCACACGTACCACAGCCTTTACACAGTGTGCGGTCAATATGTATGCCGTCTTCAAAGCTCAGTGCACCATTGGGACATGACTTTACACACATCTTACACCCTATACACCGTGCGC
>Ga0209381_1003573_pt1 | contig 15789 bp, 14 predicted proteins | sample DewCreD2012metaG_FD_184111 | JGI IMG/M metagenome (GOLD analysis project Ga0209381, IMG submission 184111) | Hot spring sediment bacterial and archeal communities from British Columbia, Canada, to study Microbial Dark Matter (Phase II) - Dewar... ...
TTAATTATACCGGCATGTGACCACCCCCGAACTAACAAATATGATAGGCGCGCACGACCGCTCCCTGCCAGCCGCCGTGGTCTACCGGCGCCTGCCCTGGAAGCGGCTCAGGAAGTTGTAGGGATAGACCAGCGTCATCGCGCTGACCTTGTCCAGCTTTTCCTGGATTTCGGCAGGCATCTGCCAGCCGGCGGCGCCCAGGTTATCCTCCAGGTGCGCCATCGAGCGCACGCCGATGATCGGCGCAGTGACGCAGGGCTTTTCCAGCAGCCAGCGCAGCGCCGCCTGCGCCGGGCTTTTGCCCAGCGCTTGAGCAGCTTCGAACAGCGCGTCCAGAATCGTCCAGGTGCGTTCGTTGTCGTACACCTCCCACGCTTCAGACCAGCCGCGCTGCGTGGCGTCTTCCACCCGGCTGTTGGGCGGCGGCGCGCTCATCCCGCGGCGGTAGCGCCCGCTCAGCCAGCCGCCGCGCAGCGGCGACCAGGGAATGACCCCAATGCCCTCCCGCTCGCACACCGGAATCAACTCCCATTCCACCGAGCGGTCGAGCAGGTTATACAGCGGCTGCAGGCAGGAGAACGCCTCCCAGCCGTGCTGCAGGCTGAGGTCAACCGCCTTCTGAAGCTGGTAACCGGCGTAATTGCTGGCGCCGATGTAGCGCACCTTGCCAGACCTGACCAGGCTGTCCAGCGTCGCCAGCGTCTCCTCCAGCGGCGCGCCCGGGTCCCACATGTGCACCTGGTACAGGTCGATGTAATCGGTCCCCAGGCGCTTCAGGCTCGCCTCCACGCCCGCCAGGATGTGCTTGCGGCTCAGCCCGGCGTCGTTGGGACCTTCGCCCATGGGAAAGCGCACCTTGGTGGCAATCACCAGGTCATGGCGCGGTTTGTCCTTCAACCATTTGCCCACGATCGTCTCTGAAATGCCCTGCGAATAGACGTCCGCCGTGTCGATGAAGTTGCCGCCGGCTTCCCAAAAGCGCTCCATGATGGCGTACGAATCGGCTTCGGAGGTTTCGCGTCCGAATGTCATTGCCCCCAGGCACAGCTCACTGACCAATAAACCCGTCCTGCCCATGTAACGGTATTGCATGCGTTTTTCCTCCTGCTGAAATGATGGGATGGGAAAATTATACCAACCTTTCGAAACGCCCGCCCCCAGTCGCCTTTCGCCCCGGCGGGAAAAGGGCAGGCATGAGGGGGAGGAAAAACCGCGCCCTGGCGGACGCTTGGCGCGAGAACGTCTTTCACCTTAAAAAATCTGGTATAATTCAGCGAAATTACCGCCGAATCTTTGTAACGGGGAACCCATCACCTGGGGCGAATGGGGCTGCCTGGCAGCTCCTAGAGCTATTCTTCGGTTCGAGCCCTTCAGCTAACCTCGCAGGCGTCGAAGAAGTCCCGCGCAGTCTGGAAGCCTGACTGCGCCTGCTCGTAGAGCGCTTCGTTGCCTGTTTTTTTATTGCTGGAGGTCGCCTTGAATCATCATCAAAACCAACCCATATCCAATTCTTCGCACCTGGCAAAAGACCTGCAGCGCATCCTCCCCTACCCGGCGCTGCAAGCCTTCGAGAAGGAAGGCGGCTTTGCCGACCGCCTGCAAATCGCGCTGGCGTCTGACCTGGATGCCAACGGGAACTTTGGCGAGCAGTGGCTGCTCATCGATGACGCCAGCCTGTTCGTCTTTGCCATCCAAAACGGACAGGCAACCGTGCAGTTCTGCTTCATCCTGGCGGAAATCCGTGACGCCCAGGTGGAACCCTGCGTCGGCGGCAGCCTGCTGCGCATCACCGCCCAGGGCAAAACGCACGTCTTGCTGCACTTTTCCAACGAGCTGACCGAGCGCTTTGCCCTGGCTGCCCATTACCTGCGCCAGCGCGCCCAGTTGGGCGCCGAAGCTGAGCCGCCCGACTTCAGCAGCGATGGTCAACGCTGCGTCTCCTGCGGCAACCGCCTGCTCGACCCCTCCCTCAAAGTCTGCCCCAACTGCATTAAGCGCGGTCAGGTGATGCGCCGCCTGATTCTGATGGCTAAGCCCTACTGGAGCCTGGGGGGCGTGCTGTTTGCGCTCATGCTCTCCGGCGTGATCGTTGACCTGCTGCCGCCCTTCCTTACCCGCATCCTCATCGACGACGTGCTGACGAACAAACTGCACACCAACTGGCTTTTCTGGCTGGTGGCGGGGCTGTTTGGCTTGCAGGTGGTGCGGGTGATCATCACCATCAGCCACGCCCTGCTCACCAACCGCATCAGCACGCAGTTTGCCGCCGGCGTGCGCGAGGCGATGTTCGCCCACCTGAAGAGCCTCTCGTTGGACTTCTTCGACCGCAACGAGTCGGGGCGCCTGCTCACCCGCATCAACCACGATACCGAGGAATTGCAGGGGCTGATCAACCAGATGGCGTCTTTCACCCTGTACACCGTGCTGGTCATCGGCATCGGCGTGGTGCTCTTCAGCATGGCGCCCAGCCTGGGCTTCTTCGTGCTCATTCCCACCCCGCTGGTGCTGGCTGCCACCATCCTGTACCACAAGCGCATGCTGCCCAACTTCCGCCGCTACTGGATCAGCCGCTGGCGGATGAACTCGATGCTCAACACCTTCCTGGCGGGCATCCAGGTGGTCAAGGCGTTTGCCCAGGAGGCGCAGGAACAGAACCGCTACACCGAGCTGAACCAGAACGCCCTGCACGCCCGCCTGCGCATCGACCAGGCGTGGGGGAAGTTCTTCCCGTTCATCTCGTTTGCCTTTGGCGCCGGCGGCTTGATCATCTGGTACGCCGGCGGGCAGTCGGTGCTGGAGGGGCGCATTTCGCTGGGCACGCTGATGGCGTTCCTGGGCTACCTGGGCATGTTCTACGGACCGCTCTCCAACATGACCCAAATCAGCCAGGCGATCAACCGCTTTACCACCATTTCGCAGCGCACCTTCGAGTTCCTGGATGAGACCCCGCGCGTGCAGGAGAAAGCCATTGCCGCGGCGCGACCCAAGCCCGTCAAGGGCGGCATCGAGTTCGACGGCGTGACCTTTGGTTACAACCCCTACTTCCCGGTGCTGAAAGACATCACCTTCCGCATCGAGCCGGGCGAACTCATCGGCGTCGTGGGACCCAGCGGCGCCGGCAAGACCACGCTGGTGAACCTCATCTGCCGCTTCTACGATCCCACCAGCGGCAGCGTGCGCATCGACGGGCAGGACCTGCGCGAGATGACTTTCGACGAAATCCGGCGCAACATTGGCATCGTGCTGCAGCAGCCCTTCTTGTTCAGCGGCACGATTGCCCAAAACATTGCCTATGCGAAACCCGACGCCTCGCGGGAAGACATCATCCGCGCCGCCAAAGCCGCCAACGCCCACGATTTCATCACCAACCTGCCCGAAGGCTACGACACCATCGTCGGCGAGGGCGGCGCCGGTCTCTCCGGCGGCGAGCGCCAGCGCGTGTCCATCGCCCGCGCCATCCTGCTCAACCCCCGCATCCTGATTCTCGACGAAGCCACCTCCTCGGTGGACACCGAAGCCGAACGCCAGATTCAAAAGGCGCTGGAGACGCTCGTCCAGGGGCGCACCACCATCGCCATCGCCCACCGCCTCTCCACGCTCTACAACGCCGACCGCATCATCGCCCTCGAGCGCGGCAAGATCGCCGAGATGGGTTCTCCCCAGGAGCTGATGAACCAGAAGGGCTTGTTCTACAACCTGGTGCAGATTCAATCCCAGTTTGCCCGCCTGGACGGCGTGCCAACGGTATGAGCGGGCAAACGCCCCTCGCCTATTCTATGAACGACCCTGAGACAAAAGGCTTCGACCATGAATGTAGATGAGAAAACGACACTGCCACAGACCGATCCCGAGGCGCACGAATCCTTCGACCTGGTCTTCCTCGACCCCAAGACCATCCGCTTCGAGTACGAGGGCAACAACCTGACCCTGACCGACAGCGACGGCAGGCATTATCCGCTGGTCACGCTGCGGCGCTGTTACCCGCTCTCGGCGTCCGAGACCTTCATCCTGGTGCGCCTGCCCGATGACGAAGACCAGCCCGGAAGGGAGCTGGGCATCCTCAAGGACTGCCGCGAGCTTCAGCCCGAGTCTTACCAGGCGGTGCGCCAGGAGCTGCGCCTGCACTACCTGGTGCCCGTCATCCAGCGCGTCCACCACATCCGCGAGGAGTTCGGCTTCCTGTACTGGTCGGTGGACACCGACCGCGGCGCTAAAGAGTTCATCATGCGCGACAGCATCATCAGCTCCACCCGGCGCATGTCGCCTACGCACTGGCTGCTCATCGACATCAACCAGACGCGCTACGAGATTCGAGACCTGGAGGCGCTCGACCACCGCAGCCAGGAGATGGTCAAGAAGTATTTGCTGTTGTAGCGCCATGGCTCCGCTTTAAGCGCAAGGATTGATTCGTTCAATCACTTGCGCCTTTTCGCCTTTGCATGAGATAATTTCCTCAGCCGGAAAGAAAGTACGAAACGAGGCGCACATGAACGTTCCATTCGAGTACACGCTTGAAAATGACCTGGTAGCCTTTTCGCTGTCAGTCAGCCAAAACGCCTGGCGGCTGGTGGATAAGCGCGCCCGCCTGCGCTGGGGCAACCCGCCGGGCAGCCTGTGGGTGTGGATGGGTCCCGACCTGTTCCAAAAGCCGCTGAACCTGCAAGCCGTCCGCGTGGAAGGCGACCCGGCAAACCCCGCCGCCCTGCACTGCCGCTTTGTGGACGCCCAGGAGGAAAAGAGCCTGGAACTGACCTTCCGCCTGAACGGCGACGCCCTGCAGGTCTTTGCCATCGAGGACGAAACCGGCTGGTCGGAGGTCGAGCTGTTTGCCCAGGGCTTGCAGGCGAGCGTCTCGGAGGGCGGAGAGGCGCTGCTGCCCATCCGCATGGGCATGCTCATCCCGGCTTCGGGCGAGCAGCCCATCGAGCTGACGCTGGGCACCTATGAGTACGAAGGTTTGCACATGGCGATGGCGGCGCTGTTCAAGCGCGGCGCAGCGCTGATGGCAACCTGGCAGGACCCCTACATCAAGCTGTGGTTCTCGCGCGAGCCAGGCGCCGACGCCTACCTGACCATGTCGTTCAAGCTCTCACGCACCGCCCGCTCGCTGGAGCTGCACTGCCTGGGCAAGGGCGACTGGCACACCGTCGCCGCCGCCTACCGCCAGCGGGCAGCCGAGCTGGGCTTCCGCCTCCCCTGGTCCGAAAAGCTCAAGGATCGCCCCCAGGCAGAAAAGCTGTTCGGAGCAGCCAACTTCAAGCTGTGGACGGCGCTTGCCCGCCGCATCGACGAACAGCTCGTCGAGCAGTCGGTCGAGGTGCATTGGACCTTCGAGCAAGCCGCCCAAATCGCCGAGCACCTCAAGCACGACCTGCAACTGGACGACATCCTCTTCCACCTGGGCGGCTGGACGCGCTACGGCTACGACTGCCGCCACCCCGATATCATGCCCGCCAACCCCGAATGCGGCGGCGATGAGAAGCTGGCAGAATGCGCCCGGCGGGTGCAGGCATGCGGCTACACCTTCTGCCTGCACGATAACTACCAGGATATGTACCGCGATGCCCCTTCGTGGGACGAGAAGTACATCCAAAAGACCCAGGACGGATCGCTCTACAAGGGCGGCGTCTGGCTGGGCGGGCAGGCTTACTACACCTGCGCGCGGGAGGCGCTGCGCCTGGCAATGCGCCCGCAGAACCTGCCGCTGGTCAAGCAGGTGGTCAACCCCGACCTGTACTTCATCGACACCACTTACGCCGTGGGACCGCAGGAGTGCTTCGACCCGCGCCACCCCCTCACCCGCCAGGACGACATCCGCTGGAAGGCGGCGCTTTCGGATTACGCCGGCAGTGTGTTCGGCATGTTCGGCTCGGAATGCGGGCGGGAGTGGGCGGTGCCCCACGCCGATTTCTTCGAAGGGCTTGCCTCGGTGAGCGGGCGCTATTACCACATGCTCCAGCCCGATGAGCTGGATGCCCTGGTCATCCCCTTCTTCGATATGATCTTTCACGACTGCATCGTTATCCACGGCAAGTACGGCTACAACCCCGCCGAGATGGCTGAGCAGGTCATTCACCACGCCGCCATGGGGCGCACGCTCTACTACCACAACGTGCCCTCCGGTCTCTACTGGCAGGTCGATACCAAAGAAGAACTCCCGCTGCCCGAAGACGGCGTGGACCCTGCCCTCTACACCCGCGCCCACCAGGGCTGGGCAGAGGGGCTGTGCCAGTGGGACCGCTTCATCAAGAACACCCAGGAGATTCTGGGTCCGCTGAACAAGCTCACCAGCCAGGCGTACATCGAGCGCTACGACTTCCTGGATGCCAGCCGCAAGGTGCGCAAGACCACCTTCAGCAACGGCGTGATGGTGTGGGTGAACGGCAGCCGTGAACCTTACGTCCTGGGCACGCGCCGCTGGGGCGAGGTGGTGCTTTCGCCGTTTGGCTTGCTGGTCGAAGCCCCCGCCTTTGCCGCCTTCGTCGGCGTGCATTGGAACGACCGCCCTTACGCCTCGCCTGTGCTGTTCACGCTCACCAGCCTGGATGGCAAGCCGTTGCACAAATCGAACCGGGTACGCCTGTACCACGGCTTTGGCGAACCGGTCATCAACTGGCGCGGTCAGCTCGTCACGGTGAGCCGTGAAGCCATCCTTCCCGCTGCCAGACCCAAGCGCCCCTGACGGCGATGAGCATGCCCCTCGACCCGTTGTCCAGGCTGTTCGCCTGCCTGGGCGCTTGCCTGTTATCGCTCGGCTTTGCCGCCGGCTGCGCCCTGCTCCCCAGCGCCGAACCCCTGCCGCAGCCTCCCCCTCTGCCGTCCCGCCGGGGGAGTTTCGCGTCATCGGCTACCTTGCCGATTGGAACAGCCCCCAGGCAGTCATCCAGTTCGATAAACTCACCCACCTGAACTACGCCTTCCTCCTGCCTCAGCCGGATGGATCTCTCGGAGAGGTGCAGCACCCGCAGCGCCTTAGCCAACTCGTCCAGGAGGCGCACGCCAGCGGGGTGAAAGTGTTGATTGCGGTTGGCGGCTGGGGATACGATGACGCTTTCGAGCAGCTCGCCGCCGACCCGCAAGCCCGCCAGCGCTTCGTCGCCAACCTGGCTGCCTACACGGCGGCGTATGAGCTGGATGGCGTCGACATCGACTGGGAGTACCCCGACCCAGGCGACTCGGCGCGCAACTTCCTCAGCCTGATGCAGGCGCTGCGCCAGGCGCTGCCCGCCGAAAGCCTGCTGACGGCGGCGGTGGTAGCGTCGGGTAAGCTGGCGGAGGGCATCCCCGCGGAGGTCTTCCCGCTGGTGGATTGGCTGAACATCATGGCGTACGACCGCAACAACCAGAATCACTCCCCTTTAGACTATGCGCAGGAGGCGTTGGACTACTGGCTACAGCGCGGCTTGCCCCGCCAAAAGGCGGCGCTCGGCGTACCCTTCTACGCCCGACCGGACGGCGTCCCTTACCGCCTGCTGGTTGCCTTCGACCCCTCCGCCGCCAGCCGCGACGAAACCACCTACCAGGGTCGGCAGGTCTTCTACAACGGCATCCCCACCCTCCAGGCAAAAGCGCGCCTGGCGCTCGAACGCGCCGCCGGCATCATGATTTGGGAGCTATCGCAGGATACCAGCGGCGAGAACTCCCTGCTGGCTGCCATTCACCAGGTCGTTCGTCGGGAAGATTCTGTCCTTCCCTAGGTGACGGGCAGCGCCAGCATCAAAACCGGATGCCTGAACTCCGGTTTATTTTTTATTAATCCCAATAATTATTCTACAAGTTCTTAACAATTTCTTCACAACGCCCTCCTATACTTAATCAAGCGAGAGACGCAAAAACCGAAGAACGATTCGAACCACTTTGGAGGTCGTATGAGGAAAAAATTGGGGTGGTTACTGGTAATTATCCTGGTCGTGGGGGTGGCTGGCTTCTTCACGTACCGGGCGCTGGCAGAGCGGAATTCAGCTTCTGCGACCAGCCTGCAAACGGCGACGGTGAAGCTAGGGACTGTGACATCCGCCATCAGCTCTGCCGGAACCGTTCGATCCAATCAAAGCGCGACGATTTCCTGGCAAACCAACGGAAAAGTGGGAGAAGTAAAGGCGCAGTTGGGACAGCAAGTCGCAATCAATGAGGTGCTGGCATCCCTGGATGCAAACACTCTCTCCCAAAGCATCATCCAGGCTCAGGTTGAATTGATCAACGCTCAGGAAGCCCTGGAAGAGCTGAAAAAACCTCAGCCGCTCAAAATTGCCCAGGCTGAGATCGCGCTGGAAGAAGCCAAAGCCGAACTGGAAAACCTGCTCAATCCCTCCGATATAGCCATTTCTCAGGCAGAAATTGCGGTCATCAACGCTCAAACTGCAGTGAATGAAGCCCAGAAAAAGGTGGATCAGACGAAATATGGTCGCGGGACAGATCAGCAAATCGCTTCTGCCAGGGCAAGCGTTTTGATGGCTCAAGACAAAGTAGCTAATTTGCAGGAAGCTTACGATCGCACGCCTGGGAAACCAGAAGAAGACCTTGCCAAAGCCAACGCGCTGGCAAATCTGACAGCCGCTCAAAACGAATATAAACGCGCCCTGGCTGTCTTGAACTGGTACCTGGGCTCACCCAATGAAGAGGAGGTCAACGAAGCCTACACCCAACTAGCCCTGGCAAAAGCGCAACTGGCAGAAGCCCAAAAAACGCTCGAAAAGCTCAAAAACCCAAGCGCAATGGATATCGAACTGGCTCGCGCGAAAGTGGAAGAAGCTCAGCAAAACCTGGAAACGCTCAAGAAAGGACCCACCCAGGCAGAGCTGATCACGGCTGAGACGCGCCTCACCCTGGCTCAAGCCACACTCAACCAGGCTTATTTAACTGCGCCCTTTTCCGGCGCGATCACAGAGGTTCAGGTGCTGCCCGGCGATATTGTCTCTGCCGGCAAACCAGCATTCCGTATAGACGACCTCTCCAGCCTGTTCATCGATCTGATGGTATCCGAAATAGACATCCACCAAATCAAAGTGGGACAATCAGCCCAGATCACTTTCGATGCAATCCCAGGGTCAGAATATAGCGGTACAGTGACACAAATTGGATTGGTCGCATCCGTGACGCAAGGAGTCGTGAATTATCCGGTGACCATAAAGATGACCAATCCGGATGAATATGTCCTCCCTGGGATGACCGCGGCTGTCAGCATTATTGTGGCTCAACATGAAAATGTGCTCGTTGTACCCAACCAGGCAATCAAATTCAGCGGCGGACAGAGCATCGTGACCGTGCTTTATCAAGGACAGCAGATTCCGATTCAGGTCACGGTTGGACTGACTGGAACGTCTGTCAGCGAGGTGATCAGCGACCAGCTCAGAGAGGGAGATACCATCGTCATCAATGCCTCGGCGGCAGCAGCATCAACATCGAATTTTGGAAGACCTGGCGAAGGAGGTTTGGGTTTCTTCGGTCCATAGAGGACCGCCCAAACCTTCTACCCAGAGCTTGAGATGAAAAACTATGAATGAATCGAGAAGTGCTATGAAAAAAGTCATCTTCGTTGCAGGTGGAATTCTCTTGTCAATATTGATAGGCGCGCTCGGATTTTGGGGCGGGATGACCTATCAGCGCACCCAATCGGAGCAGGTGCGCCAGGAATTCTTCAGCTCGCGCGGCATTAATCCAGAACAAGCGCCTGGCAACCTCCCGTTTACCTTTCCAGCAGACCCAACTACCGGCAGGAATTTCGGTCAAGGGGCGCTTGGAGGGGGTGGAGGCAACCGAATCGTTGGGCAGATCGAAAACGTCAGCGGAAATGTCCTGACAATTTCTACCTCCCAAAATACGGTGACCATCAACTTAACGGAGGACACACAAATAGAGAAAACGATTCCTGCCTCTACCAGCGACTTACAGCCCGGAGTTCAGGTGGCGGTGACAGGTCAGCGAGACTCGGATGAAAAATTCAACGCCAGCCAGGTTCTAATCAACCTGGTACCCACAGCGACTGCGCCTTGAATCTGTATGATTGAAGCTAAAGATTTAGTCAAAATATACCGCCTGGGAAAAGTGGATGTTCCTGCGTTGCGAGGGGTGTCCCTTCGGATTGAAAAAGGGGAAGCCGTAGCGATTATGGGACAATCAGGGTCAGGCAAAAGCACGTTAATGAACATCCTCGGCTGTCTGGACGTTCCCACCCGTGGAGAGTATTACCTGGATGGACAGAACGTTGCCAAAATGAATGAGGACGAACTTGCCAGCATCCGCAACCAAAAAATCGGCTTTGTCTTTCAGACCTTCAACCTGCTTCGCCGGGCGACGGTTCGGCGAAATGTCGAAATCCCGCTGTGGTATGCGGATACAAACAACCGAACATCCCGACCGAACGTCCATGAACAGGCAGAAACCATTCTAAAAATCGTCGGATTGGGCGACCGAATGAACCATCGACCTACCGAATTATCGGGAGGCGAGCAGCAGCGAGTGGCTATTGCGCGAGCATTGATCAACAACCCTGACCTGCTTCTGGCGGATGAGCCAACCGGCAACCTGGACTCGCAAACCGGCGCCGAGATTTTAGCTCTGCTCCTCAAATTGAACCAGGAGCGCGGCTTGACTTTGGTCATTGTGACGCATGATGCCAATATCGCTTCTCAAACTCAGCGCATCATCCGGTTGCGAGACGGCTTGATCATTAATGAGTAGGACGCCATGAAACTTTACCGCAATATTCTCGAAGCCTTCGAAAGTCTGAGCGCCAACAAACTGCGCTCCATGTTGACCGTATTGGGAATTGTCATCGGCGTTGCCGCGGTAATTGCCATGCTTTCTATCGGCCGCGGCGCACGAGCTTCCATCACCTCCCAGATCGAGAGCATCGGCACCAACCTGATCTACGTTTATCCGGGTGCGATTCGACAGGGAGGCGTCGCCTCAGCCTCAGGCGCCGCCGGCACCCTTACCCTCGATGACGCGGAAGCTTTGCTGCGAATCCCAGGGGTAGAGGGGGTGGCGCCGCAGACCGATGGACGGGCGCAAATTGCCTACCTCGGGCAAAACATCAATGCCCGTTTGGTTGGCGTGACCCCGGGGTATGAAATCGTTTACAACCTGACGCTTGCTGACGGCGTATTTATCACTGAAGCCAATCAGGTGGCGCGTTCATCCGTCATTGTGCTGGGCAGCGCCGTTGCCGAGAGCCTGTTTGGCAGTACGGCGGGCGTGGTTGGTCAGAGCGTCCGCGTCAATGGTATGCCATTCCGAGTCATCGGCGTATTAGCCAGCAGAGGCGGCAGCGGTTTCTTCAATCAAGATGAGCTTGTCCTTACCCCGCTGTCAACCGCTCAGACCCGCCTGGTAGGTCAAACGCGGTTTCGAGGCGCCAGCGTCATCAGCCAGATCAGCATCAAAGCGTCCAGCCCAAAGCTTGTGACTGAAGTCGTTGCGCAGGTAACCGAGGTCATGCGCAGCCGCCACAATACCGTACAGGGAACCGACGATTTCACCGTATCCAGTCAGCAGGATGCCCTGAACACCGTCACTCAGGTTACCGATACGTTAACCCTCTTCTTGGGCGGCATTGCCGGCATCTCGCTGATGGTGGGCGGCATTGGCATCATGAATATCATGCTCACCACGGTAACCGAGCGCACCCGCGAAATTGGCTTACGAAAGGCAGTAGGCGCCAGAAGGCAAGATATTTTGATACAGTTCTTGGTGGAATCCACCGTGCTCAGCATTATGGGAGGTGTGATCGGAATCGCAGTCGGATGGCTGATCTCCCGTTTGATAGGGAATGTGCAACTAGGCGGAAGTTCGATCACGCCAGTGGTAGGGATGGATAGCGTCCTCCTGGCGACCCTGTTTTCATTGGCTGTTGGCATATTCTTCGGCATCTATCCGGCGTCCAGAGCAGCAAGGCTCCAGCCAGTGGATGCCCTGAGGTACGAATAAATCAGGATGATGGGATCAGGATTGATTTGGGGATGCTTTGGAATCACCCGCCTGCAGTAAGATAGTAAACGTCGAGCCTTTCCCTGGCTCACTCGCTACAGAAATCGTCCCGCCATGAACTTCCACAATCGAGCGGGCGATCGCCAGCCCCAAGCCCGATTCGCCGTTTTGGGCGCGGGCTTTGTCGCCGCGATATAAGCGGTCGAAGACGTGCGGCAAGTCCTGCGGGCTGATTCCGCTGCCGTTATCCTGCACGGCAAGCCGCACCTGAGCGCCCTCTGCCTTTCCCATCAACGCCACCTCCCCGCCCGCCGGGGTATAGCGAAAGGCGTTGATCAACAGGTTATCCATCACCTGCGCCATGCGCTCCATATCAATATTGACTTCCGGCAAATCCTGCGGCGCTTCGATGCGCAGCGAGATGCCCCTTTGCTGGGCGGCGATGGCATGGCGCGCTGCCGCCCGCTCCAGAATCAGGCGCGCAGCAACCGGCTGGCGCGTCAACGAAAGCTCCCCCGCGTCCGCCAGCGAGAGCAGGCGCAGGTCTTCGACCAACCGGCTGAGGTGGCGCGTCTCCTGGTAGAGCACGTCATAAATTTCCGAGCTGCCGGGCAGCTTGCCGTCGCTGAGCGCCTCGGCGTAGCCGCCGATCACGCTGAGGGGCGAGCGCAAGTCATGGGCAATGTCAGCCGTCATCTGGCGGCGCGCCTGGGTAGCGCGCTCCAGGTCGCGGCTCATCTTGTTGAACGATTCCGCCAGCTCGCCCAGCTCATCCTTCGAGCGCACCTTCACCTGCAGCCCCAGCTTACCCTGCGCAATTTGCTGAGTGGCTTCGGTCAGCTCACGCAGCGAGCGGGTGAGGGTGAACGCCAACACGCCCCCCACCACCAGCGCCAGCCCCAACGCAAACAGCGCGCTCAACAACGTCGCCTGGTTCAGGTTGCGCAAGAACAGGTATTCCGGCGAGGTCTTGAGCCACTCGCGCGGCGCGGGGGTGATGATCAGCCAGCCGATCGTTTCGCCGTCCACCTCCAACGCCAGCGACTCGCGCAGCCTGCCCTCAGGGATGAGCGCCCCCACCTGGTTTGGCAGCGCGCTGAACACCACCCGGCGGTCCAGCCCCACCAGCGTAAAGCGCGGCAATTCCCGCCGGGCTTCGAACGCAGGCGCGAAAAGGTTCGGCAGCCAATCCACGTCAGCTTGCAGGCTTTCGGCTAATCCTTCCCAGCCGCCCTGGCGCTGGTAATAGAGCAGCAAGCTGTTGATGAGGAGCTGCTGTTCACGATTCAGGATGAACTGATCGAAGGCAGTGCGGGTACGGTAACGCAGGATTGCCGCCACCGAAACCGACCCCACCAATCCGACCAGCAAAAAAGCCAGCGTCAATTTCACCGTCAAAGAGCGCATGCGCTGCATTCTCCTGCCGCATGAGCTAAAATCATGCGGAAAACCTCGAATTTCAATCTTTCCTCGCCGTAAAGCGGTAACCCGCCCCGTACACGGTCTCGATGTAACGCGGGTTGGCAGCATCTGGCTCGATCTTGGCGCGCAGGTTGCGGATGTGCACATCAATGGTGCGCTCATACCCTTCGTAAGCCGCCCCCTGCAGCCGCTCCAGCAGTTCCAGGCGGGAGAAGACCCTGCCCGGCGCGCCCATCAAGGCGTCCAGCAGGTCGAATTCGGAGGGCGTCAGGTCCACCGTGCGCCCGCTGACCTGCACGACCCGTCCCGCCCGGTCGAGCGTGACTTCGCCAATGCGCAAAAAATCCTGCCGTTCCTGCGATTTCTCCATGCGCCGCAGCACCGCCCGCACGCGGGCAGTCAGCTCGCGCGGGCTGAATGGCTTGGTGACGTAATCATCCGCGCCCAGCTCCAGCCCAACCACCTTGTCATTTTCCTCCAGCCGCGCCGTCAGGATGATCACCGGGGTGTCGGCTTCACGGCTGTAAGCGCGCATGAAATCGTAGCCGCTCATCTCCGGCATCATCAAGTCGAGGATGATCAGGTCGGGCTTCTCGCGCCGGGCGACGAACAGCGCCTCGCGCCCGTCCGCCGCCGTCGCTACCTCGAAGCCTTCCTGGCTCAGGTAAGATTTGAGCAGCGTGCGCAGCTCTTGTTTATCATCCACAACCAGAATCTTCTTCGCCATAATCACCATGCTGCAACCTTGCTCTTCCGCTTCTGCGGCAGCGGGCGCTTTCATGTTATATCACAATACGCGGTCAAGACGCAAAGCCGCTCTCTCCTTTCTCTGCGCTTTGCGTCTTGACGCTGGAATGCTCAACCGTGAATTTTACGGCATGTCCGGCGCGCCGGGCTCGAAGCCCCATCCGCGCTGACCGCCGCGACCGCGTCCGCCGGGCATCCCGCCAAAGCCGTCAAAGCCGCCTTTGCCGAAGAAGCCCCTGCCAGCCTGGTTCTGCAAAATCAGGTCAGCCTGCGCCTGGGTGATCACGCCGCTGGCGACTGCCTGCTTCACCGCAGCTTCGAACGCCGACTGCATGGCGCTTTGGAATTGGCTGCTGTTGCGCAGGGCGTATTCGCCCTTGAGCTGGTCAGCCTGCTCGGCGGTCAGCCTGCCGTCAGCAACGCCCTGGTCGATGCGGGCGTAGAAAGCTTCCTGATAGGCAGCCTGCAGCTTTTCGACGGTGATGCCCAGTTCCTTCGCCAGCAGCGCCTGGAAGTCAATGCCGTTCTGGCTCAGCCAGCCGGACCAGCGCGCGCCAAAGGGGAAGGCGTAACCGCGCGTTTTGAGGTCATCCGCCTGCGCCTGGGTGATCAAGCCTTTTTCCACTGCCTGGCTCAGGGCAGCTTCGTAGGCTTTGGTGTAAGCGGCGTTCAATTCGTCCACGGTGATGCCCAGGGCGTTCGCCAGGTCTTCGTTGGTGTAACCAAAGCCGGGACCACGCCCGCCGTGCGCCAGCGCCGCCGGGGCAGAGGTCGCCGCCCTGGCTGCCTGGTATGCCGCGCCGCCCAGGACAACTGCCAGTCCCAGGGCGCTCAAGATGAGAATTGAGATGAATATCCTTCGTTTCATAGATACTCTTAGATACTCCTTTTGGTTTGAGATGTGATTCGCCGGGCTTTGTTCCCGCGCAAATCTATGCTAAGGATAACAAGGGGATGTTATGAAATTGTTAGGGTTTTATGTAATTTGTATTGGGGTTTATTCATCAAACCTTCATCACTTCTACACAATTTCCTAACAGCTTGGGCGTAAGATTGAGTAAAATTAATGTCGTTTGGAGGTATCTCATGTCAACCACAGTCAAATGGATTCTTGGCATACTCGCTGCGCTGATCGTCCTGTCGGCGATCGCCGGCGCTGCTTACCTGATCTTCACCCGCTGGCAGCCAGCGAACTGGATGATGGCGCCGCGCGCCTTCCAGCCCTGGGATTCGCCGCGCGAATATGACCGCAAGGACCTGCCCCGCGGCATGCCCTTCCGCGATATGCCCATGCATCGGTATTGGAACCTGCCCTTCTGGGGCGTGATTGGCTTCCTGCCCTTCCGGCTGCTGGGGTGGCTGTTCAGCCCGGCGCTGCTCTTCCTGGCGCTGATCGCCGTTGCCGCTTACTTCATCGGCAGGGGCAGCCGCAAACCGGCAGCAGCGCCGCCGGCGCCCCAGCCGGCGCCTGCCCGCGCCTGCCCAGCGTGTTCCCGCCCCGTCCAGGCGGACTGGAGCCACTGCCCCTACTGCGGCTCGGCGCTGGAATAGCGCATTAGCAATTTTCAACTGGAGGAGCGCGCCTGAGCAGCTCCCGGCGGGCAGCCAGCGTTACGCCAGCAGCGGAAACTCTGTCACCCGCAGGTTGGTGCATCCGTAAGGAATCAGCGTCAGCTCCTCCAGCGGCTCATC
>Ga0209381_1003576_pt1 | contig 15781 bp, 10 predicted proteins | sample DewCreD2012metaG_FD_184111 | JGI IMG/M metagenome (GOLD analysis project Ga0209381, IMG submission 184111) | Hot spring sediment bacterial and archeal communities from British Columbia, Canada, to study Microbial Dark Matter (Phase II) - Dewar... ...
ATTCATGGCAAACCTCATTGTCTTTGTTATGGTAAAATAACACCTTTCATGTAATCTGCTCTATATAATGCCATTTCAGCTTCTTCGATTTTAAACTTATGGGTAACAAGCTTTGTAAGAGGAATCCCTCGTTTCATAGATAATTCCATTATTTTTAAAGCAACATCAAACGATTGTGGTGGACACGACCACTGACCAATTAAAATAACATCCTTAAAACATAAATCTGAAAATGGATTTATAGTAATATTACCAGTATCTAAAAAATTTCCTAATTCAACAAATACTCCGCCTCGCCGTAATAGCGCTAAACCTTCGGGTACAGCTTCAGGCACTCCAGCACACTCAACAACTAAATCAGCACCAACATTTCTTGGAGTCAGTGACAAGATATATAAAGAACGTTGCCAAAAATCCGGGTATTCATCAATGTCCACAATATGGTCAAAAACTCCTATTTCTTCAGCAATTTTTAACCTCTCTTTAATTTTACCTACCAAAATAACCTTATATGCACCAGATATTCTAGCTGTAATACCCGCAGCAATTCCAATTGGGCCTGAGCCAACTATTATAGCTGTATCACCTGGACCAAATCCTTCCTTAAGTACTGGATATGGCATCATTGCTTTTCTTACGCCAATGGTTGCTGCAAAAACATCTGTTAAAACTGCTACTTCATCAGGCATATCATCTGGAATTTTATAAACCCATGTACCTGGTAGCAAGTAACAATACTCTGCATAACCTCCGAACAGATGAGGTTCTTCAGCACATGACAAGTTTTGACCATACCCTTTAGCATTTAAACATAAGGTTGCAGCATGATTAGAAGGTAAAAACCTGCAATGATAACATTCCCCACATAATATTCCAGCATACCATGTTACCCTATCTCCACGTTTCAACCTCTCTCCTTGCACCCCCATTTTAATAGCTGCCGAATTGCCAATATCTACGATTATACCAATATTTTCATGACCAAGTATTAGCGGAAATTTAACAAATAATGGTGCTGGGTGCCTCCCTTCAAAAAGATGTTTATCCGTACCACATATTCCACACATAATCATTTTTATTATTGCACTATCTTCTTTTAATTCAGGATATGGAAAATGTTGTATCTCCATCTTCTTAAATTCTGTCATAACAGCAGCTTTAACTTTTTTTACAGACATGGCAACCTCCTATTTATATTTATAAAACAGGACAATTATATATTTTGTATAAACCACTCATAGGCATCAATTGAACTTTCAATGTCATTTTTAACCGGATGCCAGCCTAATGTTTTCTTTGCTCTGTTATTATCAAACACATAATCGCATAATGCAATTTCAAGGTGCTGTGGTTCAAGGGGTGACACCCCAAGTAATGAAAGTGTTTTTACAATAGCACGCGCAATCGGTGCAGGTACTGATAGTATCTTTTCTTTTTTCCCTGCATGATGAAACAGAGCCTTTACCATCTCACGAATAGTTGGGACATTGTCGCTGGCAACATTTGCAATAAGCAGCCCTTTCGTTATTTTCTGTAGCGAAAGCACAATAGCCTGTGCAACATCCCTCACATCTACCATCTGCAATCGTGTTTTCCCTCCACCCGGAAGAATAACGGGCTTGCCTTCTTTTACAGCTTTCATCTGTTCAACAAGAAAAGGTTCATTTTGACCGGGGCCATTAATCGTTGGCGGTCTAAGGATGGCAACACCATGTCCTTTTTCAGCTAATTGTATACACATTCGTTCGCCTTCAACCTTGTGTTCACCATATGGACACACAGGACGCAATGGAACATCTTCCGGACACGGTACTGGAACATTAATGCCATACACTTCAACAGATGATATAAATACCAGTTGTTGTATATTGCATTCCTTACATGCTTCAATAATATTTTTTGTTCCAATAACATTTATAGCATACATCCTGTCTGTATCCCTGACAAATTGTGCAAGCGCCGCAGCACAATGTACCACAGCATCAGCATTAGAACATGCTCTTACTACAAAATCCTTATCAACAATATCACCCTGGAAGAATGAAACTTTGCTCTGACCCTTAGCCGGGAAATCTTTTATATCAATGCCAATAACTGCATAGTTTTCTTGTAACAGCCTTTGCACAACATGCTGCCCTAAATATCCTGAACATCCCGTAACAACTATTGTTTTCATGTAACTATCCTTTTGCATCACAGCTTTCCATATTTGCGGTATACATCTAATAGCGAACTCCCCTGGCGTATTTCCTGTCGTGAACGGCGTTCTGCCTGTACAACCTCTTCTGCTTTTTCCACAACCTCTTTTAAATCAAGATCCTTTATGGGAATAACCACAACGCCATCGCAATCAGCAAAAATAATATCGCCTGGATTCACCCGCACACCTCCACACCATATAGGGCCACCCATACCAATTAAATCAACCCTGCCAATAGAATCGGTAGGGATATTGCCTCGTGCCCAAACAGGAAATTCTATTTCCAGAATTCGATTAATATCACGGATTGGCCCATCCACCACGGCACCTTTGACACCACCAAAATACTTACATGTGGTTGACATAAGCTCACCCCATGCACCTGCACCATAAAATTCATTTGTATTTACTGCCACAACCTGACCCTTTTGCATGGTCCCAAACAGGTCTTCCAGCACTTTTGCAACAAATTCAGGATCATATTCTTTTAGACGTGTGCTTTTCCGGGTTTTTGCTTCTTCCATGGTAAATGCAGGCCCTGCGACAGCCGCTTTGGGCATTATTGGCGTAAACCCTGAACACATTGCCTGATGCATAAATCCCATTTCATCAAGGGTGTCGCAGACAGCTGGCGTATACGTTTTTTCCAATCGCTTGCATAACTCAATGGTTTCTTCATACGAATATACCGGTGCCATACATAAACCTCCATTTATAATAATTCTAACGTTATAAGCAATAGTTCATGTGGACGTAACACTACCTGTATACCATTATCTGCCACATTCAGATCCTTTATTTTTTTACCATTAATATCAGAATAATATACTTTTATAATGTGCTTTTTACTATTACAGTGCAACAATGCTTGCTGTTGTGTGCCCGATAGTTCAAAAATACCAAGTACTATTTTTCTATCAGAAATGGGCTGGCTATATATGATCTTAACATTTTTATTGGTTGATCGTATCTTAGCTCCTTCTCTGTACCCCGATATTCCAAAGCTAAACTGGTATGCAGTTGCTATCGCTTCACTTTTTGTTTGTGCTCTAAAACTTGTAAATGTGCTTTTAAAGGCGATAGTATCCGGCAAATCCCTTCCCAATCCTAACTTTCCCCACAAAGACCATCCAATACAGCAGTGATAAAATCCTTCTGTATTGTCATTGTTCACAGGAACTATCGCTTTGCTACTATCCGATACAAATGCTACATATTGTGTACCATTTTTAAGTAACACAAAAGAGTCGAAATACAGCGATGATGGCAATCCGTACATCCACTGAAAAGGATATAGTGTATCATTAATACTTTTAAACGGTGCTATGTTTTTTGCTGCCGGTATAATGTTGCCACCTTTGTCAACACTCCCCCAACGTAATACAGAAAATGCAGAATCATACAGCAACTCTTGTGATACGACTGGATACGCAAAGTAATGTTCAGCAATTTGCGGTGCGCTGCCTTTAACATGCTGGATGAAGTAAATCCGCTTTTCACCTGCAGGGATGATGATCTCCTGAGTAATTGAAATTGATGGTGTGAAAAGCTGATAGAAAAAATAGGATATTTTTAATAAAATCGGTGGTAGTTTTACGCCAAAAGCTTTGTGTAAAAATTCAGCAAGGATTTCCATTCCTTTATAATATGAACGCTCTGACCCCTCAACAAGTATACGATAATCATTATTATAGCTATATAGCGTAGTTGTAACCTTTTTAAAACCAGTAACTGTTTCAAAGTACTTACGCTGTGCTGCATTCTCGCCACGTATACCAATGACATATTGATTAAACCCATAAGCATGCTTCTTATTAACCAACTCTTTTTGCGATTGTTTATCAATGATGCTTGTAATAAACCCTTGTTGTGGATCAAAGGAAATAATATAAAAATTATTTTCTAAAATAAAAGGCTTGTTTTCAAATTCCATCTTTTGCCATTTTGGTGTTTCCTGGCTTGCATGTAAAGGTTGAAATTGTTGTGCAAAATGCTGTGGTACATATACCCATTCATTGCGTTTCGCCATCCAATCCTTAACATCCTGCCCGGTATAATGTGTTTTTCCAAAGGGCACAGGGCGTGGATTATGGTCGTTATTTAAAATAATTGCCATATATCCCTTCATGTTTTGTGTAATAAATTCTTGTATTGGGACAAGCTTGTTGTTTAATAACGCATCAACTAAATCTATACCCTGCCCATAGAGTGCCTTATCATACCAATTGTTAATTATGAAACGTTCCGGATCCACCTGAATGAAATCTAAGTAAATCTGTTCACCCCAGAACGGAGGCAATTCACCTTTTACTACAGGTATAGTATGTGCATACTTTACAGCAACGTAATCAAAAAACTCCTGAGGCGTTGCAATGACAATCTCTGGATTAATAAATTTTTGATTCCAGGTTTTTGCAATCTCTGAAGGGACAATGTTCTGTGGCTGATTATCCCCACCCTGCGCGGGGTAATATGGCAACAGGTATGCATCATAGGGATAATCCCATTGTTTCTGTCCATAATCATAGTGGCGTTGTATTTCTTCTGTTGGATAGCCTTTCTCAAGTTGAGCTAAATGATATGCAATACTATTTTCCATGGTAACAAATTCTTCATCTTTGAAAGGAAGGGATAGGCGCATATTCAAATCAAAATTTTCACCATACCCATTAAGGCCAACAGAATGCCACACCAGTACCTTTGCACTTCCATCAGGTGATGAAAGATAAAATAGAGGGGGCACACTATAGCGCGAATCGTTAGGTCCAACTAAACAGTAGGGGATATTATTTGCATATAAGATCTTTGTAAGCTTTGAAAAATCCATGACATCATGAATACATGCAGTTTTGACATTGATGGAATATGGATTTGAAATACGCAATGTATGATGTAATGAAGCTAACAATGCATACGGGCTCATGAACCTGTTTTGATGTGATATAACAAATGCTCCTAATTCAAATTGACGTTTTTGTAACGCAGTTATTAGTTTTTCTTTTTTCTGTTGTGATATTGATGGATCATTTAAAAATTCAATAACAGGCCAGCTTACTTCAGTAAAAAGTTTGAAGCGTGCATGTTGGGGATAGTTTTTTGTTTGTTCAAGCAGCAAAAGCTCTTTCTGTAAATTTGAAATATTCTGCCCACGCACATTTTTTTGCGATTGCGTGAATCCAATGTCTACATGCACAAAGGGAACGCAATACAGCTTCCATTTTTTTACCGGTTGAAGATCCAGCGTTTTCTTTGTTATGATAGTAGTATTATTCCTTATGATAACATTTAGACGCGAAGGCACATTAATTTCTTTCCTGTAACAATCGATAGTTGTCCCCTTAACTTTTATGCCAATACTCTTTTTGGTAACAACGCCATCTATTGAAGCAATGACCTCTCCTTGAAATTCTTGATTAGCCTGTATAACAATTCTCTGGCAATACAACTGCTTGTATTTGTATACTAATGGCGTTGGATATATGGCGGCATTAAACGTGGTTGCTACCGCATAGCTAAATGGAATTAGCAGCAATAGTACTGCAGACACTATCTTTCCATACACGGCAAACCTCCATCAAAGATTATACAACGTCTAATTTCTTATACCACTGCAAAACGGCCTGTATATGCTGTTCCATGGTCTTATATGCTTTTATTTCATCTCCCTGTTTGATTGCTTTAAAGATGCTTTCATGCGATTCATATTCCCATTGCAAAAAGTTTTTGTTATGTTCAGCACTTTCACGCCTGCCCACCAAAAATGAAAGAATAGCTTCAAGAAAACGTACACACACAATATTTTTTGAAGCCATGGCAATCTGTAAATGAAACTGGCCTGCCCAGCGATCCACTTCATGACCATGACCCATGTTCTGTTTTGTTTTAGTTAATGTCTCTTCAATGGCATGAATATCATCTTCAGTTCTTCGTTTACTTGCAAGTGCTGCAATATGTGGTTCAATTAAAAGTCGTGCTTCAAAAAAATCTGCCATGCTCTGGGTATCAATAATTGGAACAAAGATATGAGGCCCAATGATTTCTTCTTTAGAGATAGCTCTTACAAATGTTCCATCACCCGGCTTTACTTCCAGTATTCCCATTAAGGCTAATGATTGCACCGCCTCACGCAACGTTGATCGCCCTACTTGTAATTTTTTCATCAATTCACGTTCAGGTGGCAATTTACTCCCTGGTGGAAGCGTACCATTTTTTATATTAGTCAATAATACGTTTACGATTGATTCGGTTAGTTTGTTTCGCTTAACTGGTTGTATGGTTTCCATATACATATCATCGCTTGTCCTTTTTACTTTTTTAAAACTGCTTCCAATAATCCCTTCATATATCCTAACGCAAAGAGCCTGCCTATTGATGAGTATGCAGGATTATCATTACTGTCGCCTTCCATTGTGGGAACATGATCAGGCCGCATTGCCCCATCAAACCCCACCTCATAGTAAGCTTTCATGCATTCATACATATCAATCATGCCATCATCATGAAATGTTTCAGTAAACGCATATGGCGTGCCCTGTACATTTCTGAAATGAACAAAAAAGATTTTTCCCTGTTTGCCAAATCTTCTGATTACTGATGGCAGGTCATTCGTCATCAAGGCAAAATTCCCCTGGCACAACGCAATGCCATTAATCTCACTGGGATATAAATCTAACAGCTTCTGAAAATGTTCAACAGAACGCATAATCCTGGCAACACCACGAATAGGAGATATGGGAGGGTCATCGGGATGCATGGCTAACTTTACTCCCGCTTTTTCAGCCTCTGGTACCACAGCCTTTAAAAAATATTCCAAATTTTTCCATAAGGTTTCTTCAGTAATAATGCCATATTCAGTCAATGGAGCTTTTTCCATCAGGGAGTGATCATAGGATGTTGCCAGGGCTCCGCCACGTATAGGTGTAGTAGTAGAGGTTCTTGTCCACCCAAATACAGGCATCCACTCATAACACCATACAGGAATACCAAGTTTACCCATATTTTGTATGAGCATTATTACGTTATCAATTTCTTCATCCCTGCCTGGTAAACCCAATTTTATTTTTTCCATTGGAGGCCTTGATTCAATGACCTCTAATTTGAATCCACCATTTTCATACGTAGTTTTGATATGCACCAATGAATTATAACTCCATGGCCAGAAATCCTTAGGCAAGCTTTCCCATCCTGCATAATGATGCATCCCACCGACAACATATTCAACCCCGCACTGTTTTACTATGTTCCATAATGCAGAAGGATGTGGCGGAAGAAGTTCTGCAATTTTAATCATATACCATTTACTTCCTGAAAATAAAATTCACTGTTATATGCTTTGAATAATATCTGACTACCTGATGGTCTGATGTTATGTTATTATATGTATTTTGTCAACTAAATTTTAAAAAATTTTACTGTTAATCCCTCAGTGCATTTATATGTAAAAATAATAACAGATGTACACTCTTTTTATATAAAATTATTTTTAAGAAATAAAAACTGAAAAAATTTGAATAACGAACATTGCCATTAATATGAATTTCATTATGCCTCTTTGTTTAATGTGTAATAACGTAATGACTAAACAATATATTGATTATTTATTGTTTGACAATTATGCCATTAAATCTAAGTAACTATAATACATTATGGTATAATAAGCCAAAGACTGCAGGGCTTACTATTTATTAAACTATTAATTTATTTGCTAATATTCCCAAAATATACAATATTATAAGTTAACAAATATCATGCACACCATGAAACAACATCATTTTGTTACAATGCCCGGTACACCATTACCGTTAGGCGTACATTTAGACCGGCACGGGGCGCGCTTTGCACTTTTCAGCCGTCACGCTACTGCTGTATCCATTCTATTATTTGCTTCTTCAGAAAGCGAAGAATATATAGAGATTGAACTGGATCCCAAACTTAATAAAACTGGCGATATATGGCATATATGGATAGCTGGAATCAGGGAAGGCCAGTTGTATGGATATAAGGTTGATGGACCGTACCAGCCTGAGCAGGGGCACCGTTTTAATAAAAACAAGCTGCTGCTTGACCCCTATGCCAAAGCCATAAGTGGCAACCATATATGGGATTTTAGCAAAGCCTGTGGCTATATCAAAGGGCACCCGGATGAAGACCTTTCTTTTTCCACAGACAAGAACTATAAGGAGTCGCCAAAATGTATCGTGGTTGATACTGAATTTGACTGGTACGACAGGCCCATTCAAACTCCTATGGAAGATACTATCATTTATGAGCTGCATGTAAAAGGGTTTACATTTCATACTTCATCACATGTCACTCATAAGGGGACATATAAAGGCCTTTCTGAAAAAATACCATATTTAAAGCAATTAGGTATTACCGCTGTTGAACTCATGCCCATCCAGGAATTTGATGAATTTGAAAATATTAATATAAACCCGATAACCGGTGAGCGGCTGAAAAACTACTGGGGCTACAGCACCATAGCTTTTTTTGCGCCCAAAGCATCATACTCTTCAAGTGGTACCATGGGTCAGCAAATAAATGAATTCAAAGAAATGATTCGTGATTTCCATGAAGCTGGCATTGAAGTATTTCTTGACGTGGTATTCAATCACACTGCAGAAGGCGACCATTTAGGACCCACAATTAATTTTAAGGGGCTTGATAATTCCATTTATTACATGCTTAAGGAAAACAAGCGTTTTTATCAAAATTTTTCAGGCTGCGGAAATACCGTTAACTGTAATAATCCACTGGTTCGTGATTTTATATTAGACTGCTTACGTTACTGGGTCATTGACATGCACATAGACGGATTCAGGTTTGACTTGGCATCGATATTAGGACGTGACCAGGATGGCAATATTTTACAAAACCCACCACTCATAGAAAAAATATCCGAAGATCCAATATTGCGCAACACAAAGATAATTGCTGAGGCATGGGATGCAGGCGGAGCATATTTGATTGGCCACTTTCCTGGACGATGGGCTGAATGGAATGGAAAATTCCGTGACGATGTTCGCCGCTTCTGGCGAGGCGACAATGACACCATTTTTAATTTCATGCAGCGCATTATTGGTAGCCCTGATATTTACCAGCGGACAAACCGAAGCCCGCTGCATAGCATTAACTTCATTACCTGCCACGATGGATTCACCATGCTTGATTTAGTTTCGTTTAATGAAAAACACAACCTTGCCAATGGGGAAAACAATCAGGATGGCGACAACAATAACATAAGCTTTAACTATGGCGTTGAAGGCCATGATGCACCACCGGAAATACTAACAATCCGAAGGCAGCAGATAAAGAATTTTTTTGCCACGTTGCTGCTATCGCAAGGAGTCCCCATGATTCTTGCTGGCGATGAGATGGGGCGAACGCAAAATGGCAACAACAATGCATACTGCCAGGATAATGAAATTTCCTGGGTTAACTGGGACAGATTACATCAATTTGGTGATATACGGCGGTTTGTAGAGCTTTTGATTCAATTTCGCAAAATGCATCCCGTGCTCAGGCAAAAGCGCTTTTTGTCAGGAACTACCCAGCAAGGGTTTGCAAACCCTGATTGTGTGTGGCACGGCGTCAACTGCCATGCTCCTGATTTGGGATATTACAGCCATTCCATTGCTCTGCATCTTAATGGCGCCTATGCAAAGCATCCATCAGGCTCACCTGATAATGACATATATATTATATACAATGCATCCGAATATGACCTTACATTTTCATTGCCAAAACCATTTAACGGCACCCACTGGATGCGTGCAGTCGACACCTCATTGCAATCACCAGATGACATTACCTTGCACGGTGCATCGCTCCCGTCACAGGAAACATATTTCAGCAAAAAAATGTCTGCTGTGGTTTTGATTTCAGCCATATCATGACGATAGTATACTAGAGAGCATTTGCCGGTAACTATCGCCACAATAATAATTATGTTGTTTTATATTACTAAGTATAGTATACTAATTATGGGCGATAGTTACTGTGCAGGAAGCTTTTGCATGGAAATGTACTATACCTGATTAAAAATTTTTACTATGATACCTATACTTATTACATCGCTTGTCATTGTTATTGTAATATTAATCTGGGCAATTACGGGTAATGAAACAAAACCAGAAAGCTCAGAAACTACCCCACCTGATAAAATATACCGCAGGCGTGCAAGCGATTTGGAAATTGAAGAAAAATATCCTGATGCAGCCAGACCCAAAAGAAGGGCAACCGACACGCCGCTAGAAAAAACTGTAATTGACGAAGATTTTAAATTGCCCTATTCAGCTGAAGAGATAATCCCGCCCTACTCACGGTTCAGGATATATATGCGAATACTGATGAATGCTGAGGTGTATGCCAAAAAGGGTGATTTTACCACTGCAATGTCGCTATACGAAGGTGTTAACGAACGAATCCTTGATGCTGAAACTAACACTAAAATAGAAGCAAATATCGATTACCTTAAAAAATACAAACAAAAACAGGAAGCAGAGCAGCGGCGGAAAGAAGTCGAAACCAGAAGCAAACCAAACGAAATAAAAATTTCACTGGATAGCCCAATTAAATTGCCCGAGAGGATTCAAATTGGGTTTACACCACAAAACTTTGATGTTGATAAAATAGTGGAGGAAATAACCAAAAAAATTCAGGAAAAACAAAAGTTAGAGCATATTGAAGAAGAAAGCATTAATAAATACAGGGATGAAATCAACAAATTAGCTACTCACCTGGAACAACTGAAAAATGAATTAGCCAGTTCATTGAAGGGCCTCTCTGATAAAGAAGAATCATCTGAAATACAGAAGCTGCAAAGCCAGTTAAATGACCTCACTGACAGGATGTTCAAGCTGTATGAAGAAAAAGAGAAGACCAGGGCAGAACTGGAAAATTTAAAGATGGTTCATTCAAAACTTTTAGAATCAGGGAAACAGCCTGCTGTTTCCACTGTTAAATATGAGGGCAAACTACCCATTGAACTGGACCCTGAACCTATTTTAAAAATTCTGGAAAAGCTTCCTGAGATCACAGCACCAAAACCCAAACCAATTGATAAAGATAAGGTTAAAGGCGATTTTGCAAAAGATTTCTTGAAAAAATTATATGGCGATAAGGCCAAACCGGATGAAAAAACACAAACCTCTGAAATTGTGGAAAAAACAGAAACACAAAAAGAAGAAGAGGATTGGGAGCTTATCAGTGATATTATAAAAGATGAGAAAAAAAGTGAACTGGATGAAGTCAGTGATGAGGATATTTTCCGAAAGATACTGGAAGAAGATAAGCGTAAAAAACAGGATGAAATTGAAATATTAGGTGATTACAGAAAATCCGAGGAAGTTGAATATGATACTGACGACCCGGAAACACTGCGAAAAGTAGAAGAAGACCGTAAATTCTATGAAAAATTTTTACAGCACGATAGGCGCAAGAAAAAAGAGCTGCCCATATTAAAAGTAACCTATGACTTTAAGAAGCTTCCAGATGAATTCAGCCTTTCAAGGGAAAAGAATATCTTAGAATATGCCTTTTACAAATATCGCCCACTGCTAGAGAAAGCGGATGACCTCATAAAGAAGCGAAAAGTCCGAGATGCCCTCAATTATTACAGGGTAGTAATGCAACAAAATATACCACCTGAATTTAAAACCATGATACGAAAAAATATCAACGACCTGAATGAATATCTGGAAAAATATCTTACATCTGATTAAGTGTACCATCTTGCTTACTTAAAATATTCAATATCTTCACCCCATCTCATACTCTATGGAACTTTTTACTTTTTTTGTTGACTTCCTGCAAGTATAGTATGTATCTTTATAATATGGGAAGTTTATCATAATGATAGAACCTGTAAAACATACCACATCTACTCCTGTTATTACTCAGCATAAAAAAATGAGTTCTGTTTATGCTGATACCCACAATGATATTCTTGCCCCTATGAAACGCTTTAAAAAAGAGCTCCCTGTACCGCAATTAGGCCAGCAACCCAACCTGTCACTTGAAAAAGTTAGGATGAGGCAAAAAGAATTTTACTCACATCGTGGGCAGGTATACGAAAAATTACAGAATACCAGCGCAGCCATTGCTTCGTATCAAAAAGCATCATATTATGAACCATCAGACCCAAATCTTTACAGTCAGATTAAGCGGTTAAAAATACAGAATCTGACCAACCTCAAAGCATAGCAGGAAATTCATTTGCCTTAAAAATTCTTGATATTATAATCCATAATACCGATTTTTAATGTATAATGTAATTGCTGAAATGTATTTTTTTGTTTACTTTTATTGTGAATATACTATCCTTTGAGCAAAGATAGTAATTTTATATGATAATGGCAACCTATGGTGCATGAACAGTTTAAAGTTGTAAACTATCTGGCTAATTCTTTCGTTGTTGTTGAAGGCAAGCGCAACGCAGATAATTTTTATATAATCCGTCAGGGCAAGGTCAAACTTGTTAAGGAAAACCCAATTGCCCAGGAAACCAACCCTCTTTTAGGGCCGGGGGATTTCTTTGGTGTTATCCCGTGCATGAGTGGCCATGCACATATTGAAAGTGCCGTTGCATTGACCGATGTATCACTCATCTCAGTACAGCGAGACCAGTTTGGCATACTCATCCAGAAAAACCCTGCCGTGGCCATGAAGATTATACGCTTCTTTTCCCGAAAGCTGAGAGAGTTTGATCAGGCTATCACACGGTTGACGTTTGCCAATGCTGTGGAAGAAGACCCCGAACACCTTTTTAAAATTGGCGAATATTACCTTAAAAAGAAAAACCTGCCTCATGCAGCCTATGCATTACAGCGATACATTCAGCATTGCCCTAATGGTTTAAACCGGGATAAGGCGATAGCTCATTTGAAATCAATCAATGCCCCACTAAAGGTCCCGGAAAATCCTCAGAAAAACAACCTTACCAGGATATACAAAGATAACCAGATGATATTCTGTGAAAATGAGCCGGGTGATGAACTATACATCATTCAGGGGGGCAAGGTTAAGATAACCAAAATCGTTGATGAAGAGGTATTGCTTGCTGTGTTAAAGCCTGGCGATATCTTTGGCGAGATGGCATTGCTTGAAAACAGGCCCAGAAGCGCTTCGGCAATTACGTTTGGCGACACCACGCTCATGGCAATTAACCGGCAAAATTTTGAAACAATGGTTCAGACTCAGCCACAGCTGGCAACCAGGCTTATACAGCTTTTAAGTGAGCGCATCTGGACAGCATACAGGCAGCTTGAGAATTTAATGATACGTGATCCGTTAGGCAGAATGTATGACACCCTGCTTATACAGGTAGAAAAACAAAAAGTACGGATAGCCCCCAAAGAAAGCTTTACCTTTGATTTTGGCGTTAAAGAGCTTCTCAATATGGTTGGAATACCACAGGATAAAGGGGATCATCTTGTGGTGGAATTACTTGAAGACAAAAATATTACACTGGATGAAGGCAAGCTTATCTGCACCAACTTAGAAGAGCTTGAAAAGACTGTTAATTTTTACAAGAAAAAATCAGCTTTAGAACGTAAACGTGAAGCCAGCAAGAGTAGCTAAATACAGTGCCATAGTACTTTTCATTGTACTTATAATGCTTGCTGCTTTTGCAGCAGCATTTATCTATTTCTTCCCCAAAGAAACCTTGAAGTCAATTATTGTACAAACACTGAGAGAATCTTTAAACAGGCCAGTCACAATAGGAACAATCGACTATAGCATCAGGGGTATTCAGATCACCGACCTGTATATATACGACACTGACAAAGAAAAACCATTTATTGCACACTCAAAGGATGCGGCAATACGGTTCCAGCTTACGCCATTATTGCAAAAACAATTTATTATTAATTATATTTCACTTAACGATGCAGTTATTCATATACTGTATTACACGGAGAACAAACTAATAACGTCAAATATTGAAAAATTACTTAAAGAATTATTATCAAAAGAAAAATCCAGCATAACAACCCAGATCAAATCAATATCATTAAATAATACAACCGTTATTCTTGAAAACCCACCAGAAAAGCTTAAGCCCTTAGAAGGTAAATATAGTATCGATACAAATATTGAACTACATGATGATATTCTGGAATTGAAAAACCTGTCAATAATCCTTCCGCAAAATAGAGGAAGAATCTCTGGTGATTGTTCAATAACCATTACCAGTAATTATAAAATTCATGGCGATTTCAACCTGCGAGATTGTGATCTCCTATGGGTTTACAACTGGGGAAACAATCTTTCACAAATACTGCCTTACAGGGTTTTTTCAGGCACTATCGACAATCTTCTTATAACAAAGAGTACTATTGAGGGAACTGTAACTGGCAGCTGCAAACTCAGTAACAATTCAATGCTCTTTATCAGCAATGCGTTTACCAATATTAACTTACATAAAGGCATAGTAACACTAACCAATGTAAAAGGCAAAATTGATAATTCAACCTTTGTCCTAAATCAACTGCTATTTACTTTTAATGGGGATATCAAGAATATTCAGGTAAGCGATGCATCAATAAAGATACAAGAGATAGCCCCATTGCTTGGCACAATAGATATACGTGATATTGCTGGTGAAATTAAGGGAACTTTTGAATACAAAAACAATATAATAGATGCCGATGTAACGCTATCAAACCTTGTTATTGGGCAAAAAGATAGTATCCTGTCATTAAAGGAAACAAGCCTTCTTATCAAGAATAATCAATTTAAAAAAGATGGCATAGTGGCAACCGTATATTCTGTACCCTGTGTTTTATCTGTTTCTACTGCGGATTCATCATTTGAAAAATTTACTGTAAACATTGAAGCTGATGAAGTTGACATTAATAAAATTATTACCAAACAGCCTGAAAAACCTGAACAACCTAAAAAACCAGAAAAAGAAATACATATTCCGTATGAACTATCAGGGAAATGTATTATACAAAAATTGTATAAAGACAATCTGGTTATTGAAAAAATCAACTGCAATTACACCATGTCAAAAAATATAATTGCACTACCCTCATTTACCGCTAAGGTATTTGGAGGGGATGTCACCGGCAGAAGTGTCATCACCCTTTCACAGGATAACCCTCAGATTACACTAGTGGCAAAATTTAATAATCTACGATTGCAGAATATAAGCTCATACCTTCAGGAATATGAAAATCGACTATTTGGCAATATATCAGGGCAATTGCAGGTAACTATCGTACCCAAAGATCCTATTATTGACAGAATAACCGGCAAGGTTGAAGTATCGGTTGAAAATGGCAAACTGGCTAATACCGGTTTACAGAATGGATTAAGTATTTGGCTTCAGGATTTAAAATACAAACTGAGTAATTTAGAGTTTCAGAAAATATATGGGAATTTTAATATCAATGGCCCTGTTATAACCATAAATTCATTTATCTTCAATGCGCCTGAAATACGTCTAAAATTAAATGGCCAGTACAACCGCCATGAAGAAAGTGATGTAGCCATTTCACTGGAATTTAGCTCAAATTTTATCCAGGACCTCCCCAATCCTGCCCTGCTACAACTGGCAAAATACAAAAAAGGCCG
>Ga0209381_1003583_pt1 | contig 15729 bp, 12 predicted proteins | sample DewCreD2012metaG_FD_184111 | JGI IMG/M metagenome (GOLD analysis project Ga0209381, IMG submission 184111) | Hot spring sediment bacterial and archeal communities from British Columbia, Canada, to study Microbial Dark Matter (Phase II) - Dewar... ...
AATTGCACCATTGAGGAAAACCATAAAAAGCCGCATGCAATGCGGGACGCTATTGTCATATTAAATAAGACATTTAGATTTAGTGCAGATAGTGGGATTGCTGCTTTGGCACAAGCTATACGAAATAATGATGAATCAAAAGCCCAAGAAGTAATAACAAACAATTTTGCGGATGTTGAATTTAAAGAGTATGATTCACTTGACTGGCTGTATAGTCAAATTCAGGATTATGCCAATTCATGGTATAGCACTATTATTGGTCAGGCAGATATTACCAATGCATTTCAAAAGATTGCTAATCTTTGTATTCTGACACCTTTTAACAAGGGACCTTGGGGAGTTGAAACATATAATGCTGTCATTGAAAAGCAATTAAAGCCAGCTTTTGGTAATGAATGGTACCATGGCAGGGTTATTATGGTAACTGCCAATGACTATAATCTTGAGGTGTTTAACGGCGATACCGGTATATACATTGGTGATGATGATGCAGTGTATTTTTCAGCAGCTCAAGGTTTTAGAAAAATTCATCCTTCACTGTTAACAAACTATGTTCCTGCATACAGTATCACTGTGCATAAAGGGCAGGGTTCGGAATTTGAACATGTGGTATTAATATTGCCGCATATTGATATTGGCAATAATGAACACTGGAAGATGTTATTAACCCGTGAACTCCTTTATACTGCTGTTACGCGTGCCAGGCGTAAGCTTACTATTCTTGGTAAAAAAGCAATACTGCAATATATGGTCAACAATCCCACCATGCGTACCTCTGGATTACGCCAGCGATTGTGGTATTAAAAATTTATTTTTTTGCTCCATTCCGATAGCGCAAGGTTTTGTCATATTTTTTGCTTGAGCTTTTAATAGTGTATAGCAATCTGGAAAAGACATAGTAAACATGCTTAAAAAGGTGCTTCAATGAAAGTATTAATATACGGTGGTGGTGCAGTTGGTTTGGGTTTGGCACGAAGCCTTGTTTCATCAGGTAATGATATAGCAATCATTGATGTAGAACCAACGGTTAGTGCCCTGAAATACAATGGCATAGTTCAAACAGGTGTGTTGGGAAGTTTTACCATTAAACCTGAGCAGTTTACGGTATATGATTCACTGGAAGGGATTAGCGATGCTTATTTTGATTATATATGTGTGTGCATTAAGTCGTATATGTCAGAAACAATTGCAGAAGTATTGCATCAACATAAAGACAAAATTGGTACTTGTCCCATAGTGTTATTCCAGAATGGATGGGGCAATGCTGAACAATTTATCAAATACTTTGATAAAAGCAGAATTTACAATGCACGGGTAATGACGGGGTATATTAAACCAGCACTTCATCATGTTGACATCACTGTCCATGCTGATGCAATACACATAGGTTCTTTATTTGGGGGCGATAGTACAAAATTACAACCACTTGCTGAAAAGCTAACCAAAGGTGGCATGCCCGCTGAAATAACACAGCATGTAGATAAGGATATATGGGCAAAGATGCTGTATAACTGTGCACTTAATCCATTGGGTGCAATCTTCAATGTGCCGTATGGACAGTTGGGAAAATCAGAATACACAAAAGCCATAATGAATGATATATTTCATGAGATATTTGAAACTATGCACAAGGCAGGATACAGTACACATTACCAAAGTGCACAAGGATATATTGATGTGTTTTATTCTAAATTACTCCCGTCAACAGGACAGCACCGCTCTTCGATGCTTCAGGATATACAGGCAAAGCGCCGCACTGAGATAGATGCATTAAATGGAGCAGTAGTAGAACTGGCAAGGCAACATGGCGTTAGTGCACCAGTTAACGAAGTAATAACGGGGTTAATTAAGTTTATTGAGAGTGGGTATGTATAATTTCAGAAAAGGAAAAGGTACTTGCTTGTATTAGTGATAAGATTTCCCAGTTTGCATTAAACTCATAAAATATAAAGTTAAAACACTGTTAATTCCTAAATGTATTTTTGTGTACAAAAAAATAAGTGTACTTGTATTTATGTTAGATTTTTTTAAGGAATAAATACTGAAGTTAAAATATTTTTCTTATCTTAATAATTATTTCTTGCAGTATTTATTTTTTTTATTACACATTGCACACTGTGTTAATTAATTCTGATTTAGGTTTGGTATATTGCAGTATTGTAATAAAATGAGTCAAGAAACCTTAGTATATCTTTTATCCAAAATTTAAATTAGATTATGTTTGTTGGGAATATTTAAATCAAAGCAGGGTAAATTATGATTCAACATGCCATAATACCTGATAACCTAATAAAAAAAATAAGCGAATATTTAAACCCCTTATTTAATCCTGATGTATTTACAATGAATCAGCTTGATGGTTTTTTATTTTGCATTTCTATTTCTTCTCCCTTGATACCCCATAGCCAGATAATAGCGTCTATATTTGGAAGTTCTGAGCCTTCTTTTGATACACTTGAAGATGTTGCAGATTTTAATAGGTATTTAGAAAAATATCTCAATCTATATGCAAAAGCTCTAAAAAACAATAGCTTAAAATTTCCATTCAAAATAGATGCTAATAAGATAAATGATGACATTGTACATGCAATTCAGGATTGGTGCTATGGATTTTTTCGTGGCTTTCTAATAGGGCATGATGATTGGCTACCACCTGACAAGCAGATACTGGAAAAATTATCTGTTAAAGAAAAAGTGATATACGAATGTATCTTTCTTGTTTATATGGTGGCTTATACTTTACATCATGATAAAATGCCTGTTGAGAAAAATTTTCATAAACTGGTTAATATAAAAAAATTTAAGGATGAACTTATAACAAATATTTTGATACTTCCAGACGCATTAAGAGTACTTGTTGAATATGGTAAGCAAATGAAATCAATTATAGTAAGCCAGCATTCAGGGCGTGATAAAAAAGAACCTCATGTAAAAATAGGCCGTAATGACCCTTGTCCCTGCGGCAGCGGGATAAAATACAAAAAATGCTGTGGCAAAAATGTATAATACTGTTTATTGGAGTGGGATATGATAAAAATTGTTGCTACAGTTATGACCATATCACTAGTATTAGCTAATAATTTTGTTCCCAAACGCAGCACACAGGGGAAAGAGTATATTATCTGTGGCAATAATACGCAGCAAAAGATATATTATGCAACCAGCAGCAACTTCAGCAAAAATCATAAAGGCGAAAAAGCGTTAGATGATGATGACACAACTTCATGGGTTTCAGCTAAGGGTGGTGAGCATTGGATTGAAATAGATTTTGGTGTCAAACGGGTTGTAACTGATATTGAAATTACTGCAGGAACAAAAGACAATTACAATACCATAAACTATTGTATACTGCAATTTATGTATGATGGCAAGTGGTTTAATCATTCGCGTGTTAACTTTAAACAAAAAGTCAAGAAAGGTTTTTTGGGATCCAATACGTACCAAAACACTGTTAGAGTAAAGCTTAATGGCATTGATGCAAGTACTTTCAGAATTGTCATCCCACAGGATGCAATGATTGATGGGTATGCAGCCATTGCTGAGATTGCAGTATATGCTGGAAGTGCTAAGCTGCAATATTTTGACAAGCGATTGTATAATCTTTGCTTCCCCGTAAAAAATGGATTATTCCCTGAAAATGATTCAGGTTATCCCAATGCACCACGTGGATATCGTGGCGGTATTCATTATGGGCTTGATATATTCTATTATTATAACGAAGACAATTTCCTTCCAATACCGGTGGATGAAAATACACCAGTGCTGGCATGTGCTGACGGAGTGGTAGTGCGGGCTGATACTGACTATGTACCCCCTAGCGAGGAGGAATGGAAGTCCCTATCGCACTATTATCAAAAAAACCCAGCAACATTTATTAAGCGTTCTTTTGGCGGCAGGCAAATCTGGATAGACCATAAAAATGGGGTATTATCTACATATAATCATCTTTCAAAGATTGATTCATCAATTAAGGTTGGCAGTGTTGTCAAAAAAGGGCAGCGCATTGGCTGGGTGGGTAATTCAGGCTTGCTTGGCGAAGCTCAGGGCCAAAAGTGGGGACAGCATCTGCATTTTGAATTGTGGGTGGATGGAATATATTTGGGGTATAATATGAGCCTTGTTGATATAAAGCGCTATCTGCGCTGGATATTTGCAATACGCGATATGGAGGAATTCTGATGACTGATATTAAGAAGCGGGCGTACCAGTTCATTATCATTTTTGGTGTAATAAGTTTATTAGGCGACATCATCTATGAAGGTGCTCGCAGTGTCAATGCACAGTATTTAAAAGAATTGGGTGCAAATGCACTGTGGGTTGGTATTGTTGCTGGATTGGGTGAGTTCATTGGATACGCCATACGGCTTGTTTCAGGGTATTTAAGTGACAGGACCAAAGCATACTGGTTGTTTACCTTTATTGGTTATGGCCTGCTGATTTCGGTGCCGCTTTTGGCGCTGACGGGGTTATGGCAGGTTGCTGCCCTTTTAATGATTGCCGAACGTCTGGGGAAAGCACTGAGAAGCCCGGCAAAGGACACTATACTTTCACAGGTAACTTCGCAGGTTGGGCGAGGCTTAGGCTTTGGGCTGCATGAGGCAATGGACCAGATAGGAGCTATTGCCGGGCCACTGATGTTTACTGTTATATTTGCGTATGTGGTTGATTATAACCTGGGCTATACCATTATGTGGATTCCGTTTGTACTGCTTATTGGCGTGCTTGTTGTTGCTAAGATATTGGTGCCGCATCCTGAACGTTTTGAGGCAAAAGCCGTAAAGAATGATGTAGTACCTGATGCTCTGACCCCAACATTCTGGCTTTACACAGCGTTTTCTGCATTTGCCATTATTGGATTTGCCAGCTTTCCAATTATTGCGTATCATCTTAAGTCACAACATATAGTGGCGGATATGACTATTCCACTGCTATATGCAGTTGCAATGGGTGTTGATGCAGTATTTGCGATAGTTATCGGTAAACTATATGACACAAAGGGGATGAAGGTATTATTAGTAATTCCGGTAGCTTCGGCGATAGTTCCTGTATTAGCTTTTTCATATAATTGGATGGCCGTGGCCATTGGCATTATCCTGTGGGGGCTGGTGATGGCAATACACGAAACGATTATGCGTGCAGCAATAGCCGATTTAACATCGCTACAAAAACGGGGGACGGGTTATGGGATATTCAACACGGCGTATGGCTTGTGCATGTTTGTTAGTGCAAGTATAATGGGATGGTTGTATGAGATTAATATTTCCTACATTATTGCATTTGCTGTTGTTGCTGAGGTTATAGCGCTGGTGCTATTTATGTATTTGATGAGTACCGTAAAATCAAAACGATAAAATTAAAAAAGTTGACATTTAGTAAATAGTGTACTACATTAATGTTGGCATAGCATTGAAGTATATACTTTAAATTAAAGCAGGAAGGTGAAGATGGCATTGGAGCAAAAAGATATAGAATTTATTGAAAATTATTTGCGTGAAAATTTACCGCGAATATTGGCTGAGCAGAGCCTGGCAAAACCACCGGTTGTATATGAGATTGAACTGCGTGAGCGCATGGTGCGCGTTGAGGAGGAGTTAAAGCATCAGCGCGAATTGATGCAAAAAGGTTTTGAAATGATGGAGAAACGATTCCAACTAGTTGATAAGCGGTTTGAGCAGGTTGATAAGCGGTTTGAGCAGGTTGATAAACGGTTTGAGCAGGTTGATAAACGGTTTGAGCAGGTTGATAAACGGTTGGAATTGCTTGAAAACAGGTTTGACCAATTATCACGACGGATATTTCAGTTTATGATATGGACATTTGGATTAATGGTATCTGCAACAGGTATAATTATTGCTTTTATGAAAATGTGAATGCAAAATTATATTAATAAAAAAGCGGTATGAAACTGAGATTAATTTCCTGGAATGTCAATGGCATAAGAGCAGTATATAAAAAAGGCTTTTATGATTGGTTTATTACCCTAAAGCCTGATATACTTTGCCTGCAGGAAACCAAAGCCACAGCTGATCAGTTTCCTGAAGAATTGAAAAACACAACTAATTATCATTCATATTTTGCTGAGGCACAAAAGAAAGGCTATAGCGGTGTGGCATTGTTAACTACTGTTAAGCCAAAGAAGATAGAAACTGGTTTTGGCATAGAGCGCTTTGATACAGAAGGACGCATTATAATTGCCTACTATGATGCATTTGTGCTGTATAATATCTACTTCCCCAATGGTAAGGCATCCAAAGAGCGCTTACAATATAAGATGGATTTTTATGATGCGTTTTTGGAACATGCCGAAAAAAACCGTAACAAAGGTACCAGCATAGTTATGTGTGGCGATGTCAATACTGCGCATACCGAAATAGACCTTGCCCGACCAAAGGAAAATGAAAATGTCTCTGGATTTTTGCCACAGGAGCGAGCATGGATTGATACATTCATTGCAAAAGGGTATACGGATACCTTCCGCTTGTTTGTAAAAGAAGGTGGCCATTATTCGTGGTGGGATTACAAGACAAAAGCTCGCCAGCGGAACATAGGCTGGAGAATTGACTACTTTTTTGTAAGCAATGATTTAGTGCCAAAGGTTAAAGATGCATTAATATTAGATAAGGTTGAAGGCTCAGACCATTGTCCTGTAGGAGTAATTTTAGAAATATAAGAATAAAATGCAAACTCACTATTAACACTAAACGTTGAATGTTGAACTTGGAACCTTGAACCTTGAACTTTGAACTTTAAAACAACCCTTTGTACATCCCTCCATCAATAAGAATAGTCTGACCATTAATATAACCAGCTTTTTCTGAAGCTAAAAATGTAACAAGTGCAGCAAATTCTTCAGATGTCCCTATGCGTTGTAATGGTATTTCTGCAGCAAAGCCTGCAAGGGCTTTTTCATAGGTTGTGTTTTCCTGTTGGGCTTTTAATTCAATCAGGCTTTTTAAACGGTCAGTCAAAATGTAGCCGGGAGCCACTGCATTTGCTGTGATGTTATATGTACCGTATTGATTTGCAATACTCTTGATAAACGCTACAACGCCAATACGTGAAACATTGGATAACACTAAATTATCTAATGGCTGTTTTACAGTGATTGAAGTGGATGCAATAATTCTTCCGTAATGTTGCTGTTGCATTACAGGCAGAAAAGCGTAAATGATGTTTATTGCACTCATCAAATTGAGTTCCAGTGCCTTTTGGTAATCATGGGGTGGAAAATCACGGATAAATCCGGCAGGTGGGCCTCCTGCATTGGTAAAGACTATATCAACACGGCTGCTGTTTTTAAGCACTATGTCTTTTAATTTGGTAACATCTTCAGGTTTGGTTACATCACACGGAAGAGCAAAGACTTTGTTTCCAGTTATGGACATAATTTCTTTGGCTGCGTTTTCTATCTGGTTACTATCGCGCGAGCATATAAAACACAGTGCACCCTCCCTTGATAATTCCAGTGCAACAGACTTGCCCAAGCCTTTGCTTGCAGCAGTAATAACAGCAACTTTATTTTTCAAATTGAGATCCATACCATCCTCCCTGAAACGTATTTGTTTAATAAAAACATTTCAATGGCATAAATTCAATATTTTTTTAATTAAGATAAAGGTCATTATTTTTTTATATGATCTTGTTATTACAAAAACTTATACATAAATTGTATTTGACTTTTTATAATACTATAATACATCAAATTTTAGTTGCAATTTAAAATACAGAAGGAGGTTATATGAAATTTAAGTTTTTAGCTGCACTTGTTGCTGTATTATGCATAACATCATTCATCTATTCAATGGATGAAAAAAAGGGGCTTATTTATCAAACGTTTAAAGCTTATCCCGGCAAGGCAGGTGACCCATATACGTTGATGTATCCATTAGAAATTACAGGTCCCGGTAAAATGCGTGTATATGTACAGGTTACAAAACAAGACAAAAAGGCACCCTTGGATGTAGTGCTGGTAGATGTAAGGGCTTTTGAAAAAATTGAACCAAGTTTATGGCAGCAGTGGATGGATTTGGAAGAAAAATATGTACCGGTTAAAGTTTTTACAATCAAAAATTTATCGCGTGTTTTAGATGTATTAAAACGGAATGTAAAAAAGATTTTAGGATCCAAAGAAAAACCGCCAGCATGGTTCCATGGCAGGGATAAAGCAATGCTTAATAATAATGCCAGAATTGAGCACATCATTGATGATGCAGAGCGCATGGTTACAGAAGGAAAATATGTTGTAATGCTTGAAAACGATAATGATACTATGATCGAAGGAACAGTGCTTATTGATTTCCCGGGTGAAATATTTGATATTGAACGCGATTTATGGGAGCAGGACCCAAACAAGCCTGATCTTTTAATTAAGGATATAACACTGGCCAGGGGTAATCGTGTTCTTGTTACTGTAGAAAAGGATAAAGGCTTCTTCCCTGATGCTTTGTGGAAACAGACGGGAAATAAAGCGGTTGTCTTAAGGGTATCAGTTGGGGATAAAGTTATTGAAACTAAATTGCCGGAATTTGATCCAAAGCGCAATTTAAAATACGAGGAAGTTACGTTTGCTGTTCCTGATATTACAATTACTGAAGAAACAACGGTGAGTGCATTTATTGATGCAACAAATCAGATTGCCGAGCGTTCAAAAGCAAATAATAAAAAGACAGTGACACTGAGTCCCAAAGACCAATCACAGGCTGGCAAGAGGGAAAAACAATAAAATTAGATTTACATTAAAGATAACCAAGCAAAGAGAGGGTATTGCCTCTCTTTGTTTTTTAAAGCAAGACAATCACAGGTTAAAAAATATCTTGAAAATGTTGATATTTAAGTATATATTAATATACTTAAATATCATATAATATTTTTTTAAAAAAGGATAATGACGATGCCAGTATATGAATTTAAATGCAATGACTGCAATTTGACTTTCAGTGAGTTGAGAAAAGTTGGTGACACTAAAGCTCCTGAGTGTCCCTACTGTCATTCATCAAATACACAAAAAATATTTTCAGTGTTTGCAAGTAGCAGTGTTAAAACGTCATGTTCAACTGCATCAGGTGGTGGATGAGGAATATAATGCTTACCGGTCTGGTAAGTGTATGGGCGATAGTTACTGTGTATTGATGCAATTGTAATTAAAACATCATTCAAGAAAACAGTCTTTGGACATGCCATGTGTTGCAATGAGTTTGTTGCAACACATGCTTTTTTATAATGACGATCAAACAAGGATGTTGGTGCAATAGATGTGTTGTGTATTCATGCAATTAGTTAGAAAAATATTGTATTGTGGCGTGGTGTAGTAGTATAGTGGTAGAGTGGTATAGTGGATTTATGGGAGAAAGTCATCCTCTTTGTTAAATGTAACAAAAAAAGAATTTACTTTCACTATATACTTAATATACGATGACAGCAAAGGCAAATGTCATCCTGAATTTATTTCAGGATCTAATGATTTGATAGATTCTTGGCCAAACCCCTCAATTACACTTTGCTAATAATTATTGTATTCAGGATAAAATGCTATAAAAAATGCTTGCTACAGAATATTTTATATGTTATAAAATAATATAACAACTATATATGGTTTATGATGTTTAATATATAGTATTTTTAGGGTGGGGATGAAGTATGAAAATTACATGGAAAGATTTAAAGATATCATGGAAAATTATAACTTTAGGCTTTGGTATGATTTTGTTATTTATTATTGCAGTATTTGGATTAGCATTACCTAGAATTGAGAATTCATATATGAATAAGAAACGAGAAAAAATACAGGATATAGTCAAAACTTCAATAAGTATAATTTCCGATCTTGATGAACAGCAAAAAAAAGGTATTTTCACACTACAGGAAGCTCAGCAAAAAGCAATAGCAATTGTAAAAGCTATGCGTTATGGCCCTGATAATAAAGATTATTTATGGATAAATGATTTTAATCCAAATATGGTAATGCACCCGTTTAGACCTGATCTTGATGGAAAAGATATCAGCGATTACTCAGATCCTAATGGAAAAAGACTTTTTGTTGAAATGGTGCGAGTGTGTAAAGAAAACGGGGAGGGTTTTGTTGATTACATGTGGCAGTATAAAGATCAAAAAGATAAAATTGTGCCAAAGATTAGTTATGTTAATGCATATAGACCATGGAATTGGATAATAGGTACAGGTATTTATATTGAAGATGTGAATGCTGAATTGAAAGAATCACGAAATTATGCGATTATAATGGTATTGGTGATGTCGGTAATAGCTATCGTTATTACATTGTTGATAGCCCGTACAATAACCAAACCAATCCATAAAGTAATGGTGTTTTCAAAAAAAATTGCCGAGGGCGATTTGCGTGAAAGAATTGACATTAAACAAGGAGACGAAGTTGGCAATATGGCCATTGCCCTTAATGAAGCTGCTAATAACTTAGAGCGTTTGGTAGCAGAGGTAAAGGTAGCGGTAAGCAATTTAACACAGGCGGTCAACGAGATAGCAAATGGCAATGAAAACCTGTCGCAGCGTACCAGTGAGCAGGCATCGTCATTGGAAGAGATAGCAGCAACCATAGAAGAGGCAACTGCAACCATAAAACAGAATGCAGAACATGCAACACGGGCAAACAGTATAGCAGAAAAGACAAGTGAATTAGCAAAGAATGGCAACAATTTAGTAAGCGATGCAGTGGTAGCAATAAATGAAATTAATGCATCCAGCAAACGCATAGGCGAAATATTGACGCTTATAAACGAAATATCCTTCCAGACAAATCTACTTGCACTAAACGCAGCGGTTGAGGCAGCACGAGCAGGCGAGCAGGGCAGAGGCTTTGCGGTAGTAGCAGGCGAGGTGCGCAATTTGGCACAGCGGTCCGGAAGCGCAGCAAAGGAGATAGGCGAGTTGATACGGGATTCATTGGATAAGATTGACACGGGTACAACGCTGGTAAACAAGAGTGGTGAAGCGTTGAAGGAAATTATGCAGTCCATACAGGAGTTGTATAAGACAATAACGGAGATAGCCACAGCAAGCGAAGAGCAAAAGCAGGGAATAGACCAGATTAATGTAGCGGTATCGGATTTAGATACCATGACACAGCAGAACGCGGCGTTAGTTGAAGAGACGGCAAGTGCCAGTGAAGAGATGGCAAATCAGGCGCAGGAGTTGGCAAGTATGATGGAGCGATTTGTGATACGTGAGGAGATTTCTGAAAAGGTATATGGCACAAAGCACCGTGAATTACACCTGCATGCAGCGGAAACAAAAAAGGTAGCGCCAAAGAAGGTTGAGAAAGCAAAACCAAAAGAAGAAAAGAAAGAGGCAGCAAATAACAAGCTGAAAGATGAAGGCTTTGAAGAATTTTAAATATATGGGATGCTATTTTCATGAAACGATGCATTATTTTAATAATCATCTTTACTATTGTAATTACTTCAAATGCTAATATAAAAGATTATAAACAGCTATTGCGAAATTTGGTTATTGCAATCAGCAATGAAGCAAAAAAACATAATCCAAAATTTTTAATCATTGGCCAAAATGCCCTGGAGCTTGTTACGGTAAACGGAAAGCCCAATGGTAAGGTGGCAAAAGACTATATTAATGCATTGGATGGAGTGGGTATTGAAGAACTTTTTTATGGGTATGAAAACAAAGATGGTATAAAGACTCCACAAAATATTACTCAACATTTCTTATCGTTTCTGAAAATATTTTCGCAGTATAAAAAACAAGTACTGGTTATTGATTATGTAAAATCACTACATCAGGCAAACGACTCATACAAGCGTTCTTTGCAAAAAGGATTCATCTCGTTTCAAACAAACCGAGCGTGTTCAATCATCCCGCAGTGGATGTTTAATAAAAATGAAGATGCTATTAATGAACTGTCGCAGGTAAAAAATTTTTTGTATTTAATAAATCCAGAAAAATTCAAAAGCAAGGATGAGTTTGTTCGGGCACTATCGCAAACATGGTATGATGTGCTGATTGTTGATGCGTTTTTTTGGGATGAGCTTTTAACCGTGCAGGATGTTAGTGTGTTACAGCGCAAGCCAAACGGTGCACGGCGCTTAGTTATTGCATATATGTCAGTGGGCGAGGCTGAGGACTACCGCTATTACTGGAAAAAAGATTGGAAGGCCAATAAACCGCCTTTTTTGGAAAAAGAAAATCCTGACTGGAAGGGAAATTACAAAGTGTATTACTGGCATCCACAGTGGCATGAAATTATATACGGTGCAGGCACACAAGAAAATTTTGGCGATAGTTACCTGGGAAAAATTATCCACGCAGGTTTTGATGGTGTGTATATGGATGTCCTTGATGCTGCGATGTATTTTGAGGAGAAAAATTAGTTCAATGTTCAATGTTCAATGTTCAACGTTCAATGTAATAAATGATAAGCTATAACTGATCTACACGTATACTTAGAATGTAATAAGATAAAGTTTAAAAGTATTACATTGCTGGCTTGTTAATTAATAAGTGAAAGTGATGAACATTACAAATTTTTTTGTGTAATTTAAATAAACTTAGATATTAACCATTATTTTTTTTTGTTGATTTTACTTTGAAAAACATTATTATAAAAATACTAATATTTTGATTTTTAATCCATACATACATTTGTAATGCAAATTGCAAACTAGGAGGATATTATGAGTTTCTTTAAATTAAAATTTAACAGCCTTAAGATGTTTTTGTCGGCCATTGTGGGTTGTATTGCAGCAGGTGCAATAATTATCCTTATCATTATTTCTTACAATGCTGCTTACAATGCATTGGAAAAATCATATATCAACCAGATGCTAAATATTAATGATAGCATTAACTTTATAATGAAAGAGTATTTTGATAACCATATTCAAGTTGCAAAGCTGTATGCTGCCCGTAATGCGGTACGCGATGCATTGGTAAGTGGCGATTATAGGCAGGTTACACGCGATTTAGAAAAATATTTAAACGAAAATAAAAACCTCTATGAAAATATATTTATTGCTACCGCTGAAAGGGACCCGGTTATCTTAGCGGCAGGCACGCCACAGGCTGTTGGTGTTAAATACCGTGCAGCAGGATATGAAAAGGCAATAGATGAGGCATTGGATGGCAAAGTGGGTTTAAGTAAGCCTAATAAATCCCCGGTTTCTGGTTTGCCTGTCATATTAATACAGGTGCCCATAAAAGAAAATGGTAGGATAATTGGTCTATTTGGATTACCTGTAGAGTTGGGTAAATATACTTATGAAATTGTCAAAGACATTAAAATCGCTCAGACTGGCTATCCAGTAGTGGCTGATCTGGATGGCATAACGTTTGCCCATCCGGATAAAGAGCAGATATTAAAATTGGATTTGAACAAGGTGGATTTTGGACAGCAATTATTAAAAAATCCTGATAAAACTGCTATTAGATACCAGTGGCAGGGCAAGGATAAAATAATGATTGGGGTTCGTAACAAGGATTATAATTACATAGTAATGAGTACAATGTTTTTATCTGATGTTAGCGATTCAGCACGCTCAATGGCAGCAGTGATGGTACTTTTTGGTTTAGTAATAATTGCTGGTGCTGTTTTTGGTATTTATTATATTATTGCCTTGCGCTTAAACCCATTAGAGCGCCTCAAAGAAATTGCAGGTGCGCTTGCGGGTGGAAATGTTACCATGCGCTATGAGGGCAAAATGTATAATGATGAAGTTGGTGACATGGCAAAGGCCATTAATAATACCATGGATAACTTAGAGCGTTTGGTAGCAGAGGTAAAGGTAGCGGTAAGCAATTTAACACAGGCAGTCAATGAGATAGCAAATGGCAATGAAAACCTGTCGCAGCGTACCAGTGAGCAGGCATCGTCATTGGAAGAGATAGCAGCAACCATAGAAGAGGCAACTGCAACAATAAAGCAGAATGCAGAGCATGCAACACGTGCAAACAGTATAGCAGAAAAGACTAGCGAATTAGCAAAGAATGGCAACAATTTAGTAAGCGATGCAGTGATAGCAATAAATGAAATCAATGCATCCAGCAAACGCATAGGCGAGATTTTGACACTTATAAACGAAATATCCTTCCAGACAAATCTACTTGCACTTAACGCAGCGGTTGAGGCAGCACGAGCAGGTGAGCAGGGTAGAGGCTTTGCGGTAGTAGCAGGCGAGGTGCGCAATTTGGCACAGCGGTCCGGAAGTGCAGCAAAGGAGATAGGCGAGTTGATACGGGATTCGCTGGATAAGATTGACACGGGTACAACGCTGGTAAACAAGAGTGGTGAAGCGTTGAAGGAGATTATGCAGTCCATACAGGAGTTGTATAAGACGATAACGGAGATAGCCACTGCAAGCGAAGAGCAAAAGCAGGGAATAGACCAGATAAATGTAGCGGTATCAGATTTAGATACCATGACACAGCAGAATGCTGCGTTAGTTGAAGAGACGGCAAGTGCCAGTGAGGAGATGGCAAATCAGGCACAGGAGCTTGCAGGCATGATGGAGCGATTTGTGATACGTGAAGAGATATCTGAAAAGGTATATGGCACAAAGCACCGTGAATTGCACCTGCATGCAGCGGAAACAAAAAAGGTAGCGCCAAAGAAGGTTGAGAAAGCAAAACCAAAAGAAGAAAAGAAAGAAGAAAAGAAAGAGGCAGCCAATAATAAGCTTGCAGATGAAGGCTTTGAAGAATTTTAATTAATACAATTTGGAGGCACACAACAATGGCTGAAGATGCCATACGGCAGGTCTTTTTGGCCGAAACAAAAGAGCTGCTTGAAAACTTAGAAAATGACATAGTGCGGTATGAGGAAACAAAGGATCATGAGCTGATACATTCCATATTCAGGTATGTGCATACATTAAAAGGCGGTTCCGGGATGGCAGGCTATGAGGATGTGTACCAGTTTACTCATGCCTTAGAAAATGTGTTAGATTCGGTGCGAAACGGCGTCATCCCTATGAATGACCTTTTGGCTGATATTGTATTTGCAAGTATTGATGTTATACGACTAAGGCTGTATTCCCAAGAAGAAACATTAAACGAATCTAATATACAGGAAAAGTTTAACCTATTAACAACTAAAATTTCTGAAATTGAATCCATTTTGCAAAAGAAAGAGGAGTCAGCCATCCTTGAGGAAAAGGAAGAAATACAACCTATATATAATTTCTTCAGGGTAAAGGCAAAATTCAGGGAAGATATATTTAAATCGGGCATTGATCCTCTCATCATAATGGAAGATTTAGCATCTTTGGGAATTATTACCGAATTGCGTGTCAATCGTAGTGAAGTACCACTGCTTGATAATCTTGATCCTGAAAAGTGCTATCTTTCGTGGGATGTAATACTGAAAACAAAAAGCAAAGAAGAAGCATTAGATGATGTGTTTATTTTTGTCAGGGACGACAATGATATTACAATTACTAATGTAACAAGAAATTATGTGGCACAACCTGTTATTGAGGATGTTCCTAAATTAGGCGAGCTTTTACTGTCAAAAGGCATGCTTACTGAAAAAGAATATGAAGATGTGTTAAGTGAACATGAAAAGACAAAGAAGAAGGTTGGGGAGATAGCTATTACAAAAGGCTATATCGAAGAAAATGATGTTACATTAGCGCTTAAGGAACAGGAGAATATTAAAAAGCATATCAGTACATCTACGCTGCGTGTGGATGCTAAAAAAGTTGATAACATCATGAATCTTTTGGGCGAGATGGTTATTGGATTTTCAGG
>Ga0209381_1003595_pt1 | contig 15662 bp, 7 predicted proteins | sample DewCreD2012metaG_FD_184111 | JGI IMG/M metagenome (GOLD analysis project Ga0209381, IMG submission 184111) | Hot spring sediment bacterial and archeal communities from British Columbia, Canada, to study Microbial Dark Matter (Phase II) - Dewar... ...
ATTTAATATTTGCCTTCCGGCCCTTCCCGCCGGCTGGCCCGCTTTGTCTTCAAACGGCCCGCCCGTGCCGCGTCCGCGTTGCTAACTTTCATCCTGGATGAGAATGGGGGGGCATTCGGAAGCGCCGGAGTTTGCTCCCTGTGGTTGACAGGGATTAAGTCAGCGACTAGCGTTGCCGCAACAACAACTTGGAAAGGCTCCCTATGCGTCACTGCCGCAGCGGTTGGTTACATTTCTGTTACGCCTTGGCCTTGTGTGTGCTTCCCGCCCCGGCCGAGGTGGTCATCACGGAATTCATGGCTCTGAACAATACCACCCTCCGAGACCAGGATGGGGATTACTCGGACTGGATAGAGTTGTTCAATACTGGCCCGGGAACGGTGAACCTGGAAAATTGGGCGCTAACCGACAACGCCAACAACCTGACGAAATGGCGCTTTCCGGCGACCAACCTGCCGCCAGGCGGATACCTGGTGGTGTTCGCCTCGAACAAGGACCGGCGAGTGCCCGGCGGGGAGCTGCACACCAATTTCCGGCTGGACGGCGGAGGCGAATTCCTGGCGCTGGTGGATTCCGCGACCAACATCGTCCAGCAGTTTGCGCCGGTTTACCCGCCGCAAGTGACCGACATCTCCTACGGCCCAGGCACCCTGGTCGCAACCAATATCCTGGCCGATTTGGGAACTCCCGTCCGGGTCCTGGTTCCGGCAGGCGACATCGGCACGGCCTGGAAAGACCTGGCTTTCGATGATTCCGGCTGGCTGGCGGGAACCTTGGGAGTGGGTTACGATTTCGGAAACAACTACGCGGGCGTCATCGGCGCGGATCTGCGCGGCCAGATGCTCGGCAGCAATACCACTGCTTATGCGCGGGTTCCCTTTACCGTGCCCAACCTTTCCGCAGTTGACGAATTGATGTTGCGCATGAGTTACGACGACGGCTTCGTGGCGTATCTCAACGGCGTCGAGGTGGCGCGCCGGAACGCCCCGGTCGTTCCCGCCTGGAATTCCTCCGCGCCAGCGTCGCCCGAAGGAGTGGTGCTGAGGCAGGATTTTGAGCCGGGCGCCTCCGGCTTCACGCTCGGCCAGCATGGCTCGGCGCCCGCCGCCTCCATCCAAAGCACTAACCCCGGCAGCACGGGACGGTTCCTGCGCCTGATCACCGACGGCGCCAACGGCCAGGTCAACTCCGCCACTTTCGACGGCCGTATTCCCGGCGACTACACCACCCTGATCGCCGACTTTGATTTCCGCATGGCCAGCGGCGACGCCCCGGCGGATGGTTTCGGGCTGCTGCTGCTGCCGACCGCCAATTACGGCACCAATGGCGCCGGCGCCAGTATCGGCTTTGCCGCTGAGGAACCGAACCTGGCAGGAGTGCTGGCGTTTGGTTTCGATGTGTATGATCACAATGTTCAAAACGATGTCTCCGCGCATTGGAATGGCAGCGAAGTGGTGAATGTGACCGTGCCCAAGGCGACCTTGGACATGGTGAGCGACCAGTTTCACCACGCCCGCATCCGGGTGCGGCAGGCGGCCGGCGGGGTGCGCGTGACGGTGACGCTTTTTCAAAACGTCAATGGCGGCGGCGGCGCGGTGGTGACGCCGATCAACGACGTGCTGATTCCCGGGGCCAGCCCCTATGATTTCCGTCCGGAGTTCATCGCCCGCAGCGGCGGCCTCAACATGACGGTGGATTTGGACAATGTTCGCATCACCACTTACCAAGCCCAAGTGTTTGCGGAGGATTTCAGCCTTCCACCGCCGGACGCGAATTTCGCGACGAATGGCGCCGCGCCGGGCGCGCATGTCAGCGCCGCCGAGGGCGGCTCCACCGGTCCGTTCCTGCGCCTGGCGACCGATGGCGTCAACGGCCAGAACAACACCGTGGCATTTGCCCAGCAGGCGCCGGGCGCCTTCAAGAGCGTCGTCGCCGATTTTGACTTCCGGCTGGCGGACGCCGGGGGCTGTCCGGCGGACGGATTCTCCTTCCTGCTCCTGCCAACGCGGATTTATGGCGCCAGCGGAGCGGGCGCGGGCGGATTCACCGCCGAGGATCCCAACGTGGCCGATGTGTTCGCGCTCGGCTTCCCTGTCTATCCGCATCCGGCGCGCAATGCGGTCACGGTGCATTGGAACGGCGGCAAAGTGGCGGACGTGAACCTGCCAACCGGCAGCATAGACTTGGTGGCGGGCGTATTTCATCGGGCGCACTTGGAATTGGTTCACGGCGTCGGCGGATCCTATGTCACGGTCATCCTTACCCCGAGCATCAATGACGCGCCAGGCGCGCCGCTGACGGTGGTGCGCGATCTGTTCGTCGCGGGCCTAAACCCTTACAGTTTCCGCCCCCAATTTTCAGCCCGCACCGGCGGCTGCGACATGGGGATGGACGTGGACAACCTCGTCATCCAAGGCTTTCCGGGGGCGCTGGCGGAGGACTTTGACGGCGCCAACAGCACGTACACCCTGCATAAAAACCAGAACGATCCGCCGCCTTCGGTGCAAGGCGCGGATGGCGGCTCCAGCGGGAGCTTTCTCCGTTTGATCACCGACGGCGCCAATGACAACAAGAACGGGATTTCCTTCGACCAAACGCACACCGGCCCGTATTCCGCCGTCACCGCCGAGTTCGATTTCCGGCTGAGCGATGCCGGCGGGCCGGCCGACGGCTTTTCGTTTCTGCTGATTCCCACTGCGACCTATGGCAGCAGCGGCCAGGGGATCGCCGTCAATAACATCGGCGCCGAGGAACCCAATGCCGCCGGTGTGTTTGGGGTGGCCTTCGACATGTATCCGCATAACACCCAGAACGATGTGTCGGTGCACTGGAATGGTTCGGAAAGAGTCAATGTGACCGTGCCAACCTCGACCTTGGATTTTGTGAACAGCGGCTTCCATCGCGCGCAAGTGGGCCTGGTTTTTGAGGCTGCCGGCGCTCGGGTCACGGTAACCATCACGCCCAACATCAACAGCACGCCCGGCACGCCCTTGCGGCCGGTTGACAATTGGTTTGTCCCCGGCTTGCTGCCGTTTGACTGCCGGGTGGAATTCGTCGCGCGCAGCGGCGGCCTGAACATGAGCGTGGATTTGGACAACATCAAGACCACCTGGCATCCCCCCGCCGGAGCGGTGACCAGCGAGGATTTCAACCTGACGGCCTACCGCACACTGCTGGTGGTTCCCGGCGCCAACGTGCTCGCCATCCAAGGCTTGAACGCCGGCTTGCGCGATCCCGACTTTCTGATTTGGCCCAAGCTGCTGGCGAAAGACATCACGATTTTGACCAATACCATGGTCTATTCCAGCCCGGCCACGCCCGGGTCGGTGGGGACCAGCCTGGCCCCGGGGGTGACCGCCGCTCCGCAATTTCTGCCGCCCGCGGGAATTTACACCAACACTGTATCATTAGTGTTGACCTCGGCAACGCCGGGGGCGGTGATCCGCTACACGCTGGATGGGTCTCTGCCTACCGCCGACTCGCCGATTTACAGCGGCCCCCTCGCGGTCGCCGGGTCCAAGATGGTTCGCGCCCGGGCCTTCGCCACCGGCCAGGTGGACAGCCCGGTGGTGAGCGCGGCCTACAGCGTGCTCAGCGGCGACCTGCTGGGGTTCGACTCCAACCTTCCCCTGGTGATCATCAATCCGCACGGCCAGACCATCATCAACGACATCAGCGTGCCGGCTTCGATGATGGTCATTGACACCGCTTTCAACGGGCGCGCCCGTTTCACCTACCCGCTTGATTTCCAAGGGCGCATCGGCATCGAATTCCGCGGCAGCAGCTCGCTCGGTTTTCCCAAGAAATCCTATAATGTTGAAATCTGGGATGAATACAACGCGGATCGGGACGCCTCGCTGCTGGGGATGCCGGAGGAATCCGACTGGGCGCTTTACGCGCCCTACACCGACAAAACCTTCATGAACGACGTGCTCGCGTATGAGTTGTGGGAGGACATGGGCCATTACAGCGTGCGCCGGCGTTTCGTGGAGGTTTTTGTGGACCAGAACAACAACGGCCTGGGCGCTGACGATTACGCGGGCATCTATGTGCTATTGGAAAAAATTAAAATCGGGAAGGACCGCGTGGACGTGGCGCCACTGGGCCCGGCGGACAACGCCGAGCCGGAAGTCACCGGCGGCTACGTGATCAAAAAAGACAAGGACATGGTCGGCAATCCCAACGACGCGCCATGGAATACCAGCAGCGGCATTCAACTGGGCCTTAAGGACCCGGACGGCACCCAGATCACCGCCGCCCAACGCAACTGGATCATCGGCTGGCTGAACGCGATGGAGAGCGCGCTTTACGGGCCCAATTTCACAGACCCGCTTGAAGGCTACGCCAAGTATATTGATGCGGATTCGTTCATTGATCACCAGTGGATTGTCGAGTTCCCCAAAAATATTGACGGCTATCGCCTGAGCAACTTCTACACCAAGGACCGGAACGGCAAACTCAAGGAAGGCCCCATCTGGGACTGGAACCTCAGCTTCGGCAACGCCGATTACGGCACGGGCGAGTTCACCAACGGCTGGTATTACAGCATCGTGGGCGACGCGGATTATCCCTGGTATCGCCGCCTGTTTGCGGACCCCGATTTCAACCAGCGTTACATTGACCGCTGGTGGCAACTGCGCACCAATGTCCTGGCCACCGCCCGCGTGGTGGGGCGCGTGCAGGAAATCGCCAGCCTGCTAAACGAGGCGCAGGCGCGCGACTTCGCCAAATGGCCGCGCCTGGGCACTTATGTGTGGCCAAATCCCACCATCGGGGTTGATTATGTCACGCCCACCACTTACGCGGGGATCATCAACAACATGACCAACTGGATTGTGAACCGGCTGGCCTGGATTGACACCCAGTTCCTGGCGCCGCCCGTCCTGGGCCGGGCCGGCGGACCCGTCAATCCCGGCGACACCGTCGCCCTCAGCGCGCCAGCCGGCGCGATTTATTACACACTTGATGGCGCCGACCCGCGCGCCCCGGGCGGCGGCCTCAGCGCCAGCGCCTTCAACTACTCCGCCCCCGTGGCCATCCACGCGAACGCGCGCCTGGTGGCGCGGGCTTATGACGGCGGCCATTGGAGCGGGCCGGTGGCGGCCACCTATGTTGTCGCCACGCCGCCCCTGGCCATTACCGAGATCATGTATCATCCGACGAACGCGCCCGGCGGTCCTTATCCGCCGGACGATTTCGAGTATCTGGAACTGAAAAACATCGGCGGCCAGCCGCTTGACCTGGCTGGTTTCCAATTCGCCGACGGCATCCGCCTGACCCTGGCCAATCCGCTGAATGTCATTGGCGACCCGACGTTGCAAACCTGGGACGGCGGCGGCGCCGCGCATGCCACGACGCAACTTCTGTTTGGCCCGCCGGCCCGCACCAACAGCGGCGGGCCCACCGCCAATTACCTGCGGCTGGTGAGCGACCAGAGCACCGGCAGCCGCAACCGGATCGCCTTCGATCAAACCGCCTCGGGCGGCTATGATGCCGTGGTGGCGGAGTTCGATTTCCGCGCCACCCTCAAGAGCGATGTGGTGGTCACCGGCGCGCCGACCGCGCAGAACTTCGACGCGGCAGGGACGCCTTTCTCGGTCTTTTCCGGGGACGCCAATGTTCCCACCGTCACCGTGGCGGACGGCGGTTCCAGCGGCAGCTTCCTGCGCATCGTCAATGGCGGCAACGGCGGCCAGAACGATACGGTCGCCTTTGACCGCACCGCCAGCGGCGTGTTTCCGATCGTGACGGCCACGTTTGACTTCCGGCTGACCCCAGTGATCGGCCAAGCGGACGGCTTGGGATTTGCGTTCGCCAACACCGCCAATTACGGCGACTCCGGTCCCATCAACACCTTCATTGCCGACGCGGTTGGCGTCGTCAACAGCCTGGGAGTGGGCTTCGATATTTACAACAACGGGGGCGAGGACCCAAACGACAATCACCTCAATCTCTATTGGAACGGGACCGTCGTTGGCTCGACGGCGACGCCCCCGTTTGACCTTTCCAACGGCCAATTCCATCGCGCCAAGGTCATCCTGCGGTTTGCCAACGGCAATGCCTACGTGTCGGTCCTGCTAACCCCGGATATTCATGGGACCCCCGGCGCCACGGTTCCCATCTTCAATGATCAATTGATCCCCAACGTGCCGCCTTATGAAGGCCGCGCGGCTTTTGGCGCGCGCACCGGCGGCGCGACCGCGCACCACGATATTGACAATGTCCTGGTGGAGTATGGCGTGCCGCCGCCGGGAACACCCATTATCCAAAACTTTGATGACAGCGGCTCCCCTTACACCAGCTACTCTTGGGGCGGCAGCACGCCGACGGTCACCGCCCCGGATGGCAATTCCACCGGCAACTTCATGCGCCTGGTGCCGGCGGTCGGCAGCAGCGGCGGCACGATTTCCTTCGACCGCTCCACGATTGGCCCCTCCGAGGTCGTCATCAGCACCTTCGACTTCCGGTTCACTCCGACCGGCAGCCAGGCGGACGGGATCGGTTTCGCCTTGCTGAACACCGCCCACTTTGGCGCCAGCGGCACCTACTGGGGGATCGGCCCGGAGCCGAGCCTGGTCGGAAGCCTCGGGGTGGGCTTCGACATCTACAACAACGGGGCGGGAGACAATGACAACAACCATCTGTCTCTCCACTACAACAACGCCAGGGTGGGCGGGCCGATCAACGTGCCCTTCGACTTCTCCGACGGCAAATTCCACCGCGCCCAGATCGTCACCCGCTTCGCCGATGGCAACGCCTATGTGACCGTAAAAATCACCCGCGACATCAACGGGACGCCGGCGGGCGATTACTATGTCTTCGGCGAATTCTCCATCCCCAACGTCCCGTCCTATGAATGCCGGCCCGCCTTTGGCGCCGCCACCGGAGGCGAGAACGCCCATCATGATATTGATAATGTGAGCATTGTTTTTACCAACGCTTCGGCACTGCCGACCGGCGGCACGGCCACCGCCGCCAACTTTGACGCCTCGGGAAGCGCCTACGCCACCGCCAGTTTTGGCGGTGACAGCACGCCGGCCGTCCTGCCCGGCGACCCCGGTTCGAGCGGCAATTTTCTTCGCCTTGTTCCGGCCGCCAACGACGAGGCCGACACGGTGGCTTTTGCGCGGACGGCGGCCGGCCTTTTTAACACGATCAACGCCGAGTTTGATTTCCGCATCACTCCGGGCAGCGGCCAAGCGGACGGCATGGGCCTGCTTTTCCTCAACACCGCCTATTACGGCGTCAGCGGCCCCACGGCGTTTTCCTTTGCCGACGAGCCGAACATTGCCAACTGCCTGGGGGTGGCCTTCGACATCTACAACAACGGGGGCGGCTACGATTTCGACAACAACCACCTCAGCCTGCATTGGAACGGAGCCAAGGTGAGCGCCAATGTTTCGCCCAGCTTCGACCTTTCCAACGGCAAATTCCACCGCGCGCAGATCACCGTGCGTTTTGCCAACAACACCGCCTACCTGACGGTCCGGCTCACCCCCGACATCCACGGCGCCCCGGGCGCGACGGAAACGATATTCGACGAATTCCCCATCCCGAATGTCCCGGCCTACGAAAGCCGCCCGGCCTTTGGCGCGCGCACCGGCGGAGACAATGCCGCGCACGACATTGACAACGTCAACGTGCAATACTCCAACAACGACCCGCCGGGCGGCATTTCGCTGGCTCTGCTGCCCGCCGGCGTCTTCGGCGTCAGCGGCGCGGGCGCCACCCTGGCCCAATACAATGAGCGGCCGAATGTCGCCGGGGTCTTTGGCCTGGACCTGCGCTGGCACGCCAACCCGATGTTCCAAAGGGCCACTTTGCACTGGAACGGCGGCCTCGCGGCCTCGGCCCTGATCCCCGTCGGCACGCTTAACCTGTCCGGCGGCGTTTTCCATCGCGCCCACCTGGAACTGACGCGGGAGGGTTCCAACACCCGCGCCTTGCTCCTGCTGACGCCCGATGTTCACGGCGCCTCCGGCCCGCCCATCACCGTGTTTAGCAAAGCGCTGATCGCCGGTTTCTCTCCCGCCGACCTGCGGGCGGAGATTGCCGGGCGCACTGGCGGCGCGGCGGTGAATCTTGATGTGGACAACGTGAGCGTGCAATTCAAGCGCTACGCGCCGCTTCAACTGGCGGCCGGCGAATACGCGGTGGTGGTAAAAAATCCGGATGCCTATATTTCCCGTTACGGGTCAGGGACCCGGATCCTCGGCGTCTATGACGGGAACCTGGCCAACGATGGCGAGCGACTGGTTCTGACCGGCAACTTGGGAGAGCCGATCCTGGATTTCCGCTACCGCGACGACTGGTATCCAGTGACCGACGGGCTCGGTTTTTCGCTGGTCATTGTCAATGACGGCGCCGCCTTCAGCACTTGGGGTGATCGCTCAAGCTGGCAGCCTGGATTGTCACCCGGCGCGGGCGGCGGACTGGCGCCAGTCCAGCCGCCGGTGGTGATCAACGAAGTGCTGAGCGCCAGCCTGGATCCGCTGCCTGACGCCATCGAACTGCGCAACCTCAGCGTTTCGGAGGCCACCGTGGGCGGCTGGTTCCTGAGCGATGATTTCAACACGCCCCGGAAATACCGCATTCCCGACGGCGCCGTCATCCCCGCCGGCGGTTTCCTGGCGCTCACGGAAACCAATTTTAATCCCGGCGGCGCGGGTTTTGCTTTCAGCGCGCTGGGCGACGAAGTCTGGCTTTTCAGCGCCGATGCGCTGCAAAACCTGACCGGCTATGCGCACGGGTTCCGCTTCGGCGCGGCGGAGACCAATGTCGCCTTCGGCCGTCATGTCAACAGCGTCGGCGAGGAGCATTTCGTGGCCATGTCCGCCAATACCTTTGGCGCGGCCAACGCGGCTCCGAAGGTCGGCCCGCTGGTGATTTCGGAAATCATGTTCCGCCCGCCGGACCTGGGATCGAACGACAACCAGGCGCACGAGTTCATCGAGCTGCACAACCTTTCGCCGGACGCTTTGCCGCTTTACGATCCCGCGCATCCCACCAATGTCTGGCGTTTGCGGGGAGCGGTGGACTTCGATTTCCCGCCGGGGACCGTCATCGGCCCGCGCGGCAATATCATTGTGGTCAGCTTCAACCCGGCGGTGGACTGGCTCGAGGCCGACAGCTTCCGCGCCCAATACGGATTGGGGCCGGACGCCCCGCTCTTTGGTCCTTATGCGGGCAAGCTCGACAATTCGGACGAGACCATCGAACTGAAGAAACCGGGCGCGCCGGTCAATGGCGTGGCGCCGTTCATCCTGGTGGAGGAGGTTCATTACCGGGATGACGCGCCGTGGCCGGCCGGCGCGGATGGCACCGGGCAGTCGCTCAGACGCTTGCATTTGGCCGCGTATGGAAATGATCCCGGCAACTGGACCGTCGCCGGCCCCTCGCCGGGCAACATTCCGCCGACGGCCAATCCAGACGTCCTGAGCGCGGTGCTGGGGCGCGCGGTTTCTGTGACCGCCGAAAAATTACTGACCAATGACACGGATGCGGACGGCGACCTGCTGACGATTGTCGCCGTCAGCGCGGCCAGCGCCCAAGGCGGAGTGGTTGCCCTGGATGCCGGCATGATCACTTTTACTCCGCACACCACCGGTTGGGACTCCTTTACCTACACCACCAGCGACGGCCGGGGCGGCCAGGCGCAGGCGGTGGTGGCCGTGTGGGTGCGCGGCGCTGACGAGCCGCCGGTGAACGTAGTGGATGGGCCAACAATGGCCGGCGGATTGTTCCGGGTTCGCTTTGCCGGGGTGCCGGGATACTCCTACCAAATCCAGTCCGGCCCCACCGTGAACGGACCCTGGACAAACGTCAGCAACCTCGCCGCCGGCTCCAATGGCTTGTTCGAGTTCACCGAGCCAACCGGCGACCCGCCGCCGCCGGCGCGGTTTTACCGGACGCTGGCGCCTTGAATCCGCCGCCGGGCCGGCGCCAGCCGGCGGCGGTCAAAGCGAGGGCGTCGGCCGATGGGCGCCAAATTGCTTGTCGAAGGATATAACGTCAGCATTAAACCGCTTGGCAATGGCGCGGATCAAACAATCCCCTAAATGGCGCGGCTTGCGGCTCAGGGGAACCCGCTGGGCGATTTTCAACGCTTCTTGCCAGTCGGATTTCGAAATTTCCCCCCGGTCAATATTTTCAAAGGGGCTTAAAAAAGCCCGGGCCAGTGCAAGTTCGGCGGCTGATTTGACGCCGGCAATTATATCGATTTGAACCGGAGTGACGATGCAGTTGGTATTGTAAAGTTCGATGAGTTCTTGCGCCCATCCCCTGGCATCGTTGAGGGTGTCTTCTCGGGAGGACTTGCCGGCGCGACGTTTCCATTGGCGTATTAATACGCTGGTGTCAAAAATCTTTTTTGACATAAGCGCCTATGGGCACGCCGTCGCTAATTCCGGGAGGGAGGCAATGAGGCTATTCCAATTCTTGGCAATGGCGTTCAAATGGCTGGCCATGCGAAGTCCTTCAAGCCGTCTCAGGCTGCTGCACGCAATCTCGATACGGCTGCCCTTGGGAGCGCCGGTGACTTTTCTGCGAATGGGCCGGTCAAAATCCATTCCCGCCCGCAATTCCTCCGCGAGACTGCTCAAGGCCTGGCAAATGCAGAGGCTATTTTTACTCAGCCACTGCCGGGCCGCTCCGGGCTCTTCAGCCAATCCCGCCACCGAGCAACGAATATCCACGAACCAAACCAGGGCGGAATCTTCCGGTCCCGATCCTTCCTTGAAAGACTCCATCACGCTCTCATCGTTGATTTCGATACCGGTGCGCAGGCCGCCGTCTTTTCTCGCCTGCCGATAAAAAACCAGTTTCGTCATTGCCATCGTGAGTTAAGGCTAAGTCAGGCATTGTGCGATGTCAACCGCCGGCGCGGTTCTACCGGACGCTGGCGCCTTGAATCCGCCGCCGGGCCGGCGCCAGCCGCCAGCGGGACTAACTCCAAAGCCGCTCGAGGGCCCGCCAAAGCTGGGGCCAAGGGGAGCGCGGCAGGCCCTTCAAGGCCAGGATCAGGCCGGCGGCGGTCAAAGCGAGGGCGTGCCAGCGGCGGCCGCGGAGCGACGGGCGTGATTTCCACCACAGCGCCACGAGCAGCAAAGCCAGGCCGCAGGCCAGCGCGCGCCGCGGAAACAGCCATTGCCAGGTGATGGCCGAGGCCAGCAGCAGCCAGGTGACATACCCGCGCCAGAATTTTTCCAGGTGCCGGCCCGTTCCGGTCGCCGCGAGTTCCGTCCAGACCTCCGGCAACCGGTTGAAACCGGGCAAGGCCAGCAGCCGGGAAAACCAGGCGCGTTTGGGCCGGGGCGCGAACGCGGGTTTGCGGCTGGCCAGTTTCAGCTTCAGAGGGGTTCCCGGCGGGGGCGGTTGGACCGTTTCAACCCGCCGCTCCGGCAGCTTGATGGCGGCCAGCTCGCCGCTGGGCCCAACGACCGGCGCCGTCACTCCCGCGATGAAAGGAAAGGGATCGCGTCCCGCGAGCTGCCGCGTGCGCTCGCACCAGGGACACGCCGGGACATGCCGGAAATAAAGGTGCTGCTGGTTGCGCTGGCAAACGACCAGGGAGCGGGCCGTTTGGTCCAGCGCATCCCGCCAGGCCAGCGCCACCGGTCGCGCCGCGGGCCGTTCGTGGCCCGCTTCAAAACATTGGCTGAACAAATCCCGCAAGGGCTGGGCCAGGTTGCTGAAAGGCGGCGCGCTGGGCACCGGCCGGTAAGGGATGCCGGGGCGCGGGCTGTGCGGGAAATGTCCCGCGACGATGCGGTCCGCATAAGTGGGAGGCTCGCCCTCGGCGTCATAGACGCCGGCGAAAGGATGAGTTCCCTCCATCAGCAGTTGAAAAATCAGCACCGCCAGCCCAAAAGCGTCCTGCTCAGGCAGACGGTCCAAATCGGCGAAGGCGCTGCCGGCGCGCAGCCGGGCCAGCAACTCCGGCGGGGTGGTGTCGGGCCGCCCAACGGGGCAGCGATAGACCACGCCGCGCCCCGGGTCGGTCACTTGGAAGGAATCCACGTCCACCAGCGTCACCAGGGCGGTATCGGAAACGAGGATGTTGGATTCGTTGACATCGCCGATGACATAGCCGCGCGCGTGCAGCGCGTGGATGGCGGTGGCCAGGTTGCGCGCGGTGCGATGCAGATACAGGTAATTGAAGCCGGGACAATTTTCGCGGCGGCTTTTGGGATTGAAAAAATCGCCGATGGACCGGACACGGTGGACGCGCGGCATCAGAAACCCCGCCGGCGCGCCGGGCTCCCCGACGGGGGCCAGCAAATCCAGCGGCCAGGCGATCGAGGCGTGGCCTTTGGCGGCCATGGGATCGCGCGGCGGGTGGTGGATCATCAGCCGCAGTTTGGCGAGCAGTTCGGGGGTGGTTTTATGGTAAATTTTTATGGCCAGCGCCGGGTCTTCGGCCACCCCATAAACCTCCGCCTGGCCGCCGGTTCCCAACAAGCACCCCTTGTCGGCGGTCACCACCCCGCCCCGGGCGAGGCACTTGAAGCGGAGAACGCTCATGCGGCGGCGGGATTCAAGCTGGCAAGCAACAGGGTGAGATCGTCGTCCACCCGCGCGGCCAGGCGGTCGGATTCAAGGAAGGCCCGCAGGCGCGCGTCCCCCTCCGCCGCGGGCAGGGGCTGCCGGGCGAAATGCCAAAGCGGCTCGAAGAACGGCCCGTGCGGCAGCGAGCCGGGCTGATTCAGCGCCAGCGCCTGCACGCCGTCGGTCATCATGGCCAGGCAATCCGGCGCGCCGGTCCACACCCGGATTTGCGCGCGCTCCAACGCGCCTGCGGAGTGGAGAAAAAAGGTCTCGTTGCAATACTCGCCGCGGCGCGGAACCGTGAGGGCCAGCAACCGTCCTTCCGCGTCCGAATTGACAATGGCGCCATCGCCAATCTGGATGGCGGCCAACTGGCGGGGCGACGCGACCAACAGCGCGAGGGTGGTGGCCAGGTCGGAAATGGACGCCGCCAGCTCGGCGGCCTCGGCTTCCACCGCCAGCCGCGCGTTTTCCAAGGCTTCGAGTAACAACGCCCGCCAGCGCGTCTCCTGGCCGGGCGGCGGAAAGCGGTGGGCCTGCTCGGCCAGCCATTGCGCCGCGAACCGCGCGGCGGCAACGGCGCCCCGCTCGGCCAGCCGGGCGCTGCCGGCGCCATCGGCCACCGCCGCCACGAGCCAGCCCCCGGGCAACCGCCGCCAGCAATGGGCATCCTGACAGGCGCGCCCGGCGCGCCGGTGGCCGCCGCCGGCCACCGAGGCCGCTTTCACCAGCCAGGTCTGCTGCTCCGGGGCGGACATGGTCATCGGAGCGGAAAGGCGCGGGGCGATGGCAGCGCGATTTGCTCGTCGGTTCCCGACTGCGCCGCATTTTCCATGCTGCGCGAGAGCCAGACAAACATGTCCACAAAGTTCAGGCCTTCGAGCTTGACCGGGGTCCGGCAAACGATTTGCGCCAGGCGCTCCATGTTCGCCTCGCCCACGCCCACCGCGAAGAAAATCACCTTGTTCTCCCGCTCTTCCTGCCGGAGGCGCGCCGCGGCTTGGGCGATAAGCGACTCCGGCTCATCGGGCTCGCCGTCGGTGATCAGGAAAATCCACGGCCGGTAGTAGGCCACGCCGTTGCGGCGATACAAGTCCTTGCGGGTTTTGACCAGCTCGAGCGCCTCAAGGATGGCGGTGGCCATGCAAGTGTGGCCGCCGGCGGTGAAAACCGGCGGCTCGAAGCGGTCCACCGTCACGAAATTCTGCGCCAGGCTGACATGGTCGTCGAAGGTCATAACCGCCACCTCGACCCGGCGGGCCGCCAGCGAATCGCGCCGCAGATCGCTCTGGAACGCGCGCAACCCCTCGTGCAGCGCCGCCAGCGGCTCGCCTTCCATCGAGCCGGAGGTGTCCAGCAGCAGCACGCAGGGGCACCGCGGCTCGGGGTTCTCGGCAAATTCCACGGCGCTTTCGAGATTGAAGGAATCGTTCATGGTCGGCGGCGGTTAAATTTGGTCCAGCGTGACGGCCCGCAGGACCTCCTCGAGGGTGGTCTGGCCGGCGAGCACGCGGCGCAAGCCGTTTTGCCAAAGGGTGGCCATGCCGCGTTCGATGGCGGTTTCATGCAGGGCGTGGGTCGGTTTTTTTTCGAGGACCGCCTGCCGGAAGACCTCATCCGGTATGAGCAATTCCGTGATGGCCGCGCGGCCCGCGTAGCCGGTGCCCAGGCAATGGGCGCAGCCTTCGCCGCGCCGGAAATTGCCGGCGGCCGCCAGCGGCTCGGGCAGCAAACGCAACAAGGCGGGGTCGGGCTGATAGGGTTGCGAGCAGGCGGCGCAGTTCTTGCGGACCAGCCGGATACCCAACACCCCGGCGATGCTCGAGGCGAGCAGGAACGGCTCGATCTGCATGTTAATGAGCCGGGCGAAAACGCCCGCCGCGCCGCCGCTGTGGATGGTGCTGATAACCAGGTGCCCGGTCAGCCCCGCCTGCACCGCGATGCCGGCGGTTTCCGGGTCCCGGATTTCCCCGACCATGATCACCTGCGGGTCCTGGCGCATGAGCGAGCGCAGCGCCTTGGGATAGGTGAATTCCTGGGCCGGGTTGATCTGGGACTGGCTGATCATCGGCAGATTGAACTCGACCGGGTCCTCGACCGTGCTGACGCTGATGCTCGGCCCCGAGCGCTGCACAATGTGGGTCAGCGCCGCGTAAATCGCGGTGGTTTTGCCGGAGCCGGTCGGCCCGGTCAGCAAGATTAAACCACTGGGACGGGCCAGCAGGTTGAGAAATTTCCCCAGCGTGTCGCTGTCGAAACCCAGCCCGGCGACATCAAAGGACCGGGCGCGCGGATCAAACAACCGCACGACAATTTTTTCCCCGCGCGTCGTGGGAAACACGGACACCCGCAGCTCGACTTCGCCCAGGCCCTCGCCGGCCGCGCAATGGCCCTCCTGCGGCAGGCCGGTCTGGTAGGTCACCAGGTTTGCCATCACCTTGAAGCGTCCGCAGATTTTTTCCATCAGCTCCAGCGGCAGGTGAATCAGTTCCGCCAGCACGCCGTTGAGCCTCAGCCGCACCGCCAGTGAATTCTCCCAAGGCTCGAGGTGAATGTCACTGGCCCCGGCGGCGATGGCGTCCTGCAATAGCCGGTTCACCAGCACGCCGATCTCGACGCGCCGCCGGGCTTCCTCGCTCTCCAAATACGCCTGGGTATGGCTCATGTTCCGCGCGTTCCACCGCGCTTGACTTACCTTAGTCCGCGGCCATTGGCAAAAGAAAAGGTTGGCCGCGGCCCAACGACCAGCGCATCCACGGGGGGCGCCGCCGGTTCCGTGTGGCGCGGCCGCCCGCCGGATTCTTCGCCAGCGTCTCGACCGCCGCGATGTTGAGGTGATGCAGCTTTTCGATGGTGCGGTAATTCTGGCGGACCTCCCCTATTTCATCGGCGCCGCGGACATTTCATGGTCTGGCGGTGGTTATTTCAAATCCGGCGCGGGAAAGCGCCCGTTGCATCATGGAAAAAAGACACCGGGAGAAGAGCGTCTTCAACTCACGGCCTTTTGTTCGCTCCGAGTGTATAATGGGTGTCAATCCCCCCCTGCGGGGAGAGTGCCCTTCGGGCGGTGGAGCGTAGCGGTAAGTCGCCCCAGCGACTTACCGCGTAGCGCAACC
>Ga0209381_1003603_pt1 | contig 15631 bp, 24 predicted proteins | sample DewCreD2012metaG_FD_184111 | JGI IMG/M metagenome (GOLD analysis project Ga0209381, IMG submission 184111) | Hot spring sediment bacterial and archeal communities from British Columbia, Canada, to study Microbial Dark Matter (Phase II) - Dewar... ...
AGTGGTCGCAGCGGCCGCCATCATCCGGCGCGTCCGGGCAGAGGCCAGGGTTACAGAGTTCCTCCCGGCGGAGCGCCCAATGAATCAGGGACCGCAGGGAAGGCCTCTCCGGCCACTCCCCGTGGGTCAGTTTGGGTCGCGCGGCTCCTCAAAGGCGCCGTCCAGAGCGTCGATGGCGGCTTTCACCGCGACGGCCTGGTGGATGATCGGCACCTCGCCGGCGTAGCCCTCGGAGGATTCGAGCAGCTTCTTGAAAAGCGCGCCGGCCGCGCCCAGGTTGATGGTGAGTTCCTGGCGGTTGTAAGGCAGATCGAGCACGCGGGCGAAGCCGCGGCGGTAATCGAAGACGTCCTTGGCCGAGGGCATCTTGAGCAGGTGGGTCACCGTGCCGCCGAGAACGCGCATCGTCACCCGGAAGGTGTCTCCCTCCTGGCCGACGTCATCGACGTCGGCCTGGCTCAACTGCTCGATGATCCGGCCGGCTTCAAAGGCATCCACATCGGGAGCGTTCTCCTCCGGCACCCGGATCTTGGCAAGCAGCGCCGCATCGGCCTCTTCGGCCTGATGGATGATGGTTTCCGAAATCCCGCGCCCCAACTGCTTGATGATCACCTTGCGGCGGCGCTGGCGTTCGATCCAGTCCTCGTCCGAGGGAAACCTCACGCGGATCGCTTTCACCCCGCCCGGGGCGCGCAGGTTCATCGAAATGGTCTGGTTTGCGTCAAACATGGTTACCTCACTGAGCGATCCCGTCCACGCCGCACTTGGCCACAGCCGAGACAACGCCGTTGGTCTCATCCCACATCGGCAGGCATTCGACAGAAACGGTGACGATGCCGTCCGTCTCGCCGAGTTCGGCGGTCGCGAAGGAGACCTTGTGCCAGGTGATCTCAAGCGAATTGTTCGAGTCGTAGGTGAGCGTCATCACCGCCGTGCCCGTGGACTGGCTCTTGAGCTTCGTCAGTTCCGTCGACCCGTTTTCGAAGCGGGCGACGAAGCGGAGTGTCCCCTGGCGATTGCCGAACTCGAGGCCGCCGCGGATGGCGCCGCTTGCGCCATCTCCCGGCGTCTGGAACCCAGAGCCGGGAAAGAAGCCGCCGTCGAGGCGGACGTTGTTCTTCCACGACGTTTCGAGCGAGACGATGTTCTTGTTCGAGACGTAGTTGACGCCGTTGATCGTAAGCGCGAGCGACGCCGAAGGCAGCAATTTCTCGACGGTCGCCGCCGGCATCGTGATCCCAGAGGGCTCGACGTACCAAACCGTAACGCGAACGAGGCCAGAAAACATAAGGAAAATCCGCCACGGCGTCTTGACTTGACTGTGCCTTCTCATGGAAGCGATGAATGGGGTCGCTATGAGGAACACCAACATGAAGAAACAAACCACCAAGACGGACTTCTTTATCCGCCGCGACTCTGGCGCCTGGGCCATCCTCGACGTTCACGGCCAGGTGCTTGACAGCGGCTTCGCATCCGAGGCTTCCGCCGCGGATTTCATCGTCCGGTTTCTGGTGCTTCAAACGGATCTGTGGTGCATAATCGGCGGGCAAGGACGTTTTGACCGGGAAAACTGGAGGACATCCCCGGGTTCGCCGGAGAAATGAAGTCGAGTGCCTCGAATCACCGAAGACCCGGTTCTGCCACGGGCTGATAGTTAGGAAGTTCCGGAAATTCCAGGTTCAAGCGTCGCGAAATCTTGCAGGCGATGCAAGCAATTGTGAAAGGCCCGCTCGATCTGTGAACAGTCCTTGTCATCGATTGTCAAGCCGGACGTTCAACTCCTTGCGGCGCTGCATTCGGTCCGATTCTGAAAAGGCTAACTTATCTATCGTCACTCTTTTCAGAGAAGGATGCTGGAATGTTAGTAGCGGATTCCGGTTGAGGTCGACATTTCGAACGACATATTCACCTCGCTGGTTCGTCCGGGCTGCGGGGGCTCCGACGTCGAACCTCACTCTGCATTCGGGCTGCACCTCATAGGTTGTGCTGACCGTAGCGTCAGCGACAGGGGCGCCCGAAGCATCAGTCACTACACCATACACGCGAATGGAAGGAGTCATCGTGACGGAGACTGAATTGCCCTGAATCCTCTCGGACGCTATACACGTAGTACCATGTGTATCCGTACGAACAGCAATGGCAACTCTTTCCAGCGATGGTAGTTGCAGCACGACACTCCCCGTAGCATCCGTCAGTCCACTGATAACTCGCGGAAAGGCTCCCACCGCTACTACAACAGCGTTTACCGGAGCGGAGGTGCCGCTCTCTGTAACTTGGACACGCAACTCTGCAGCGGATACAAACATTACCCCGATAGTAGCCGCCATAGTTGCGGTGACCATAACTGATCTGACACTCATATCTTCTCCTCCCGCTGTCAGTAGCAGTTGTACTGTGGATCCTGGTAGCGGAGCTGCTCACAATAGCCGTTGGAGTCAACAAACGCCGCGTACCAGAACTTCATAATGACATTGGCGGTGATATTCGTGTTTGTCGAATAGACGGTCGGATACCACGGGCTATACGCCTCATCACACCAGTCCCAAGTGCACGTCGGCATTACGGAACAGCACCCGGAGTCGACATAGAGTGTAGTGATGAAATCATCCCCATCTGGCCAATCAAGTTCATACAGCGATAAAAACTGACCCCCGACGCCGAATCCACTGCTCAATGCCAGGCACCCCCCTGTATCACATCGACCGTCATAGTTGGTGTCGCGCGGACAGTCCGTCCAAATGTCGAACTGTGCCCCGGTATAAATATGGGCGGTGTCTATCCATTGGTCGTCGCCCCAACCGTTGCCGTTATGGTCGTGATTGTAATAATCGAGATCGGTATCGCGGATATGATCCCGCGTGCAACTGTTCCAATGGCCTTGACTATCAGATCGCTTCCAGCCTCGGAACTGATCAGCGTCACTGACACCGCCGAAGTTTGATGAGACTCCCCAGTTGCCCCACGTCGCGGTATGCCAACTTGGTGGACACTCCGCATTCACCTCGCCGATCACATGTCGGGCTGCATTGATCATCGAGATTGTGGCTCGGCAATACTGGCCGTGGGCGGACGGTACGCCAATGAGGAATATTAGAAGAGACAAGCTTTTCGCGCCTTGCCATCGTCTCATGGCTGTTTCGCCTCCTTACTTTATTCTGTAAGTGATTTCTTCGCGATCCAGTGCCCTGCCTGCGTAATAACCCCCAAATCCGAGTCCAACAGTGAAAGCGGCGGCTAGTGGCAGATAAGTCGACTTTCTCTCTTCCGTGGCCCCAGCCGCGACGAAAGCAGTCGCTCCAACTGTCGCGCATAGGATAAGCGGAAGCCATGTGCGCTTGTTACCCTGACTGACTGTTAACCTGAACCAGTCTATCTCCTCCAAGGGAACACGAGTTTCCTGGGTGTCTGTTTGTACCGCCACGCCGTCCAGGGCAACTCTAGTAATTGTTCCTGCGAGAGTGCGTTTGCTGCGGGTGCCTATCCGGACTTGAGTGCCCTCGTGGAGCACAGTAGCGATATCGCTGGCGGCAATAAGCCGCGGCTGTTCCGCCGCAAGAGATTGGCCGATCAGCAGTAGCACAGCGCAAAAACGTAGGTTTCTGATCACCGTTCCACCTGTTCCCTGTTCGGGTCTGTCGTCCGCGCGCAACAGTTGTCACGAAGAAGCTGATTAATTGCTTGATCGAATTCTTCCAGGGGTTGGATGCCGCGAAATACCTGACCATTCAAGAGAAAAAAGGGCGTCGCTCGAGCACCCACCAGGGCAGCATCCTTGCGATCTCGGTCGATAACCGCCTGCAATTCGTCCGAAGCTAGGCAAGAATCGAAACGCATTCGATCTAGTCCGATGGTCCCAGCGAGTTGCGACAGCCACTGTACCGATCCGACCGCTGATTCAGCAAATAGGGAATGGTGATACTTCCAGAACGCTTGCTGCTTGGCTGCGCATAGAGCCGCTTTTGCTATCAGTACAGCTGCGGGGTTGTCTTTAGGCACCAGGACCTTATGAACAAGCTGTATCTGACCATCGTATTTCGACAACAGGGAGTTCAGTGTTTCTTGGCTCTTGCGGCAGAAGTCGCATTGGTAATCGCAGAACACTACCAACCTCAGCGGGGCCGTGTCCGGTCCCAATGAAGGACCACTCAGCGCGCCAAACAGAGAAGGAGCGATCGCCGGCCTTCGCAGGCAGACCGTGATATCCGCCCGCGATCGGATTTCTCGAATCGTGTCGCGATACGCTCGCTGTTTGGCTTCTTTCTCAAGAGATTCGCGGATCTGCTCCTTCACCGCGTATTCCGTGCCGCTGGGCAAGCGGTCCTGATTGCGCCGATAGTAAGCTTCAACGTCGGACTCGCTAACCGCCGGCGTGCGGGAGAGGATTAAGGAAGGGATCGAGAGTGCTCTTGACTTTGCGGCTTCTTCCAATAAGAGCTGATTGATGCGGTGTTCGAGTGCCGCGCGGCGCAGTCGATACCTCCGCTCCTCCAGATCCTGGAGTTGCTGGGCTATCGCGCTGTCCAATTCATCGAAGGTAATGACCTTGCCATTAACTACGGCCGCTATGGTGCATTCGGTGCTTGAAGTTGACCCAGTCGTGTTGTTGCCCAGGACCTTGGTGGGTGGAGTGCGTGGGATCTCTTGAGCAAAAGCGAGAAGGCCTGCCGCGACGACAGAGCACGCAGCCCAGAGGAATCGCCTAATCATCGTTCCTACCGTCCTGACGTTCCTGCGGGAGTTCCATTTTGGAGTCCCGGATCGGGAACAATCGGTATTTTACCCCCCCACCCCACATGTCAAGCCCCAGACTCTTCCAACTCCTCCAATGCAGGATGAGCCTGGAGGAGCAGTGTGATTCCAATGGGGGATGAGCCTGAAGGCAGGAAAGTGCCGATGGTTCAGGTGAATGACGTTTCAGGTGCACGAAGCCGAACGATTGAGCATTGAATAGATGCGCGAGTTTCTTCAGGGCAGCCGGCAATTGGAGTTTGCCTCTCCGGACCGGCGCGCAGTTTACGAGCTGGTGGAACGGGTGCTGCAGGCCCAGCACTACGCGCAGTTGGGCCGGAAGGACAAGGGAGTGGTACGAGCCTACCTAAGTTGAGTGGCCTGAGCCGGGCACAGGTCACGCGTCTGGTCGGGCGCTGGAACGAGACACCGCAAGTCCGACCGGTGCCGCTGCCCGGGCCGTGTCTTCGCATTCCATTCGGCATCGGCGCGGTCACTGTCGATCAAGCCGTCCGCGGTAGGCGTGATCCGCCCGGAATGGACCGCCTTTTGCACTGCCGCCAGGCTCACGCCGCGATGCTTGGCGTAAGCGCGCAGGCTCAACAAGGGCATCGAACGTTTTCTCGGCCCGATGGCGGATTTCGCTTGCTTCTATGCGGAACCGAAGCGATGAATGGAGTCGCAATGAGGAACACCAACATGAAAAAGCAAACCACCAGAAGCGACTTCTTCATCCGCCGCGCTTCTGGCACGTGGGCCATCCTCGACATCCACGGCCAGGCGCTCGATGGCGGATTCGCATCCGAGGCGGCCGCCGCGGATTTCATCGTCCGGTTCTGCCAGGACCACCGGATGCTCTACGCGATCTACTACTGACCACCAGGAGACGAACCATGACCGCACAACCCTACATCGAATGCTCGCTGTGCGATGAGGCCAAGCCGATCCACCGCGAGCTCGTGCTGACCAACCGCGAGGGGCTGCTCCTCGACAAGGCCCAGTTCTGCCGCGACTGCTGGAACGACATCCGGCAGTCGGTTGAGGATGCCAGCGGCCTCATCGACCGCCGCCAGGAGGATTGAACGCCATGGCCATGACGCGCGAAGAACTGATTGCCTGGGCCACCCGCAACGGCTGGAAGCTCGACCGCTGGGGCCACCTCAAGAAGGAGTTCGACAACGGCTGGCACCGCCTCAAGCTGAGCCGCATCGCCGCCCGGCATGAAATCTCAACGCCGCACGGCTGGGTCCGCATGGCCAGCGGCTACCTGAAACATCTCACCGTCACTGCCGACGGCAAGCTCGCCGGCATGACCCGATAGAAAGGACTGACCGTGACGACTTTTGCTCTCGATTCTGACAACACCATCACCGCCTACCTGGCCGGGGAAGCGATTCCCGAGGACCAAGCGCGATTCGCGAGCGAGAAGGAACTCTCGAAGCTCGCCGCCCACTGGCCCACCGAGCGGCTGGTCGAGATCTGGAACGGCTTTGCCGGCGTGCCGCCTTTCGGCGACCTCAAGCCGGTGAAGAAGTTCACCGACCGCAAGACCGCCGTCGCGCGGATCTGGAAGGCGGTCCAGGCCCTGACGCCGAAGCAGGCGCCACAGGAGGCCGCCCATCCATCCAGCAAAGCCGCGCCGAAGCAGGCCAAGGCGGCCCAACACACAACCGCGGGCGACGCGGCGAAGCCCGCGCGCGAAGGATCGAAGAAGGCCATCGTCCTCGCTCTCCTGCGCCGCCCCGAGGGCGCCACGCTCGCCGACATCCAGTCGGCCACCGGCTGGCAGGCCCACAGCGTGCGCGGGTTCCTGTCCGGCGCGCTCGGCAAGAAGATGGGCCTCGCGGTAGAATCCTTCACGACCGCCGAGGGCGCCCGCGCCTACCGCATCACCCAGGAGAACTGACATGACCGCTCCCGCTGGCTTGCCCGACTGGCTCCTGGTGATCGCCGAGGACGAGGACGGCGGCTACGAACCGGTGGCCTTGGCCTCCACGCCGAACGAGGCAGAACAGATGGCGCGCTCGGACTTCGCCCGCCGCCTGCGGCTGCTCGAGCAGGGCCGCGACGCCGGACTCTGCCCTTGCGTGTACCGCACCTGGGCGCGCCGCGCCGGCCTCTACGAGCCCGCCGGCGAAATCCTCCCCTGAACCGTCCCCTCCCGCCTACCGAGCCGCCGGACCGCCTCCGGCGGCTTCTCTCTGCCGCCTGGCAATCGCTTCGATGCGTTCCTCTATCAGCGCGTTGTGCAACTCGCACTCGGCCCGCCTGACGTACAGACCATTGAGACGGAAAATGATCCGGCTCTCGAGTTCGGCCAATTCCTTTCGCACCTCGGCCAGCAGCGCCCGGTTCTGGAGGCTCACGTAGGTGGCGATCAGGCCGGAGGCAAGGCCGATGGCCGGCACGATGGCAGTCAGGATCCGCTCATCCATTGCTCACGCTCCCGTTTGAGGATCCGCAACTCCTGCGCCCAATCGTGCAGCGCCAGGCACAGGCCGGCAATGTCCGCGTGGCCCTCTCGCAGCAGACGCTCCGCCTCGGCCATCTCACGCTTGCAGCGGGCGACCTCACGCCGCCACTGTTCTTCGTTCCAAGGCGACCTCGTCGAACCCTCGCCCGTCGGATTCCAGCACGGCGTGCTTGCCGGAGAACTCTTCAAAACGCCGGATGATGACATCGCAGTACTTCGGCTCCAGTTCGATCAGACGCGCCTGGCGACCCGTTTTCTCGCAGGCGATCAGCGTCGAGCCCGACCCGGCGAACGGATCGAGCACCGTGTCGCGGCTCTTGCTCGAGTTGCGGATCGCCCGCTCGATCAGTTCCACCGGCTTCTGGGTCGGATGAAGTTCATTCTTGATCGGCTTCTTGACGAACCACACGTCGCCTTGGTCGCGGGCGCCGCACCAATAGTGGGCTGTGGCTTCCTTCCAGCCGTAGAGGATCGGCTCGTACTGCCGCTGGTAATCCGACCGCCCCATCGTGAACGTGTTCTTGGCCCAGATGAGGAACGTCGACCAGTGGCCGCCCGATTCGGTGAACGCGCGGTAGAGCGTGTGCAGCTCCGACGACGACATGCAGATGTAGATGGCGCCCTTGGTCACCGCCAGGATGTTCGTGCAGGCGCTGACCAGAAATGGCTCGAAGCGGCTTCCGAGATTGTCGTTCAGAATCGTCCGTTTCTTGCCGCGGAGCTTGTCCTTCATCGTCTGGCCGTAGTTGACGTTGTATGGCAAGTCCGACCACGTCATGTCCGCCAGGCCGCCCGCCAAGACCTTATCAACGTCAGTCATCACCGTGGCGTCGCCGCACAAAAGGCGATGGTCGCCCAGAATCCACAAGTCGCCGGGAACCGTGACGGCAGCCTCCGGCGTCTCCGAAACCGCATCTTCTTCGGTGAAGCCCGCAGATTCGGTCTCTGGCTGCGCCAGCAGCGCTTCGATCTCCGCATCCTCAAAGCCCAGCAAGTCGAGATGGAAGTCGTCCTCGCGCAGCGCTTCGAGTTCGACCCGCAGCATCTCCTCATCCCATCCCGCGTTTTGAGCAAGCCGGTTGTCGGCGATCACCAGCGCCCGCCGCTGCGTCGGCGTCAGGTGATCCAGCACGATCACCGGCGCCTCAGTCAGGCCCAGTTTCCGCGCGGCCATCACGCGGGCGTGCCCGGCGATGATCACGCCGTCGGCTCCGACCAGCACGGGGTTGACGAAGCCAAATTCGGCGATCGAGGCCGCGATCTGCGCCACCTGCTCTTCGGTGTGCGTGCGCGGATTCCTGGCGTACGGAATCAGCCGCTCGAGGAGCCAGTGCTCTATCTGGAGATTCGTCTTCACTTCTTGATGTAGGGGGCCTCGGCCGGCGTGCCGTCGGGATTGGCGAAGTGCGCGAGCACGGCAGTGAGACCCTGCACCGCCGACAGCCCGACCATGGCCCAGAATTTCCCGCGCCCGGGCAGCAGGTCGATCGAGGCGTTCAAACCCTGCGCCACGAGCGCCAGCATCTGAATCGCAACGTTCAACGAGAACTTCATCTTCGTGAGCTCCTGGAATTGCTTGACGAGCGGCCGCAGCCGCCACCAGATCCGCAGTTCGCGAATCATCGCTTCCTTAAAAATCGGGGCGGCCCCGCGCAAGGAGTGCGGAACCGCCCCTTCATGCGCCCTGAGGAGAAAGACTACTTGCGGTTGGCAAGCGCGTCGGCCACGGCTGCGGCAACCACCGCGCCGATGGCCTTGAGCGACACGTCGTCGATCGACACCGCCCGCGCGGTCAGCGTGTCGCCCGCGCCTTGCTGAATGGGATTCCACTGGCCGTCGATGGCGATGTCTGAGTGGCGCACGGCCTGCTTCGACACGAGGTTGGCCGTCTCGACGGCGTTCTGCAACGCCTGCGAGGCGATCTGGTTCACACGCGTCTGCTCGATCAACGCCTGGCGCGCGGCCTGGATGTCCAGGTCCTGGTAGACGTCATAGGTCCGCTTGATGTTGGCGAACGTCACGCGCTGGTTTTCGCTGTGGGCGGCCCCGGCTGTGGCGCTCGTGTTCTTGAACGATTCGTCCGTCCCGGTCTCGAACTCGCGTTCGGCCTGGTTCGGCGTGGCAACTTCAGGCATGATGATTCACTCCTTCACGTGTTGGATTGAAATGGTCTGCCCGTCACCGCATGCACGGGCGTGAGCTTCAAGGTCTCCTGCATGCGGCGCAGGATCACGTCGCAGTACGCCGGGCTGATCTCGACGCCGTAGCCCGCGCGCTCGAGCAGCTCCGCCGCCACCAGCGTCGTGCCGCTGCCGGCGAACGGATCAAAGACGGCGTCGCCCGTGTCGGAGAATGCCTTGATGAAGAACTCCGGGATGGCGCGCGGGAACGGCGCCGAGTGGCTTCCCTGGCTGGATTCCGTCTTGGCCTCGATCACATTCGAGGGCCGCGCCAGGCCGCCGTGTCGGCCTTCCATGTCGTTGGCGTTGCGGCGCGTCGTCTGCCACGCGGCGTGGTTCTTGCCCCGGTCGGCCGCCGCGCCGCGCGGGCCCGTGCCGAGCAGCCCGCTGCCCGAGGTCGATTTCGGATTGTCGGGCGAGTAGTCGAAGCAGTCGTCGGACCAGTGGGCCACCTCGCGCGGCCGGAACTTGATCTTGCGCGCGCGAGAGAAGTGGTAGATCGGCTCCCAGGCGTTCTTGAAGCGGTTCGACCAGCCGCCCGGCACGCCGTCATCGGTCTTGCGCCAGCAGAACTCATCGACGAACCGCCAGCCCCACTGCCGCTTGTGGGCGAGCACCAGGTCCATCACGTAGGTGTGCCGCTCGCCTTCCTCGGCATGGGCCTTGATGTTGAGGAAGTAAGAGCCATCCGCCGCCAGCACCGATTCAATCGCCGCCGCCACGTCCTTGAACCAGGCGACATACCTCTCCGGCGGCACCGGCTCGAAGCCGCTCGCCGGGTCGTACTGCCGCTGCGTCGCATACGGCGGCGAGGTGATGACCACATTCGCCTTCGTGCCCTCGAACAGCTTCGAGATGAGGGTCCGATCTCGGCAATCGCCACAGACGAGCCGGTGCGGCCCGATCAGCCACAGGTCGCCGGGCTTCGTCACCGCCTCGGCGGGCGGCTCCAGAACGGCGTCGGCTGCTTCCTCGGGCCCAGCGTCCGTGTCCCGCTCGAGCGACGCGAGGAAATCGTCGATCTCCTTCGAGTCGAATCCAGCCAGCGTCGCGTCGAAGCCGGCCTCGGCAAGCTCTTTTAGCTCGAGCGCCAGCAACTCCTGATCCCATCCGGCCAGCTCCGACAGGCGGTTGTCGGCCAGCAAGTAGGCGCGCCGCTGGGTCTCGTCCAGATGATCCAGCACGATCACCGGCACCTCAGCGAGGCCCAGCTTCTTTGCCGCCAGCAGCCGCCCGTGGCCGGCGACGATGCCGTCGCGCGAGTCCACCAGAATCGGATTGCAGAAGCCGAACTCGGCAATCGAGGCCGCGATCTGCGTGACTTGCTCCTCGGAGTGCGTCCTGGGATTCCGCTGATACGGCGCGAGTCTCCCGACCGGCCACAACTCGATGCGCCGCGCCATCGCCGGCGTCACGCGGTCAACTGCCATAGCTCGGAACCCAGGTCCAATAGGCGATCATCAGACCCTCGCCGGCCGTGTTGGCGTCGACGTAGTAGTCCGACGGCCGCAGTTCGCCAGCCTCGGACTCGAGCACCAACTCATCGGCCACGCCGCCGCCCGCGCCCGTGGGCCAGAACTCCTTCACCACGCCCGCGCCAGTCGCCTTGTTCATGCCCTCGACACCGAGGAACACCCGCCCCGTCTCGCCGACAACCACCGCGAACCGGATCCGGTGCGCGCGGATCGAGGTGTCGGAGGTCACCCGGACGGGTGTTCCTGGTGTGGAGACCGCGACCTTACCGAGAGATCGCGGTTGGAGGGATGGAGAATCAGCCATGGGTGCATTCCGCTTTCATCGGCTGCAGTGACAACTGACCACCGACCACCTTCTTAGGCGCGTGACGCAAGCGAAATCGTGCCATCCCACCACCCGCCGCCGAAACTCTTTTTTCAGGTCCCAGGAATTGATTCAGGCGGCAGTGCGGACAAACCTCTCGAGGTACAGCGCAACCACTCGCGCCCGATGCTCCGGTTCCACACGCTCGATCCACTCCGCGTAGTCCAGGCGAGCCTTCCGCGCGTTGCAGTCAGGGCACACAATGACGATGTTGCGAAGAGAGTGCGCGCCACCGAGTACCAGCGGGATCATGTGGTCCGTCTGCTTTTCTTCGAGATGGCAATCACAGTAGGCGCAACGCATGGAGTCTTGTTTCAGCTTTGCAATCGCTGCTGCTGTAGCCGTTCCATCGGAATAGTCAAGAAGTCGCATGGCGCGTCTTTCGTCCTGCGCCAGCTTGCGATCCCAATGCGCAGCTTTGTATCGTTTGACGCGCGCCCGTTCGGTCACCCGCCGGCGGGAATAACTGCTGCGATACTCTGCCTTCACACGTTCGCGGAAATCAGGATCTGTTTGGTACATCTCCCTCTCAGACAGCCGATACGGCGCCAGCCACTCCAATGCCCAACGCTTCCGGATCTGCCCAGCAAGCCGTTCTGCTCGAAGCATCGCTCCTTGCCGTTTGCGTTCGGACTGCGGCAGATACGGAGGCAGTGCTCTGCCCTCCTTGGCCGCATCAGCCTCTCGTTGCAGGCGCTTATACTCCGGCGTGGCCGACCAACCGTAATAGCCTGCCTCTCTGGCGACCTTGTTCCGTTGCCGCGCTGCTTCGTTCTTTTCGTCGCAACACGGGCAGAGTGCTCTCAGCCGGCCATTGTGGGAGTACCGCCCCCAAGTCTCGACTGGGCCGGCACATTTACAGCGTCTGCACGTCGGCACGGGATTACAACTCCTGGGGTAACTCTGCGTGGCTTTTGGGCTTTTCATTGGCCCGCATCTTCGGAATTTCCGAAGATGGATCAGAAATTCCTGCGCTAAGTTCGTTGCGCCTGGATCTGCCTCCTTGCAGACTGCTTTCACCCTTTCGACATCGGCGACGACTGCAAGGCCAGCCGCGGCCGCTCAGGCAGCTTGACCTTCAGAAAGGCCCCGCGCACCTTGGCGATCCAGCGCGCCCCGACCTGCTTCTTGCGCTGCTTCATCTCGCCATGCACTCCCGCACGACTTGCAGGAAAATGCCTCGCGTCGAGACGGGCACGCCCTCTTCATCTCGACGGTCGAGCCGCCGCAACTTCCAGCAACGGCCGTGTTCGAGGTTCTCGATGAAGCTGTACTTCGTCCCGGCCCGCACGCTCGGCTGCACCGGATTGCCGCCGTCTTCCTGGCATCGCCAGATCGCCTTCAAGTGCCCCTTGCGCCCGTAGGAGGGCTTCACGTAGCCACCTGCGATCAGACGCCGGGCGGCCTCCGGGGTGCGGAAGCCGAGCGGCGTGCCGTCGGCAGCGTAGAGCGGAATCTGCTGGTTCTTGGAAGACACCTGGAGTGTGGCAACCGGAAGGGAAGGAGTTTCTCGAGAGTCCCGTCTCTCGTTATTCGCTTACTATGTACGCTGGCTCGCCCCCGAGTGTCCGAACAGAAAATCGTGTTTTTGTCTCGGTCTGGCAGCGAACCCTGAACCGCGCATTCTGACAATAGATACTCGCGTAGCCCGCGAAGTGTCTCACTCCGATCTCACTCGCCGGATCCAGGGCTGCTCGACGTCGGGGTTGTAGAAGCGCTGGCGCGTGCCATTGGGGAGGATGATCTCGATCGATTGCCGTGTGACCTCGCCGATGCGGTGAGTGGGTTTGAGCAGGCCCGCCAGTCCACAGGCTTTTCCAAACAGCGCGCGCGTCGAGTTGCCCGTCCCGTACAGGCTTTCCACCGTCCAGCCCAGCGCGAGCGCCTGATCGCGGATTTGATCGACCACGGCCACGGCCTCAGCCGCACAGGTCTCGGCCGCGCGTACGGCACGAACGGGCCTGTGTTGTTCCGCGATGGGCGGCGAGTAGATGCGCGCATCGAGATTGCGAATGGCGTTCTGGAGCGCCGCTTCACCGAAATGCTCGATCGCCCAGTCGTGCACGGCGTTGAACTTCTGCCGCAATTCTTCGAACACGGCCGGGCTGATTCGCCCCGCGGCGGCAGCGTGCTTGGCCAGGTTCATTCGCGAGCGGAGCCAGGCGTAGTATTCGGGGTCGAGCCGCCGATAAGCCGTGTCGTTGATCTGGACATCGCGGGCGAGGAGTTCCGGATTGTCCGCCAGCCAGGTGTCGAGCGCAGTGGAAACGAACAGGCGCGCGCCGGCCGCCGCGCTCGAAGAAACAACCGGCGGCGGCGCGCTCATGACTGCCTCCCATTGGGTGGCTCGGGCCATTCGGTGAAATCGGCGAGGTCGATGCGTGTCCGGGTAGGCGACTTCGGGACCTCGCGAGAAGATGGGGACCTTGTGGGGACCTTGCCATCCAAGGTCCCCATGCCATTTTGGCTTTCGCTACAATCACTTGCAGACATTTTGGGGACCTTGGGGACCTTGGGGACCTTATCGCTGGCTTCCCCACACGCGTGCGCGCGTGTGTCTTCGGATACGTCTTCAGCCGCATTCACGCAAAAATTCCTCTCTACACGCGGAGGAACCCCCTCAAGGTCCCCAAGGTCCCCAAATAGTCCGTAATCGGTTGAATTATCGCCACTTGACTCGTGGGGACCTTCTTCGTCAAGGTCCCCACAAGGTCCCCAAGGTCCCCAACCGGCGGAGGGCTCCACCGGCTCCAGCGAATACATGGCGACACCTTTATGTTTGGAGGCCGCGCTCGCGCGGACAATTCTCAGACCGTCGAACGAACGATCCCGGTGACTGCCGAGTGCGCTCCCAAGCCTGGTCTGCTGCGAACGCGCCGAGCCATCGCCGCGCAGCCGGCGAGTTTCGCCAAGTCCATTGGCGAGCGGAGCCACGCGAAGTTTCGAGATCAAGGCCAGGTACGCCGTGTCGTCAATCTGGACGCCGCGGGTAAAGATTATCGGCTGTCCGGCGGTCCAAGTGTCGAGGCTGGTGGAAACGAACAGGGAGGTCCACGGCAAGACGTGGACCAGGTCCACGTCTTGGCCGAAGACCTGGACTCCAGAAGTTATTGTAATTAAGGCACTTGGAGATTTAGGTCCACGTGGTCCACCGGGTCCATGGGCTTTCTCTCTTTTCCTATACGCTAATGCATTCACATTTCTTTCCTCTTGCTCTGTGTGCGTATTTTTCCCTAACAATTAACAGGAAGAGACGTGGACCACGTGGACCTAGATCGGCAAGTCGTTTTCAGACAATGGGTTACAGCTTTACGCATACGTGGACCTAGACGTGGACCTCGTGGACCTCGTGGACCTAACGCCGGAACCTCCATTCCCGCCGGTCACCTTCTCTGGCCTTGTACGGCTTCCACCCGTTCGCCTTCAGGCACCTCGCCACCCGGTTGCGGTCCATCTGCGTCCACATCTCGGTCTTCTTCTCAATGCAATTTGTCAGGATCTCCGGGATCGAGACTGACTCCCGGCCTTCGACCCAGTTGAGAATCAACTCGTCCCAGGGGTCACCTTCGTAGCGTTCGGCCTGCTCTTCGGCCGCGTCGCGATTGAGGGATACCGAATCGAGCCACCACGGCTTGCCCTCGAAGTAGAGGTAGGTGGCCTCGGCCCACAACTGATCCCGAACCATGGCCAGGCCGTCCGTATCGATCACCGCGGCTTTGCACTCGACCGGCCAGAAGCGGCGTCCGCCCGTTTCATCCCGCAGGTATGTGCCGTGATTCACGCTGCCGGCAAATACGCACTGGCGCGGAGAGGTGATCAAGCGCTTCCCATAAGGCGGCCGGAAACGGTCGATCGCCCGGCTCATGAAGGCCTTGATCCTGCCGACCTCGGACCGCGACATGGAATCGAGCTCCGCGATCTCAATGACCCACACGCCACGCGTTTGTAGCGCGGCGTCTTTCGAGCCCAAGTCGGCGATTTCGTCCGTGAACCACGGCTCGGCCAGGATGCGCAAGGCAGTCGACTTGCGGATGCCCTGTTCGCCTTCGAGAATCAGGCAGCAATCGGCCTTCGCGCCGGGCTCGAACACGCGCGCCACGGCCGAGATCATCCAGCGCGATCCGACCGCCGCGGCATAGGGCGAAGAATCGACGCCAAGGTATTCGGAAAGCCACGACTCCAGGCGCGACGTGCCGTCCCAGGTGAGTTCCTTGAGATACGTCCGGACGGGATGGAAGGGGCGCTCCCGCGCTACGGCTTCAATGGCCTGGCCCGTCACGTCAACCGAGACGAAAATGCCTTGGTGATGCAGCCATTCGGTGGCGAGCACGTCGTGGTTCGGAGTCCATTCTTCATCGAGATCCGCGCCTGGCTTCATCCAGGGTGCCGGCTTGCGAAGCACGGTGCAGTT
>Ga0209381_1003620_pt1 | contig 15553 bp, 9 predicted proteins | sample DewCreD2012metaG_FD_184111 | JGI IMG/M metagenome (GOLD analysis project Ga0209381, IMG submission 184111) | Hot spring sediment bacterial and archeal communities from British Columbia, Canada, to study Microbial Dark Matter (Phase II) - Dewar... ...
TGTGCGCCGCCATCGGACAGGCGGCTTCTCTCAAACCGGCCGACCTGCGCACCGAGTACCGCAAAGATCCGCTTGGCATCGATGAAACCGCACCGCGCCTGAGCTGGAAACTGGAAGCGGCCAGGCCCGGCGCCCGGAATCTCCGCCAGACCGCATACCGCGTGATTGTGTCCAGCACCGCTGCGCTGGCGCAGTCCGGACGCGGCGACCTTTGGGACACCGGCAGAGTCGAAAGCAATCAGAACACCCATATCGTTTATCAGGGCAAGCCGCTTGTCTCCGGACAGCCCGTGTGGTGGCGGGTGATGGTCTGGGATCAGGACGGCCAGCCTTCTTCATGGAGTGAAACAGCCCGCTGGTCGATGGGGCTGCTGAAACCGGAAGACTGGAAGGGCAAGTGGATCGGCCGCGACGAGAAGACGTACTACAAGGATCCGCACAGCCCGTTCCAGTGGCTGAAGGAGGCGCAGTGGATCTGGTTCGACGAAGGCGACCCGTCCAAACAGGCGCCTGCGGAAACGCGCCGCTTCCGCGCGCGGCTCACGCTGCCCGCCGGCCGGCCCCTGAAAACGGCGACTTTCGTTCTCGGGGCGGACAACAATTTCGAGCTGACGGTCAATGGCGAGTTCGCGGGCAAGGGCAACAACCCCACGCTGCCGATGGTGCTGCACATCGAGCCGTGGCTCAAGCCTGGCGAGAACGAGCTGCTGGTGGTGGCACGCAATACGCGGGAGGACCAGGCGGGCGTGCTGGGAGCGCTGCGGATTCAGTTCGCTTCCGGCGAACCGATGATGTTTTACACAGGCGCGCATTGGGAAGCGCTGCGCAAGGATGACGAGGGCTGGAAACCCGCCAAAGCGCTCGGCCCCTACGGCATGGATCCGTGGGGCGAAGTGGGGCTGCGTGAAGAACAGGCGTTGCCGGCGCGAATGCTGCGCAAGGAATTCGACGTGCAGCCGCGGCTGCGGCGCGCCACGGCGTATCTCGCAGGACTCGGCCTGAGCGAGCTGTATCTGAACGGCGCGAAAGCGGGCGACGACGTGCTCTCGCCGGGGCTCACCGAATACGAGAAGCGCGTGTTCTACGTGACGCATGACATCACCGCGATGCTGAAGCCCGGCCGCAACGCCGTGGGGCTGTGGCTCGGCAACGGGCGCTACTGGCAGCCGCGCCGGCGCGTCCCGATTCCTTCGCGCGGCTACGGCTATCCGAAGGCGATCGCGCAGATCGAGCTGGAATATGACGGCGGACGCAAGGAGATTATTGTCACCGACGAGACCTGGAAGCTGACCACCGAGGGGCCGATCCGCGCCAACAACGAATACGATGGCGAAGTCTACGACGCGCGCATGGAGCTGCCGGGCTGGGCGCAGCCGGGCTTCGACGATTCGAAATGGGAGTCTGCGCAGCTGGTGGAAGCGCCGGGAGGCGCTCTACGCGCCCAGATGGCGGAACCGCTCCGCGTGATCGAGACTCTGGCGCCGAAGACGGTGAAAGAGCTGCGTCCGGGCGTGTTCATCTACGACCTGGGCCAGAACATGGTCGGCTGGGTGCGGCTGAAAGTACAGGGCCCGGCAGGCACGCGCGTGCAGTTGCGGCTGGCCGAATCGCTGCGGGAAAACGGCGACCTCTATGTCGACAATCTGCGCGGCGCGCGCGCGTGGCTGACTTACATCCTGAAGGGCGGCGGCGCGGAGGCCTGGGAGCCGCGCTTCACCTATCATGGCTTCCGCTACATCGAACTGACGGGTTATCCGGGCAAGCCCGGGCTCGATGCCGTCGAAGGCCGCGTCGTGCATGACGCCATGCCGCGCGCCGGCGAGTGGGAAAGCTCGCACTCGCTGCTGAACCGCATCCATCACAACATTTACTGGGGCATCCGCGGCAACTACCGCAGCATCCCCACAGACTGCCCGCAGCGCGACGAGAAGCAGGGCTGGCTGGGCGACCGCAGCGTCGTCAGCCTGAGCGAGAGCTACCTGTTCGACGTTGCCGCTTTCTATACGAAGTGGATCCAGGACATCGCCGATTCGCAGCGGCCCACGGGCAGCATTCCCGACGTCGCTCCCACATACTGGGTGCTGTACAACGACGGCATCGTCTGGCCCAGCACGTATGTGCTCGCGCCGCAGATGGTGTACCGGCAGTACGGAGACCGCCGCATCATCGAGCGCCACTATGAGGGGATGAAGAAGTGGGTCGATTACATGCGGCAGTTCCTCAAGGACGGCATCATGCCGCGCAACACCTACGGCGACTGGTGCGTGCCGCCTGAGGATCCGAAGCTGATCCACTCGAAAGACCCGGCGCGGATCACCGCCGGACCGCTGCTCAGCACGGCCTACTACCACCAGATGGTGAAGTACGTCAGCGCCAACGCGCGGATGCTCGGGCGCAAGGACGACGCTGAAGAGCTCGACAAACTGGCCGCGCAACTCAGGGAAGCGTTCCTCCGCACCTGGTACAAGCCTCAGGAAGCGCGGTTCGACAACGGCACGCAGACCTCCAGCGTTCTGCCTCTGGCCTTCGACATGGTGCCCGGAGAGGACCGTAGCCGCGTGTTCGACCGGCTGGTCGAAAAGATCGAGAAGGAGAGCAACAATCATGTGGGCGTCGGCCTGGTGGGCGCACAGTGGCTCATGCGGACGCTGTCGGACAACGGCCGGCCGGATGTGGCGCTCGCCATCTCGACGCAGACCACGTACCCGGGCTGGGGCTACATGGTGGAGAAAGGCGCCACGACGATCTGGGAGCTCTGGAACGGCGACACGGCGGACCCGGCGATGAACTCGATGAACCACGTGATGCAGATCGGCGACCTGGCCGTGTGGATGTACGAGTACCTGGCCGGCATCCGCCCCGACCCTGAAAAACCGGGCTTCCAGCGCATTCTGATCAAGCCCTATGCGCTGAAGGGGCTGGATCATGTCAAAGCGACCTACCGCTCGCTGCACGGACCGATCCATTCCTTCTGGAAGCGCGATGGACGCACGCTGCAGATGGAAGTGACAATCCCGCCCAACACGACGGCGGCGATCCATGTGCCGTCGACGGGCAAGGTGACGGAATCGGGCGGTCTGAAGCCCGCGCGCGTCGAGCAGGGCTACACGGTGTTCGAGACGGGATCCGGAACCTACAGATTCACAGCCGAATAGCAGGCAGCCTGCGGCGCCGGGGCGCGCTCAGCCCGCGAAGTAGCCTTCGCGGCAGCGCACGCGCGCGCCCTTGCGCTGCGGAACCCTGACCTGAATGGGCCGCCATTCGCCAGCGCCGGGGCGCGGCTTGTAGGCCAGCAGGTAGGAAGCGGCCAGATCGCGGGAGATCTCCTCGAAGATTTCGTCGATCCGCGAAAGCTTCTGCAGCCGGAAGGCGTTGCCGCCTGTCGATTCAGCAATCCGCTCGAGAGTGTCCATCAGTCTGGCGGCGCGGAGCGCCTCGCCCTGCGCCAGACAGTAAACTGGAATGGCTTCGCGGCGGGCGCGGCGCAGGGCCGATTCCAGCGTGAGCGTGCTGGCGTTGTCATTGCCGTCGGTGAGCAGCACCAGCGCCTTCTTGCCCTTGCGGTCGGCCATCCGGAGGGAAGCGCGCGTCAGGGCGTCAAACAGCGCCGTCTTGCCTCCAGCCCGCAGCCTGCGGATGGCAGCGGCCGCAGCCTTGCGGTCCTGCGTGAAGTCCTGCGCCTCCGACATCCGGTCGCTGAAAGAGAAGACGGCGATCTGATCCTGAGGCCTGAGTTCGTCGAGCAGTTTCAGGCAGGCCTGTTTGACCAGCGGAAGGGCATCCTCCATGCTGCCCGTGATGTCAAGCAGGAGGCCGAGGGAGAACGGGCTATCGACGGACTCGAAGATCTCCACGGCCTGCGGTTGCTGGCTTTCCAGGATCTGGAAGTCGTCCCGTCCGAGCCCGGTGATGTGCCGGCCGCGGCCGTCGAACACAGTGGCGTGAATTTCCACGAGCCGGGCTTCGGCCCGGAACGTCGGGGGCTCCGCCAGCAGCGGCGCGCCGGCGAGGGATGCCAGAAAAGATCTGCGTGCCACTTTCATGGGGCCTTCTCCAGTTCCTCCTGATGGAGTTTCATGAGGTCAGCCGCCTGAATCCTCTTCCACAGATCCGCGGCGGAGCGGTAGTCCGCCATGTCGGTCATCTCGAGGTCCGCCAGCAGGCGGCGGGCCAGAGGTTCGGCGATCAGCGCCAGCGCATCGGGCGGCAACCCCGCCTCGTCCGCGGCACAGGCCAGCGCGAGGGGATATTCTGAGAGCCGCTCGGCGAGGCGCCCGGGAAGAAGCTCCTGAGCGTAGTTCTCGTACGGAGGCATGGGTTCGAGGCGGGGCCTCGCGCTCCGGGCATGGTCCAATTTCAGCGGACCCAGTTCGTGAATCGCGCCGTCCCAGACTGCCGCGGGCAGCTGATTCAGGGCATGCCAGATCACGGATTCCTGCGATGCCTGGCGACGCATGCGCCCGAGCCAGAACAGATCCGCATGGGAAAAGCAGTCCCAGACGGAATCCCACAGAAGCTTGTACTCCTCAAGGAAGGGCCTCGCCGCGTGCATCACGGCATGCGTGTTCCGCAGGCGGCTCAGCAGGCGGGCGGCGCGGGTGGCGCGCTCTGGCGACAGCAGGCCCTGGATCTGCCGCTCCAGCGAGGATGCCGTTGCAGCGTCGAACGCCGCCTCCACGACCCACTCCCTGCCGGCGAGATAAGCGAGCCTCGCAGCGCGCAGATCAAGAGGCTGCAGCCGGTGGAGCTGCGCGTTTCTGAGAGCGCCGATCTGCTTCGCTTCCACCGCCCCCGCATACCCGCCCGCCGCCTGCTGTCCGGCCAGCGCGATCCAGCCGGCGATCTCGGCGATGCCCGCGGGCGATCCAAGGGGCAGGCTCCCCGGACCGGCGCTATCGACGCGGAATTCGGGCGCCGGGAATGTCATCTTCCCCGATTCAGCCGTGTCCGCGTACCAGTATTTCCGGAGCAGCCATGGATCATCGCTCACGGGCAGGTCGGACGGCCGCAGATAGAAGCCGCCCACAATGCCGCGCAGAGACAGCTCGACCCAGGGCGCCAGCGCGCGCAGGCCCTCGGCGCTGGCTCTCTCGAGAGCTTTGACGTCCGGCTTCTTCTTCGCCGCACGCTGCCTGAAGTCGCGCGCGATTTCCAGCAATTTGTCCGTCCGCCAGAGCTCGAGGACCTCCTTCAGCCTGGGCGGAGGCTTGATCGTTTTCGGCAGCGGGAGAACATCGAGCTTCGGAGCGATGGACTCCAGAGCTGCCGCAGCCGCCCTGGCCTGCTCCGCCCCACCGCGGCCTTTCAGCACGGCCTCCAGCGTCTCCAGGAGCGGATCCACCAGCGGGATCTTCTGCGCGGCCAGGACGTCGCGGAACTCTTTTCTGCGCCGTTTGCCTGCAGGCGTGTCCGGAGCGCCCAGCAGCGCGTTTTCCACCGCGGATTGCAGATTGCCAGGCTGAGCCGTAAGCGCAGCCGCGATCCTGCGCAGAGCCTTGTGCGCCGCTCTGGCCATCTGGGCCGGATCCTCGATGGCGCGCATCGACGAACAGAGCTCGTCCAGCAGCCCTGCCGCCTCCGTGCCCTGCAATCTGCCGGAACGGTGCAGGACCCCCGCCAGCAACGCGAGATGGCTCACCATGCCGATGCTCATGTTCCTGGCAGGCGTGGAGAAGTTCTCCAGCGACTCTGCCCACGCGAAGAAAGACTGAAACTCCTTTTCGCCGAGCGAAGGCAGCTCGACGAACAGCGGGTAGGCCCAGCCGTAGCGGGCGAACTGCTGGGAAAGGATCAGCGCCTCGCGCGGCTCCATCGCCCTGCCCAGCGCAGCCTCCACGCGCGCCACCATCAGGAAGTTCTCGAGCTGGGAAAACACATTCCGGTTGACGCCATACCTCTCGCGCGCCATGCGCTCCAGAATTTCGTCTTCTTCGGCTGGCCGGGCCTTCCTTGCGCGTTTCTCGAGACGAGCGACGCGGTCCAGATCGCTGGCGCCGCGCGCCACCTGCCACACCTGTGCACCGCCGGGGAACCGCACGCTGCCTTCCTCGTCCAGAGGCAGTTCGCGGAAGAGCGCCAGCATCGGGCTGTTGCGGACCATCCGCGATCCCTGCCCGTCCCACTCCGGCGAGTCCTTCATCAGCCGGTAGAAAAGCTTCGCCCTCTCCGCCGTTCTCAGGAACCACTTTTGCCTATCAGCCGTCACGCCGTGGAGCGCGGCGAAATAGGCCAGCACCATGCCGCCGTCTTTCCGCAGCAGGGCCTCAAGAAACTGCTGGCCGTTGCGCGGGCTCACGCCTGCCAGTGCCTCCCACACCGGCTCCGCCTCTGCTCCCCCCGGCACGCTGCAGCGGCCCTGTTCGTCCAGAGCCAGCACGGGTCCGTACAGGAACAGGAGCATGCCGTAGTCTTCGGCCAGCTTCCTCATGGCGAAGCTGGTCAACAGTGCGCGGGCTGCCGCCTGACCGGCGGAAGAAAGGCCGGCGAACAGGCGCGCCATTTCGGGCTGCTTCAGCAACAGGCCGGCAAAGCCGAGCGGGTTCGCCTGGCGCTTCAGTGCCGCCTCCCAGACTTTCTCACCCAGAACCACCGGAGCGAATTCGTCCCGGATGCGGAACCGGTAAGGGCGCTTGCCGTCGAGCGACTCTTCCACTTCACGGTCATCGAGATCCAGCGCTGCCGCGAGGTTCTGCCTCCGGGCTTTGGAGGACTTCGCCTGGGCCTCGATGGAGATGCGCCCGCGCGAACTCCGCATACGGTACCCCAGCAGGTCGAGGATCTGCTGCGTCTGCTGCCGCTGTTTCTGGGATTCGACGCTGAGCACAATCTCCGTGCCTTCATGCGTCAGCACGAACGGCTTGCGGATTTTCAGCAGCCGGTCATACTGCTCGAGCAGTTTTTCGGAAAACTCGTTCCATTCTTTCTCGGAAGCGAACATTGAGCGTTGGGCCACAGCGCGCGCGAAAGCCACGATGTATTCGCCGGGCTCCTTCGGTCCGCCGATGCCCGTGAGATGGCTCAGCAGCCGCACGCCTCCCGGGATCAGAACGCCCCGCTCGCCTGCAGCACCAGCCGCATTTGCGCCCGGCGGTGCAACGGGCAGCTCCATCCATTGCCCTGCTGACTCCACGGCGCCGTCCCGCAGAGCCGCGCGAGCAGCCCGCTCCATAGTCTTCCGCAGCGTCTCGCCGTTGCTGTTGTCCTGCTTCAGGCGCTCCAGGAGATCCCGCCACGCCGCAACGGCGCCCTGTCCGCCGAACTGATTCTCGGTTTCCGCGCGAGCCTCCAGCACGGAGATGTCATCAGTCGCCTGAACCGCCTCGCCCAGTGCGCGGCGCGCTTCCTGCAGGCGGCCGAGCTCCTTCAGCGCGCGCGCCCGCGCCAGGTGCAGGCCAGCCGAGGCGGGCAGCCTCTCCAGTCCGCGGAGCGAAGCGCCCAGACTGTCCTCCCACGCTCCCCGGGCGGCGTGCAGCCTTGCAACGGAAACGTGCCCTTTCTCGAACTCCGGCTGGAGGGTAATGCTCTTCTCCCAGTAGGTCATCGCCCGGGCGGGCTCATTCAGCTTCTCCCACGCAATGGCGTATTGCTCGATGACAGCCAGTTCCTCGGCAGGGAGGGACTCCGCCTCCTCCAGAGCCCGCCGCACTGCGTTGCCGTCGCCAGCCGCGAGCGACAGCGCGACGAACCGGGCGCGGCGATCCGCGCGGCCGGGTTCGCGATTCAACGCCTCCCGCAGCGATCTCCGCTCGCCCGGCTCATCGTTCAGCGCTCTGGCGAGATCCGCCGTGATCCACCAGAGATCGGTTTGATCCGGCTTCACGTCCAGGCTGCGCTGGAGCAGATCGTAGGCCTCCCTGCGGTCTCCCCGCAGTAATCTCGTCCGTCCGAGCCACTCGAGGAGTTCCGCGTCGCGCGGCATGGCATCGACGGCGCGCCTCAGGACGGGTTCCGCTTCCGGAGACCGCGCGCGCCATGCGGCCGCTGCGTGGCGGCGCAGAACCCCAAGGTCTCCCGGACGCGCTTCTTCCAGCCGCGCCAGCAGTTCCACCGCAGCCCTGAAATCTTCGAGCCTCTCGGCCAGTCCCGCCCCCGCTTCCAGTGCCGGAACGTAGTTCGGGTACAACTCGCGGCCCTGCTGAATCCGCTGCAGCACAGGCGCCCCGGCGGACTCCTCTGCAGCCTGGCGGACCGCCTCCAGAAATCCCGCCAACGCCGCCACGCCTGGCAGGCGGAACCCGGGCGCAACAGCGAGCACCGGCCAGAGCTGTTCGCCCAGTTCAGCCGGGCGGACCTCAAAACCCTGCGGAGCAGCCGCTGCGTCCCACTCCGCCTCCAGCCACTTCCCACTGCGGGCTTCCGGAGTGGCAGGCAGCCAGTCGGCCTCCTGCTCGGGCCACAACGTCAGGAACACGCGGGATTCGCCCAGCAGGCTGAAAAGTCTCGCGGCTGCGTAATTCCGGACGCGTTCATCACCCGGCGCCGGGATTCGCCCCGCCCAGTGCCACTCCCGCCAGGCTTCTCCCGGCTCCGGCGCCATGCCCAACAGCAGGTCCCAGAGCTCTTCTGGCGAGGGCCGCGCCACGTCCGGACTCCGGTTTTCCCCTAGCGCCAGGGCCAACTCTCTTTCCAGGGCAGCCGCCGTTCTCACCGGAGGAATGGGGATCATTTCCGTGCCTCGAATCACGGTGACCGCGAAGTCCTCTTTCCGCGGCGTCTGCGCCAGGCGCTGTTTCAGCCATGACGTCAGTTCTGGCAGGTCGGCTTCTTCCAGCCAGTCCGCCAGCACAACGGCGTTGGGCGCGCTCTGCGTGCGTGCCGGCGAGACCCGGACGGTGGTTTCCGACGTTCCTGACCGGACGGTTTCGGGCACGGATCCGCCAGCAGGCACGCGAATCAGGACGCGCTCCGACAGTGCGGGGCCATGGGTTAGGAGGAAAAGCAGAAGGATTCTGCTCACACCAGGGTGAGAAGCAGAATACCAGAAACCGTCACTTTGGAGAATGTCCTGAAACGGGTGATGCCCCGCCCGGGCGCGCAAGCCAGTCCTGAGCGAAAAGCATCAGGCCCCAGCGCCGCCTGCGGGCCGTGTTGGAGCGGCGCGACAGCGTCAGGCCGGATCAGACCTTGCCCGTGATCAGCAGATACAGCGGGTGCTCGTCCTCCGGGATCGGGAGCAGCAGCTTCATGGCGACGGGATCCATCTTGCCGATGCTGACGGAACCCAGCCCGAGCGCTGCCGCCGCCAGGTGCCAGTTCTGGCCGATGTGGCCGGCTTCCATCAGGGCGAGCCGCTCGGCGGCGTCGCCGAACTCGCGGCGCAGGCGCCCGTACCAGGCGCTCAGCAGGAGCCCTGCCGCGCATTCAGCCACGCACTGCTGATCGCCACATGCCTTCGTGACGCGCTCCTGTTTGTCCCCCTTCGCCAGCAGCACAAGCGCGTTCTGTTCGGGGTCGAACGAATAGAAGCCAGCCGCCAGTCCCTGCACGCGGAACGCGAGCACGTAACTCTTCAGCGGGTAGATGGCCCCCGCCGACGGAGCGGTTCGCAGTCCTCCCGGAGAGGTGATGCCCTGCGCCGCCCAGAGCAGAGCGGCCAGCTCATTCAGATGAACCGGCGCCTCCGCGTACTCGCGCGTGCTGCGCCGCTTCCTCAGGCACTCGTCCAGCCGCGCCGCCAGCGGCGCAGGCTCGGACAACAGGATCCGGCCCGCGGCAGCCGTCCGCCGGGCCGCCGGCACGGGCGCAGGTGCATGGTCGTGGTGCGAGGTGCGCGGCTTCATGGCTAGTCCAGACCAGTCTACCCGCAATTGTACCCTATTTCCAGATCTGTTTCTCTTGTTAACCGGCGCTCCGGCGCTTCATTCTGTGTACCGGCACCCGGCCGTGCAGGTTTCCCGCACCTCGATGGCGCTCAACTGCGGCAGCAGGGGACGGAGCCGGTGCCAGAGCCACATGGCAATGCGTTCGCTGGTCGGGTTTTCCAGGCCCGGGATTTCGTTCAGGTAGCGGTGGTCCAGCTCGTCGATTACCGGCTTGCACGCAGCCTTGATGTCGCCGAAGTCCATCACCCAGCCGGTGCGCTCGTCCACCGTTCCCGCCACGCAGACGCGCACGCGGAACGAGTGGCCGTGCAGCCGGGAGCACTTATGTTCCGGCGGCAGATTGGGAAGGCGGTGGGCGGCTTCGAAGGTGAATTCCTTGAAGATTTCCATCGGGTGGAAGCGGGCCTGCTTCTAGGGTAGCATTGGCAGGGGATTCCGCCCGGAATTCCGGAGGCGAGATGGAGACTGCACGGCAGCGGCTGCGCAAGGCGCTCCAACATCAGGTGCCGGACCGCATTCCCATCGACTTCGGCTCGTCGGCGGTCACGGGAATCCATGTTTCCTGTGTGGCTGCGCTGCGGGACTACTACGGGCTGGAGAAGCGTCCCGTCAAAGTGCATGAGCCGTACCAGATGCTCGGCTGGATCGACGACGATCTGCGCGAGGCCATGGGCATCGATGTCACGGGCGTGTATTCGCGCAGGAACCTGTTCGGCTTCGAAAACACGGGCTGGCGCGAGTGGGACTTCCGGGGATTGACGGTGCTCGTGCCAGAACACTTCAGGACCACTGTGGAGCCGGACGGCGCCATTCTCCTCTACCCCGAAGGCGACCTCTCCGCTCCCCCCAGCGGACGGATGCCCGTGGGCAGCGCGTTTTTCGACACCATCACTCGCCAGCCGCCCATCGACGAAACGAAACTGAATCCGGAGGACAACTGCGAGGAGTTCACGCCGGTCTCGGCGGAAGACCTGGACCACCTCTGGAGCGCCTCGCAGGAGGCGCTCTCGACGGGCTGCGGCGTTCTCGGCTCTTTCGGAGGCGCGGCGTTTGGCGACATCGCGCTGGTTCCCGCACCGTTCCTGAAGCACCCGCGCGGCATCCGCGACGTGGCCGAATGGTATATGAGCGTGGCCGCCCGCCCATGGTATGTCCGGCGCGTTTTCGAGCGGCAGTGCGAGGTTGCGCTCGCGAACCTGGCTCGCATCCATGGCGCCATCGGAGACTCCGTCGATGCCGTCTTCCTCTGCGGCACGGACTTCGGCACGCAGACATCGCAGTTCTGCTCGGTGAAGACGTTTCGCGAGCTTTGGCTGCCCTTCTACCGCGAAGTCTGCTCCTGGGTGCACTGCAAGACGCAGTGGAAATGTTTCAAACATTCCTGCGGCAGCGTGGAGAAGTTCTTCGACAGCTTCATCGAGGCCGGCTTCGACATCATCAATCCGGTGCAGTGCTCCGCGGCCGGCATGGAGCCGGCGGCGCTGAAAGAGCGCTACGGGGAGCGGCTCGTCTTCTGGGGCGGCGGCGTCGACACGCAGAAGACGCTGCCCTTCGGAACGCCGGAGCAGGTGCGCGAGGAGGTCCTCCGCCGCTGTGAGATCTTCGCTCCCGGCGGCGGCTTCGTGTTCAACGCCGTCCATAACGTGCAGAGCGGCACGCCCGTGGAAAACATCGTGGCGATGATCGATGCCGTCCACGAATTCAACGGTGTGCGGCGTTGAGAGCGGGAGCCATGATCCGCCCCCTTCTGCTCGAACTCGCCGCCTCCGGTCACCGCCTGCCCATCGGCGCCGATCTGGTGCTGCATGAAGAGCCGCAGCCGGACCTCGCCCGGCTCGATCCCTTGCGGCTGGGACAGGTTATTGAGCGCGCCGCCCGACGTTACCGCACGCCGCTGGCGTTCCCGCTGATGGATCTCAGGCTCGAGAAAGCGGACCTTCTCTCCGCGTTCGATGTCAGCGCGGATGCGGTGGACTCCTTCCATTTCCGCGCGGCGCCCGGCGAAGACGCCATCGCGCGCGTGACACACCAGGATGAACGGCCCTTCCCGCCGGGCTCGGCGGCGCAGCAGGGCGCGCTCCGCTACATCGCCACTCAGACGGATCTCGTGCCGGTCGGCATGGCCATCGGTCCATTTTCCCTGATGACCAGGCTGCTCGAGGATCCCATCACCCCGCTCGCCATAGCTGCTTCCGGCGCGAGCGAGGACGAAGATGCCAGCGTGCGCCTTGCTTCCGCCACGCTGCGGATGGCGCTGGCAACCGTACTCCGGTCCGTGCGCGCCCAGACCAGGGCAGGTGCGAGGGCGGTCATCCTCTGCGAGCCGGCAGTCAGCGTGACGTATCTTTCGCCACGCATGATGGCGCGGGCGCCACAGGTGCTCGAACAGTTCGTCCTCGATCCCCTGCGCCGCGTGCGGGACCAGATCGCCGCCGCCGGCGCGGACCTGATCCTGCATGACTGCGGGCAGCTCAGCACGGATCTCGTGCAGAAGCTCTCTTCAGAACTGCATCCTGCCATGCTCAGCCTCGGCTCCGGCCGCCGCCTGTGGGAGGATGCCGCCGTGGTTCCGAGGGACACCGTACTCTACGGCAATCTGCCGACGCGGCAGTTTTATTCCGATGCCGCGATGCCAGAGGAGGAGGTGCGCCGGCTGACACGCGAGCTGATGGACCGGATGCAGGCCACGGGCCACCCAGTCATCCTCGGCTCGGAGTGCGACGTTCTTCACGTCCCGGATGCGGCCGAGACGATCCGCCGCAAGGTAGAGATTATGCTGGAAGCATAGTCCTGCCTTTCTGACGCATGCCGCAACTGGAACCCTGGCAGTGGGCGCTCGGCGCCCTGTGCGCGTTCAATGTCGGGCTGGCCAAGACCGGCCTGCCGGGTCTCGGCATCCTTGTGGTGCCGATGATCGTCCTCACCGTGGGCGACGCCCGCATCGCCGCCGCCTGGCTGCTGCCCATCCTGTGCACCGCCGACGTCTTTGCCGTGGTGTACTGGCGCCGCCACGCCGCCATCCACCGGCTGTGGTCGCTGGCGCCGTGGGCGCTGGCGGGCATGGCCGCCGGGGCGGTGGCGCTCGCCCTGGAAGAGCGCATCCTTCGGCTCATGGTGGGCGTCATCGTGCTCGTCATGCTAGCCGCCTATCTGATCCGCCGGTACGCGAAGAATCCCTCCGCCATCACCCCGCACCCGGCGCTGTACGGCGTATCGGCCGGATTCGCGACGACAGTGGCCAACGCCGCCGGCCCGGTGATGAACCTGTATCTGCTGTCGAAGCGCCTGCCCAAAGAGGAGTTCATCGCCACCGGCGCATGGTTCTTCTTCGTCATCAACCTGACGAAGATCCCGATCTACGCCTGGCACGGGCTGTTCAGCCGGCAGTCGCTCACATTCGACCTGCTGATGGTTCCGGCGGTGTTCGCGGGCGCAATCGGAGGACGCCGGATCGTCGAACATATCTCGCCGCAAATGTTTGAATGGCTGGTGGTGGCGCTGACGGCCCTCTCTACGTGGTTCCTGTTCCGCTGACCACACGGGCCGTCTCGCGGGCGATCAGCAGCTCCTCGTGTGTGGGGATCACAAGCACCTCGAATCGCCCCGGGTGTCCGAGCCCGTCCAGAATCTGGTTCCGGATCTCCGCCCGGTTCTCGCCGATGCCGCCCGTGAACACCACCGCGTCCGCGCCGCCCAGCACCGCCCAGTACGCGCCGATGTACTTCTTCGCCCGGTAACAGAAGACGTCGATGGCCAGCCTCGCCCGCGCATGGCCCTGGGTGGCCGCCTCGACAAGGTCCCTCATGTCGTTGGAACGGCCCGACAGGCCCAGCAGGCCGCCGCGCCGGATGAACAGGTCCTCCACTTCGTCAAGGGTCATCCCCTTCGACCGCATCAGGTGGAAGACCACGCCCGGGTCGATGTCGCCGCAGCGCGTGCCCATCACCAGCCCCTCGATCGGCGTGAACCCGAGCGAGACATCCACGGCGCGACCGCCGCGCACGGCGCAGATCGAGCAGCCGTTACCCAGATGGCAGGTGATCAGGCGGCAGTCCTCCGGGGACTTGCCCAGCAGCTCCGCCGCCCGCGCGCTCACATAGCGGTGCGACGTACCGTGAAACCCATAGCGCCGGATATGATCGCGCTCGTAGTACTCAAGCGGCAGCCCGTAGAGGAACACATGCGGTTCCAGCGAGTGGAAGAACGCCGTGTCGAACACCGCCACATGCGGCGCGCCGCCCAGCAGATCGCGCGCCGCGCGGTAGCAGGCGAGATTCGGCGGGTTGTGCAGCGGGGCCAGCGCACAGCATTCCTCGATCACCCGCTCCACCTCCGCGTCGATCCGCACCGCTTCGCGGTACTTCTCGCCGCCATGCACCACGCGGTGCCCCACCGCATCCACTGCGCCTGCACGCGCGAGCGCCTCCTGCACGGCGACGCGGTGGTCCGCCGCGCCGCCAGGCGAGCCGATCCGCTCCACCGAGCCTTTCACCTCCACCTGTTCCGCGCCATCCTCCAGATGGATCACCTGATACTTCAACGAAGAGCTGCCGGCGTTCAGAACCAGAACCCGCATTGCGAAGCCCAATGTACCATCTGGCGCGCATCTTGCCGCCTAATCGGTCAAATTGGTATGATTTTGGGGAATGCGGAAAGTGCCCCTGAGCCAGTCCCTGCGCATCATCGCGCAGGGTTCAGCCAACTGGCTCGCCCAGCGTCCGATTGTCGTTTCCTTCGAGGTCACCGACTCCTGCACCTGCTATTGCCGCCACTGCGATCACGGCGGTCCGAAGGACGACTCGCGCAACCTGCGGCCCGAAGAGTACCGCCGGTACACCGAGACGCTGAAGCCCTGCGTGGTGCAGGTCTCCGGCGGCGAACCGCTCCTGCGCGATGACCTCGCCGATGTCGTCCGCAACATCAAACGCGCGGACGGGCTGCCGTACATCCTGCTCGTTTCGTCCTGGTCGCTGATGACCCCGGAGCGCTATCTGGAGCTGCGCGAAGCCGGCGTCGATCAGTTCAACGTCTCGCTCGATTTCCCTGACGAGCGGCACGACGACTTCCGCATGTACCCCGGGCTGTTCGCGCACCTGAATGACGTCGTCCCGAAGTGCGCCGCCTACGGCTTCGACGACATCGTGCTGAACACCTGCATCACCGCGGCCAATGTCGCCGAGGTGAACCGCGTGGCCGACAAGGCGCGCGAGTGGGGCGTCAACATCTGCATCAGCGCGTACTCGGCGCGCCGCACCGGCTGCCGCGAACTGTTCCCCGGCACGCCGGAGCTGCTCGAGATTCTGCACCGCGAACTTGACAGGCTGGAATCGCGGCGCGATGAAACGAACTGGATCGTCAGCGCGCCCACGACCGTCGAAGCCACGCGCCGCTATTTCGAGACCGGGGGCGCGCCAGGCTGCAAGGCGGGGCTGCGGTTTCTCGTCGTCACCGCCGACGGCAAGCTGCAGCCGTGCTCGATGCAGTTCCACCGCTACGAGCTGAACGAGCAGGCGCGCATGGTGCGCGAGTTTACCGCGCACAACAAGTGCGACGAGTGCTACGTCGCCATCCGCTCCAACCTCGACAAGACCTTCCCGCAGCTGCTGCGCGAGAACGTGGCGCGCTACCTGAGCTTTTCCAACAAAACGAAGCTGAACACGCGCCGCGCCGCGGCCGCCGCGGGCGGCTGCTGACACGCCCCGGGTTCAGGCCACTTTCACGAGCACCTTGCC
>Ga0209381_1003621_pt1 | contig 15552 bp, 13 predicted proteins | sample DewCreD2012metaG_FD_184111 | JGI IMG/M metagenome (GOLD analysis project Ga0209381, IMG submission 184111) | Hot spring sediment bacterial and archeal communities from British Columbia, Canada, to study Microbial Dark Matter (Phase II) - Dewar... ...
TGTTGAAGCGGGTGGGGAAGAGCGAGGAAGGGGAGGTGTCGTTCGGGGTGAGGGTGGCGCTGGCGAGCGGCAAGACGCTTGAGATGCGGGGAGGGATGTTCTGTCAGGACTACTTCACGAATGTCTACGACTCGGTGCTTTCAGGCATGCCGGGAGGTGCGAAATGAGAAGGGCATCTTTGCTTGCCGCCGCGATAGCCGTTTCTGCATCCCTCTGGGCAGGCAGGGCATCCGCGGACGGCGGCGAGGAACTCTTTGACCTCTCCGGCTCGTGGAAGACGATAGCCGGCTCTCTCCAGTTTCCCGCAGACGACGACTATTCCGATATCCTCAGCCGCCTGCGCCTTCGTCTGGACGCGTCATGGAGCCCGTCGCTCTCCGCAGCGTTCATCGGAGACATCGAGGGACACTTCGGCGACTTTGCGGGAAGCGGCTGGTTTGCCCTCGGTAGGAAGATGCAGCCGCAGCCGTTTTTTGACCTCGATGTGAACCTGATTGAGGAAGACGATATGTTTGTCCGCGCGGGCATCTACCGCGCGTTGGTGAGTTGGAAGACCGAACGTGCGGACATTGTTATCGGCAGGCAGACCATTGACTGGGGAACCGGCAGGGCGTGGAATGTGACAAACCCGTTTTTCCCCGCCAATTTTCTCCTCATAGAGCCGGAAGAGCGCGCCGGCACGGACGCCGTCAGCGTGTCTCTGCCGGTGGGCGACTTTGCGCGATGCGACATCGTGGCGGCAGGAAGGCGCGGGAGCGACGAGCCGGTCCTGGCGCTGAGGTGGCGCGCCAATCTTCGCGGGACTGACCTCGCGCTTCTTGCCGTGCGGGACGACTCATCCGCCTCTTTTGGCGCCGACTTCTCCCGCAGCGTCGGGAATGCGGAACTCCACGGCGCGCTCCTCCTCGCCAGCGGGTATGGCTCAGACAGGGACTTCGTGAAGGCGCAGGCGGGCGTTGACTGGACCTTTGCGAACTCGCTGAAACTATTCGCCGAGTACCTCTACAACGGCGCCGGCGAGGCACACAGCGCCTTCTACGACTGGGCGTCCCTGCTTGGAGGAACGGTCTCCTCGCTCGGCCGCGACTACGGGTATCTTGGCTTTGAGTACGAACTCACATCCCTTCTGCGGATTCAGAACACCTTCATCGTGAACCTGAACGACGGCGGCTGGTTCGTCCATCCCTGCCTGAAGTACGCGCTCTCCGCGAACACAGAACTTGCCGCCGGCTGGGCCAGCTTCCACGCCTCTGGCGGCGACGAGTTCGCACAGTATCCTGACACCGCCTATCTGCACTTCGTCTGGTACTTCTAATCTGTCCGGCAAGAGGCGGGAGGAGGAGTATGCGGCTACATCTCTCCGAGGGGCTTGCCGTTGTCCTGCTGGCGGCGTTTTCGCTCGTTTCAGGCCTTGCCTGCGGCGGAGGAGGGGGCGGAGGGAGCGCGGCGCCGCCGCAGCGGCTTCCTGACGGCGACATCTACCTCTGGTCTGAGACGCGGCAGGCGTTCTTTGACACCGCGTTCTCTCCTGAACCGTATGTGAAGGTTGACCCCGGGCTTGACGCCACCTTCTACATCAACGAGTACGGCAACCGTATTCCGCTTGACATCCTTCAGTTCGGGTTCTGCCAGTTCGGGGAGGACGGGTACATTCTCGCGGTCGAGACCGGCGTGTCCCGCAGAGAGACGCGTGCGCGGCTTTCCGTTGCCCTGTCGCCGGTTTCCATCAACTTCGGCGCCGAAACGGTTGCGTTCATTCTGGAAGACCCGCTCCACAATGCCGGCATCGTCTTTGACATTATGAGGATGATAACCGCCGGCACAGGTTTTTCTCTCCTGTCGCCTTCTCCGGGAGGCAGCATCGTCGCAGGTGGGTCTGCGACGCGCGCGGAAAAAGAGGGGATGAAGGAGTATCTGGACGAGGTGTATGAGGAACTAGTCGCCCGGTTTGCCGAGAAAACAGGGCTTCCCCCGGCTGTCATCAGGTCGCAGTTTCCCCGCTCCTCAATGGAACAGTACTTAAGCGGGCTTGCGTACGCGGCCGGGTATGCTGGCGGGACCGTCACGGCCTTTTCTTCCTTCCTTGACGGGTACCGCGACGCACAGATATGGCCGAGAAACGACTACCTCGTGGAACTGTGGCTTGACAACCTCGCCATCCCTGCCGTCTCGTCAGCGCTCTCTGAAAGCGGCAGGCCGTATCTCAAGAAGGCGCTCCCGCCGGTGCCAGCGGTCGTGCCACCTGTCTTCGCGCCGGACGAGATTGCGTATGCGGATGCTGATGTGCGGTATCTCGCCGTTCCTCAGTCGTACTGGTGGCACGAGGTGGTGCGTCCCCATCAGGCGGACGCCGGCTGGCCGGCTGAGCAGACGCTGCTTACCCTGACGCTGTTTCGCGATGCGACCGTCCACCTTGCGCTGGATAAGCGGCTGGAACCGCCCGCCTGGCTTGCCGGCTGGACGCCGACAGGAGAGACCGTAGTCACCTCTGACCCGGACGCCTCGCCGATGCCGGTCTGGAAGAAGGAGTTTCCCACAGGACAGGTGCTGCTTCCCGGGCAGGGCAACGCTGCCTGCGCGATGTACATCCCGTTTGTGTCGTCCGGCACATTCAGATTCGTGGCAGAGGTGACCGTCAGAAGTTACGCGGTGCTGATGGAGGACGACCCGTCTTCGGTGAGTTCGTCTCTCCCCGCGGTCAAGCAGGAGGGCGGGATAGTGGTCAACGCACACGGCATCACAGTTGACCCGGAGACCGGCTTTCCTCTGATACACGCTGACTTTGTGGAGGAGTTTGACGCCAATGTCCTCCTTGACAGTGAAACAGGAGTGGAGATTGCGCTGGACGCGCTGTCCCCCACGTCGTTTATCTGTCAGAACCTCCTGCGCAACAACGGGTTTCGGCTCATTGACACCTACAACGACCTGGCGCCTGCCTTCGGCGCAGGCAGCATGGTGGTCCAGATAGAGAATTTCCTTGGAAACTCCCTCGGAGACGAGCCGATGCGGATGGTGCTGGACGCCAGCCAGTTGCAGGTCTTCACGAACTTCAATATGCTGAACAGCCCGAATCTTGTAGGCATCTACCTGAAGGCGATAGCCACCGACGACCCGGCTCTGCAGGGGCAGATATGGAAGAACGAGGAGACGGACAGGGGGCTGAACCTGACCGTGCTGAGGGATGCGGTGAACAACGCGACGGGGTACGTCTTTTCCTACTCAGACCCGAACAGCCCGGTGACGTTGAAGGAGTTGTTGAAGCGGGTGGGGAAGAGCGAGGAAGGGGAGGTGTCGTTCGGGGTGAGGGTGGCGCTGGCGAGCGGCAAGACGCTTGAGATGCGGGGAGGGATGTTCTGTCAGGACTACTTCACGAATGTCTATGACCCGGTGCTTCCCGACACGCTGCCGCTGCCGTTTCGTCCCGCTGCTGCGGTGTCGTCCGCGATCCGGCCGTCTCTCAGGTGAACGGTTCTGTCCGCCCTGCTGATGACCCGCGGGTCGTGGGTAGCGATGATGAAGGTGGTGCCGCGGGTCGCATTGAGGCGTTTCATCAGCCCGATGAGGTCTGCGGCGTTTTGCGAGTCAAGGTTTGCGGTCGGCTCGTCGGCAAGAATGAGAGAGGGGTTCCCGACGACTGCCCGGGCAACCGCCACTCTCTGCTGCTGTCCGCCGCTCATCGCGGAGGGCCTTCGGTGGGCGATCTCCGTGAGGTTGAGTTCCGCGAGAATTTCCGCCACCTGCCTCCTCGCCTCCTGCTTCGGCGTCTTCCTCAGAAGGAGCGGGAACTCCACATTCTCCCACGCGGTCAGCACCGGGATGAGGTTGAGTTCCTGAAACACAAACCCCATCCTGCGCAGCCGCAGTCGGGAGAGGCGTCCGGCAGGAAGGGCAGAGAGGTCTGTCCCTTCAAAGAGCACCGTCCCCCCCGTCGGCCTGTCAAGGCCGCCGAGAAGCGTCAGAAGCGTCGTCTTGCCTGAGCCGGACGGTCCCGCAAGGCAGAGGAACTCTCCCGCGGAAACGGTGAAGTTCACGCCGGCAACCGCTGTCACGGCGACCGGTCCGTCGTAGACCTTCGTGACGCCGTCCGCCCTGAGGAGAGGTATGCGCTGTTCCATCCTAAATGTGCCTGAGCGCCTGTATGGCGTTCATCTTCGCCGCGCGGCACGCGGGAATGAGCGAGATGAGCGTGGTGCTTGTCAGCACGGCAAGGCACGAGGCGACGATCTGCCCCGGCTTCATCAGCGGGCGCACCGTCGTTTCCATGCCGATGAACTTGGCCACTCCTGCGGCGAACGAGGCGAGGTTGACCCCGTGGCCGTAGAAGTAGATACCTGCCGCCGCCGTCAGCGCGAGGCCTGCTGCCACGCCCAGAATGCCGATGAGCAGCGACTCGGCGAGAACCATCCCGACAATCTGCGCCGGCGTGGTGCCCATCGCGAGCAGGACGCCGAACTCGGCGTACCGTTCCTGCAGCGCCATCAGCATCGTGTTCATAATCGCCATGCCGACGATGATGGAGATGATGAGCATCAACACCCTCTGCATCGCGATGTCCAGTTCTATCAACTGCACGATGTCAGGCGCGACCTCCTTCCACGAGAGCACCTCAAGCCCGAGCCCTGCGGTCTTCCGCACAAGGTACTCCTGTACCGCGGGGACATCGTCGGCGCGGCGGGCAAGGAAGACCGTCTCGGAAATCTTTGTTCCGTATGCGAGCATCTCCTGCGCGGCGGCAAGCGGAATCCAGACGAAGGAGCGGTCTATCTCTGGGTTGCCTGTGCGGACGATGCCGCTGACCCTGAACGCCTCTGCGGCAAGAGAGCCGTCCGCCGCCTGCGAGATGAGTATCAGTTTTTCGTGCAGGGAGAGGCGCAGGGTGCGGAAAAGCGTCTCTCCGACCAGACAAGAGCGGCGTCCGTCCTGTGTATCCGGCAGGTATGTCCCATCGGTGATGGAGCGCCGGAGAAAGGTGACGGCCGCCTCGGCGTCTGGCTCAATGCCGATGACGATGACCCCGAGCGAGTTGGTCGGCGTGCTCGCAAGCGCCTGAAACCTGACCCGGCGCGCCGAGGCGGCGATGGCCGGATGACCGTGGCGCACCTCGTCAGGCAGCGGCTCCACGCAGTTTTCTACGGTCGGATTCGCGTGGAAGCCGGCGCCGTGGACCTGAAGATGTCCCATAAAGATGCGCACGGCGTTGGTCACCATCTTCTCGTGGAAGCCGTCGTACAGGCCGTTGGACATCACCAGGGTTGCCAGACCCACCGCGATGATAAAGACGGTCAGTCCTGTCCTGCGGCCGTTCCTGCGGACATTGCGGAAGGCAATCTTGCCGAAGGTCATGGCGAGGCGGAAAGATGTCTCAGGGAGAAGGCGCCGGCGGGCAGGGGGATGTCGAAGGCGAGTTGCCGGTACACAAGGCGGGTGAACCTGCCGCTGTCCTGCGCGCGTGTCATGGTCCATTCCGCGGGGAACAACCTGCCGGAGAACTCCCTGAACCCGCCAAAGGCAAGGGTCTTCACGAGGCGTCCCGGCTCGTCGTAGAACTCCTGCCGCAGGGGGAGGAAGTCCTGCCTGATTGAGAAGACCACTTTGCCCCAGACAACCGCGCATCCGGGTTTTGGCAGACACTCAATCCGCCACTCCTCATCCCGAAGTCCGGCCCCCCTGTCAAGGAACCTGTGCGTGTAGTCGCGGCTGAAACTGCTTGCCTTCAGCATATCGTCGTAGGTGAACTCGCTCTTCAGCCAACTCTGGAGCAGGACCGACGGAGCAAGTTTGATGGTGCGCTCAATGCTCGGCGTGTAGAGCCACACGAGATTCCCGTCCCGCAGAAGAACCTGTCCCCGCTCCTTTGCGGGCGAGAGGATCCTCACCAGCGCCCTGTCCGTGCCGGATGAGTACGCTTCTATCAGCAAACTGCGGCTGAACGAAGGGGTGACAACCGTCATCTCGATGAGTCCCCTGTTGGTCTTTCCCAGCATCCGGCTGTCCATCCGCTCCATCACCTCTGTGGCGGACAGCCCCTGACACCGGCAGACAGCCGGAGCCGCCAGAACACACAGGACAGTTGCGGCGCGTATGACGCCGACAATGCGACGGCTTCGGAGTGAAGGACCTGTGCGCGGGCGCATGGACAGAAGGATGGTACACCGTCGGGAGGAATCCGTCAATTGCGCCGCAGGAGTCCGACGGCAAGAAAGAGGAAGATTTCGCCCGCCCAGAGGAGCGCGGCGAGGACGACCGTCTGGCCCCATCCGAAGACCCTGCGGGACGCGGTGAGGATAAGTCCTGCCAGCGTCAGGTTGAGCGCACCGTAGAGCGCAAGAAGTCCCAGCGCACCTGCCCACGACCAGCAGAGGAAGACCGCAGGCCACCGTTCCACGGGGAGAAGGGCGGGCAGGATGACTCCCGCGAGAAGAAAGGCGAGCCCGGCAGGCGAGAGACGGTTTCCTTCGGGCTGTCTTCGCGCGGCGTACCGCCAGAAGAGGGGAATGAGGAACACTCCTGTGGCGGCGCCTGCCGCGAGCCCGACGCGAAACCTGCCTGAGATGCCGGTGTCCCAAAGCCCGAGAGATGAGGCAACTCCGTCGGCGGCAAAGATGGCGAGCAGCAGCATCGCGAAGGCGGCCGCGCAGCGTCCCGGCAGGGAAAGGCTTCTTCCCCTGCTGAACAGGAACTGGAGGACCGAAGACAGGAGGAATCCGGCGTAAAAACCGGTGCACCTGCTGCACAGGGGCATCGCGGCGCCGAGGCAGTGGAATGTGCGCAGGGACTCCTGGTGGCAGACGAGAGATGCGAAAAACCGGATGGGCTCAGGCGCCTGCCCCATTGTACTCAAACCGCCGGAACCGCGGCTGACGCGGCCGGGGAGGAAACTTTCGCCTGAGTTTCAGGCAGGCGGCAACGAGGAGGAGTATCACGCTCTTGCACCAGATCGCAGGTCCAACCGGCCCGAACAACTCCGCGTGTTCCTTCTTCATCCGGTCAACCTTCTTCCTGACCGCGTCGCTGGGTGCGAAGACCTTGATGGCAAGGAGTCCTGACCGGTAGATGTGGCACCACTTCCTCAGCCGCCTGACTCTGCCCTGCACGAACGGGTCCGGATTGTCCTTCAGCGACCGGTACCCGTTCAGGTACACCTCGTAGGTGCGCAGGATGGAAGGCCCGTTGGTATAAAACAGCCGCCGCATCGTCTCGTCCACCCAGAAGAAGACTTGCTCGTCGGTCATATGCGCGTGTTCGTGCATCGCAGAGTAGAGGTTGAAGTTCTTCCAGCGGAATCCCTGCGTGCGCAAACGGCCTTCCTCCTCCAGACGTTTCCAAAGCCGGGTTCCCGGGCAGGGCATCAAACTTGAAATCTGCGAGTAGGTCGGATTGAGCCGGACGACATGGTCCACATCCTCGCTGATGTTGTCCGGCGTGTGGAAATCCCATCCGACAATGAAGGAGCCGATGGTGGTGATGCCCGCATTGTGAAGTTCGTCAAAGACCTGCTGGATGTCCTTCCCCATGCGCTTGGGAAGGGCTGAGTACTTCGACTCGATGCCGATCCACAGCGCGCCCACGCCCATCTTCACAAGTTCCTCTGCCGAGAACCGCGATAGCGCTCTCACGCTGGCAAAACCGCCCCACAGGACACGCTCCGGGTTAACCTCAGGGTCGCTGCGTACGAGGCGGCCAAACTCTCTGGCGTACGCCTCGTCGGCGAAGAAGTCCTCGTCGAATATCCAGAGGAACGCGTAGTCACGCTCCTTGAGGTACGCTTTCATCGCCTCCCACAGTTCCGCAGGAGACACCAAACGCACCTTCTTGTACTTGAAGAAGGCGCTCGTGGCGCAAAACTCGCAGCCGGCGTTGCATCCCAGCGCAGAGACGAGGTTGTTGAACGGGTACTTCACGACCCCAAGTGCGCGGACATAGTAGGGAGGGAAGTGCTGTCTGATGGGAGCATCCACGGGGTCTCCGAGGAGTTCCCGCATGAACCTGACACCCTCTCCGTAACAGACGTGGTCCACCAGCGACCGCAGTTCCTGCTCTTCCTGGAAGTTCTGGGTAAGGCAGACGACGCCATAGCTACCAAGCACAATCTTCGTCTGCGGAGAGTGCTGTTTGATGTACCGGCACATCCGCAGGATCCTGTCAAAGAACAGAGAGGCGGCGAAGTGGATGCCGACGTAGTCGTACCCCCTCGAGAGTTCCCGGGTGAAGTCGTCCCACGTGGGATTCTCGAGGACCACGCTCGGTGCGGAGATGTTCTGGGCGATGAGGTAGAGCGGCATCGCCGGGTAGTCGCACTCAAGCGTGAAGATATCCTGATTCTTTGCGAGGCGGCCCGCGTAGAGGTCCATCATATTGGAGCCGTCCGCAAAGGTATCGAATGGCTTGTAGGCGCTGGTGAGGAGAACCTTCGGCATAGTGAAACGCTACCACGAAAGTCGCCTGCTGTCAAACGCGGCGGCACGCGTGTTCTACCGTTCGCGCACGCTTCTGACCAGCGAGGCAAGCGTCTGCGCGTCGCGCAAAAACGCCTCGGGCGCGTCATCGGGAACAAACTCAAGGAGGACGCGGTGGTCTTTGCCTGTCTGTGCCGCTGAGGCGAGGTATCTCTTCCACGCGTCTGCGCCTGCCGACAGAGGCATTCGGACCGTGCGTCCTTCACGGGTTTCCCACGAGAATGCGTGGATGTTGACCAGATGCGCCAGCGCCGAACGCAGGTTCAGGAGGTTGTCGTCCACGGACAGGTGGGAAAACGGCTGCCAGTACGTTCCCATCCGCGGATGGCTGATGTCCGAAAGGAGCCGCGCTGCCGACTCTCTGGTGTCGGTCAGCGTGTTGCCGTGATACTCGAGCGCCACGCTGATGCCCGCCGCCTCCGCAAGAGCCGCGACGCGCCTGCCATCTTCCGCAATCGTCTTCCAGAGGCGGTCGTCCGCCTCCGCAGACCCTTTCCTGCCTGCCCAGACGCGGATCACGGGCGCGCCGAGTTCTCGCGCCGTCTCGCACACCGACGAAAACGGCAGGGATGTCTCCTCTCCAAGCCGGTAGTAGGAGCCGTAGGAGGCAACCTCAAGCCCTGCGTCCTCTGACATCTTCCGCACCTCCCGCGCGGCGGAAAGGTCTCCGTGAGGGACATGGATGTCCCCTCCCCACTCTACCGCCTTCACGGCAGAGCGGCTGACAAGGCGGACCACCTCTTCCGCCGGGAGTTTCCTGAACGTGATGGAACATATGCCCGGAATGAACATCAGTTCCTCCTGTGGCGGCAGGACTGAATCCGTGGTCGGGTCATTGCTGCGGTTGCGATGCCTCTCTCGGAGGCGGAAAGTAGATGAAGAGGTGGCTGATGCGGTCTGTTTCGCCGAGGTAGAGTTCTCCGCAGGAGCCGACGCACATCGAGCCGAACTCGTACCCGAACCACGATATCTCGCTGCTTGTGGCAGGGATGCCGAGGTCATCAAGAGAACCGGTCTGCGGGTCAAAGCAGAACAGATGCGCCATCCCGTCCTTCTCGCCGTTGATGCCAAAGATGCGTCCGTCAGGGAGCGCCGCGATGGCGGGACATCCGGGCGAGGCGGTCACCTTTCCGAGAGATCTCACCGAACCCGTCTTCGGGTTGTACGAAAAGACCACCCCGTCCGCGGAGCCGCCTCCGTAGATGAGGCCGTCGGCGGGAGACCAGACCGCTGACTGAAGTTCGTTGTAGTAGGCGCGCCCCGCAACCGAGGGAATCCTCGCAGGCAGGTACCTCACAGTGCCGCCGACAGGGTCGTACGCCCAGAAGGTTCCGCACAGCCCGCAGCCGTAGACCACGCCGTCCACGTCGCACACGATGACCGGCGAGAACTGCCCGTGTTCCGCAACGAGTCCCCGCGAGATTGCCTGCCGTGTGACGGGATTGTATGAGAACAGCGTTCCGTGCGTGCCGAGCCCGTAGAGGATGTTTCGTTTCCTGTCCATCGCGAGGCACGCGATGTGTTCTCCCGGGACCGGCTCGCACAGGCGCTGGATATCTCCGCCCTGCTCCGCCTTGTTGTAGAGGTAAAAGAGGATGTCGTCCGGCGGGGGAGGAGGGGTGAAGCAGAAGAGGTAGCCCGAACCTTCCGTGCCCGCGGAGATGCCGCCGTATATGGTACCGTCGGTTCCCGCCACCAGAGACCTGCTGACGGATGTTGCTCCGGGCAGGATGCCGAGGTCGGTCACCTGGTCCAGACGCGGCATCGGGTTGTACATGAACAGGTGGCTTGCCCTGCCTGAGGTGGCGCCGAATATCCGTCCGTCTTTCCCGGCGCACAGCGAGGTGATGGCGCACTCCTCGGGCGGAATCGGTTCAGACAGGCACTGCCTCAGCCGCAACGCCCTCGTGTACATCCGTCCCGTCCTCACGCTGGCGTCAAATCCTGCCACCCGCTTGACCGGCCGTTCAGGCCACTTCCGCGTTTTGAGTTCCTCTTCCAGTCCCATATCTTCTCCTATCCCCACTGTTTGATGTCCTTCCATCCGAACACCTTCTGTGTGCCGGCATTGTGCGGACGATAGACGAAAAACCCGGTGGGAGAGAATCCGGCGGACGCGAAGTACAGGTTGCCGTAGAAGTCAGGGGTCGCGCTGGCGATGGCGCGAGGATAGAAGTCGTCAAACCGTACTGTGCCAAGCAGTTCCCTCTCCCCTGTCTTCACATCGCACCTGATGAGGTTCTGTTCCGCGCGCGGGATGTCCCATCCCTGAATCCTGCGCAGGTCCTCTTCGCGAACCTCCGAGCCAAGCCGGGTGACCATATACAGTTTGCCGTCCATCCCGAAGACAAGCCCGCGCACCTGCCAGAACTCAAGGAGCGGCTCGGTCTTCAACTCAGGCGGGCCGTACGCCCGTCCGAGGTCCTCCACATGACCGTCGGGTCCCGCGTACGGGTCAAACCTCCACAGACGGGACTCGTACCCGTAGTCGGTGCCGTAGAAGCAGGACCAGTCGGGCGCAGGCACCACATCGTACGGCACATTGTGCCAGCCGCTGTGGTAGATGGTGTGCGGGCACTTGCACCTCAGTCCGCGGATGGCGAGCGTCTCCGCGTCAACCTTCAGGAAGAATCCGTAGTCATCGGTGGTATACGCGTTGCCGTCCCTGTCGAGGAAGATTGCCTGAGGGTTCACATCTCCGATTCTGCCGAGGTCCTCGTACCTGCGCTCGTCAAGAAAGTAGGCGTAGAGATGGTTGCGGGGCCAGGTGATGCCGTACAGCACTCGGCGCTTCTCGTCAAGCGCCATCGCCCTGCTGCCTTCCTTCTTCGGTCCCACATCCACGTTCTCGATGCGGTTGGTCCTCGGGTCGTAGGTGAAGATGTACGAGCCGGTGAACCACCTCTTCGGGTCGTGCCATGTGGACCACGGCCTCCATGTCGGCTGGTTCAGCGGTGGGCCCGACGCGTGGGTCGCGCAGTAGAGAAGTCCGTCGGAGCCAGGAATGAGGCAGTAGTGAATCTTTGACTGGGACGCGCGTCCGTGCTCAGGTAGTTCGCCGATGTGCGGGCCGACCTCGATGAGATACTCCAGTGTCCGCGTCTCGGGGATGTATCTGAGCAGAAACACCGTCAGCCCGCCGATGCCCTCTCCGCACGCCGCGAGGTAGATGTTGCCGTCCCTTCCGGTACACAGTCCCCATGTGGAGTCGTGCCTCGGCAGAAGGTCAAATGAGACGAACTCCAGCGTGCCGCCCTTCACCTCTTTCTTCATTGCTTTCTTCATTGCACCATCCCGCGTATGTGGAGCGGTATTGTGCCACACGCGACTGAAATGTCAAGGCCGGGTTGACAGACGGAAGGGGAAGGTGTACAGTCATACCTCGCACAGCGCTCGCCCGCACTCGCACAATCCGGCAAGGACACCATGATGGTGCCACGCCTGACATCGGTCTGGCTCTGGGTGAAGGAAGAACTTCACAAGGTGAAGGAGTCCCTGCGCACGGGCATCTCGTTCGGGCTGACCTCTGCGGTCATCACGACGCTCGGGTTGATGGTGGGCCTCCACGCCGGCACGCACTCAAAACTCGCCGTCCTCGGCGGGATACTCACCATTGCCGTTGCCGACGCCTTTTCAGATGCGCTGGGCATCCACATCTCCGAAGAGTGGGAGAATGTCCACACGGTCAGGCAGATATGGAGCGCCACGGTGGCAACCTTCCTGACCAAGTTCGTCTTTGCGATGACCTTCAGCGTGGCGGTCATCTTCCTTCCCCTCGGGCAGGCGGTGCCTGTCAACGTCGTCTGGGGCTTTTTCATCCTTGCCGTGATGAGTTACCGGATGGCGGTCTCTCAGGGGGAGCGTCCCGGAAAGGTTGTCGGAGAACATCTTCTGATTGCCGCGGTGGTCATAGGCGTCAGCCACGCCGTCGGGCACTGGGTTGCGAGTGTGGTTGGCGCAGACCGCGCCGGCGGCGCGTCTCCTCTGCCGTGAGGGGCAGGGACTACTGCGTCAGGACATTGTCTTCGGCGGGATTCAGGGTGAGCACCCTGCGCGCACCCGCGTACCTCTGCATCAGGTAGTCGCACTCGTCGAGTTTCTGCAATACCACCTTGTGTTCGTTGGAAGAGGCGTGGAGGATGTAGCCGTCTCCGACATAGATGCCCACATGCCCGATTCTGGTCTGGGAGCCGCGGCGCGTGAAGAAGACGAGGTCTCCCGGCACAAGTTCTGACAATGTGACAGGTGTTCCCACCTCAAACTGAGAGCGGGAAGTGCGCGGAAGGTCTAACCCGATGGTGTCGTACGACTTCTTCACGAGCCCTGAGCAGTCAATCCCCCGGTAACTGTTTCCCCCAAGCCGGTACGGGGTCCCCAGAAAACTGAGCGCGGTTGACAGCACCCTGCCGGTGGAGTCCTCTGAGGAAAGAATCCGGACGAGGTCAACATTGTTCTTCAAGATCGCCTCAACCTCCTGCCTCTGCCGCGTCATTGCCGTCGGTTGCTTCTTTGCGGGAGCCGCCGCCACCGCGGTTGTCTTCGGCGGCTTGGGAAGTTCCTGCGGCACCTCCTGACGGTGGGTGGTTGTCTTCACCAGAAGCCGTTGTCCCACCTGAACTCTTGAACTTTTCAGGTTGTTCTGCCGCTTCAACTCCTCAACGGTTGTCTCGTACTTCTTGGCAAGGGATGCCAGCGTCTCTCCCGGAGTGACGGTGTGGTAGGTCTTCACGGTGCGCAGAGTGACGGCGTTCTCCGTCTTCTTCGTCTCTTCCGTCACGGTCCTGCTGACGATAAGCCGCTGTCCGGGCTGGAGCACGGTTGAGGAGAGATGGTTGAGGGATTTCAGTTCGGTCACCGTCAATCCGTACCGGCGGGCGATGGACCAGAGGTTATCCCCCTTCGCAACGATGTACGCCTGCTGGGCGTGAGCGGATACTGCGGCACATAAGGCGAGGAACGCAAGACGCTGCACGATACGACCCCCCATCACACCTCCTGAAAGAAAGCGGCTCGCGAGCCGCACGAACACGAGCTGGTGAAGTATACGATGCCGCTTCTGCGGCTGTCAAGCGCGTCCTCGTCTGCCGTCGGAATTCGCGGTCTCAATGCTTGAAGTGGCGCACGCCCGTGAAGACCATCGCGATGCCGTGCCTGTCGCAGGCGGCTATGGCCTCGTTGTCCTTCAGCGAGCCGCCCGGCTGGATGATTGCTGTGACGCCCGCCTGCGCCGCAACCTCGATGTTGTCCGAAAACGGGAAGAAGGCGTCCGAGGCGAGCACCGCACCCTTTGCCCGCTGTCCCGCCTTTGCCGCGGCAAGCCGGTTTGCGTCCACCCGCGAGTAGACGCCGCCGCCGATGCCGATGGTTCTTCTCTCCTTCGCGTAGACAATTGCGTTGGACTTTGTGGTCTTCACCACGCGCCACGCAAAGAGGAGGTCTTCTCTCTCTGCCGGCGTGGGCGCTCTCTTCGTCACCGTCTTCATCTCCGCCGGGTCTGTCTCCCTGTCCGGCTCCTGCACCACAAACCCGCCGGTGACCCGCTTGAAGTCGCGGCTGTCAGTCCTGCTGAGGTCAGCCACCGCGACAAGCCGCAGGTTCTTTTTTGCCGCAAGGAGCGCGCGCGCCTCATCGGAGAAGGAAGGCGCAAGGACGCACTCAAGAAAACCGTATCTCTCCATCCCGTCGAGCATTGTCCGCGCGGTCTCTCCGTCGACCTCCCTGTTGAATCCCACGATGCCGCCGAAGGCAGAAAGGGGGTCGCACTCAAGCGCGTGTCGGTATGCCTGCGCGAGGGACCGGTCAGACGCCACCCCGCACGGGCTTGTGTGCTTCACGATGTACGCCGTCGGCTCCTGAAACTCCCTCACCCCTGACAGCACCGCTTCAAGGTCAAGGTAGTTGTTGAAGGAGAGTTCTTTTCCCTGAAGTACCTGTGCTGCCGCAAGACCGTACGGTTCTATCCCCGTGGTCCTGTAGAAGGCGCCCGCCTGATGGGGATTCTCGCCGTACCGGAGCCCGCGGAGTTTCTCCAGGCGGAGAAACAGCGTCTCGGGCAACGACTCCGGCCTCAGGCGCTGTTCAAAATACGATGCGATGAGGGTATCGTACCGGGAGGTTGTGCGGAAGACCTCGTATGCGCAGGAAAAGGCAAACTCCTCGCTCACGCAGCCGTCGTGCCTGCGCATCTCGTCAAGGAGCCCGGCGTACTGGGAAGAACTTGTGATGACCACGACATCCCTGTAGTTTTTCGCTGCAGCCCGTATCATTGTCGGGCCGCCGATGTCAATGTTCTCGATGACCTCCTCGTGAGTCGCTCCCCTGCGCAGGGTCTGCTCAAATGGGTACAGGTTGCACACGATAAGGTCTATCGGCACGAGGTTGTTCTCCTCCATCTGGCGCTGGTGGCCGGGATTGCTCCGCACGGAGAGGATTCCTCCGTAAATCTTCGGATGGAGCGTCTTGACCCTGCCGTCGAGGATTTCGGGAAAGCCGGTGAACTCGCTCACTTCTTTCACGGGAATGCCCGCCTGCCGGAGAAGTTTCGCCGTGCCGCCGGTGGAGAGGATGTCAACCCCCCTGTCTGCGAGAAACTGTCCGAGGTCTGTGAGACCTGTCTTGTCAGAGACGCTCACGATTGCCCGCCGTATCCGTATCATCCTTCCCTCCTATAATGTGCGCAACGCAGACAATAGTGTAGCATGACCCGCGGCTGCCTGTGGCAACCGGGACAGGTTGAAGAAGCGGCAATCGGAGAGAAAAACCCTGCATGGGAGATGGCGGGACACGGTGGCCGGAACGCCGCCCGGCGAGAGGAGAGCCCTGTCAGGGTTATCATCTTCACCTCGCACTACCCCACCAGAGTTCTGCTCCCTCAGCGTGCGTCTTCCTCGGCCGGTCCGCCTTCCGCAAAGAGTGAGCAATGTGCCCGACTCGTCCAACCCTTGACACACACACACACACACACACACGGGGTATAATAGAGGCAACCGGGGGTGAGGGTGAGACCGCCACCTATCTTGCATTGCACCGGTAGCCGTTGGAGATTCCTTTCTTTCTGCGCTTGCTCCCGGTTGACCTGCGGATATTCTTCCAACTC
>Ga0209381_1003635_pt1 | contig 15467 bp, 10 predicted proteins | sample DewCreD2012metaG_FD_184111 | JGI IMG/M metagenome (GOLD analysis project Ga0209381, IMG submission 184111) | Hot spring sediment bacterial and archeal communities from British Columbia, Canada, to study Microbial Dark Matter (Phase II) - Dewar... ...
GGAAAAATCGGCCAGCGTGGCTTCGCTGGTCCGGGCAGAGATCGGAAAGATGCCTGGCGTGCGCGATGTCGCCTCGCAGGCGGGCCGCAACGACGCGGGGACGGACCCGTTCGGGCCGAACCGCATCGAGTTCCTCGTGACACTGAAACCCTACGACCAATGGCCCGAGGGGCGTACCAAGGCGGTTCTGGTGGAAGAGCTGGCGCGGCTGATGGAAGAACAGGTGCCCGGCTCGACCTACAACATTACCCAGCCCATCATCGACACGGTGACGGAGGCGGTGACGGGATCGAGCGCGGATCTGGCGATCCTCTTTACGGGTCCGGATCTGGACACGCTGCGGCGGCTGGCCGCGCAGACGCTGGCCATCGTGCGGCAGGTTCCAGGCGCGGCGGACAGCTCGATCGAGCAGGAGAGCCGCCAGCCGCAGTTGACCCTCCGCGTCAACCGCCCCGAGATGGCGCGCTACGGAGTGCGCGTGCGCGACCTGCAGGAGCTGATCGAACTGGCCATTGGCGGGCGCACGGTGAGCACGCTCTACGACGGCGACCGGCGGTTCGACATCACGGTGCGCTATCTGCCGGAGGCGCGCGCCGACGCCGGCGCCATCGCAAGCATCCTGGTTCCCACGCGCAGCGGCGCGCGGGTGCCGCTCGGGCAGCTGGCCGATGTGCGGATCACGGACGGCGAGTCGATCATCGCCCGCAGCGAGAACCGCCGCATGGTCAGCGTGCGCACCAACATCCGCGGCCGCGACCAGGGCGGCTTCGCGGCCGAGCTGCGCCGGCGCGTCGAGCGCGAAGTGCCGCTGCCGGAGGGCTACCGCGTCGAGTGGGGCGGGCAGTTCGAGAACATGACCCGCGCCAAGGCGAGGCTCAGCATCGCTCTGCCGGTGACCGTGTTCCTGATCTTCGTGCTGCTGTTCTTCGCGTTCCGCAGCACGCGAGATTCGCTGGTGGTGATGCTGACAGTGCCGTTTTCGTTCGTGGGCGGCATCGGGCTGTTGTGGCTGCGCGGGATCAATCTCAGCGTATCGGCGGCGGTGGGTTTTGTGAGCCTGTTTGGCGTGGCCGTAATGAGCGGCGTACTGATCCTGTCCGAGGTGAACCGCCGCCGCAGGCAACCCGGCGCAGACCTGCTCGCCACGCTGATCGATGGCTGCGTGGCGCAGATGAGGCCCGTGCTGATGATGGTGGTGGTGGCGATGCTCGGCATGATTCCGGCGGCGCGCGCCACAGGCATCGGCAGCGATGTGCAGCGCCCGCTGGCGACCGTGGTCGTCGGCGGGCTGGCATCGGCCCTGGCGCTGACTTTCGTCGGGCTGCCTGCGCTCTATTACGTGGTGGCGCGGCGCAGGGCGGCCAGGATGTAACCTGCGATGGCGCACGCTGCGCCTGTTGTAGGGTCTGCATCACCGGGTTCCCGCAGAGGACGAGGAGGAGATGATGACCATCGAGCCGTACCTGTTTTTCAATGGCCGCTGCGAGGAAGCGCTGCGGTTTTACGAGCAGGCTTTCGAAGCGAAGATCGAAACGGTGGCGAGGTTCCGGGAGAGCCCGGCGCCGCCTCCCGAGGAGCTCTTGCCGGAGGGATGGCTGGACAGGATCATGCACGCCAGCTTTCTCATCGGGGATGCGCGCGTGATGATCTCGGACGGCAGGACGGACGAGCCGCCGCAGTTCCGCGGCTTTGCGCTGAACGTGAATTTCGCTTCTGAAGACGAGGCAAGGCGCGCGTTCGAGCGGCTCAGCGATGGCGGCCGGGTGGACATCCCGATCGGCCCGACATTTTATGCGGCCTGCTTCGGGATGGTAACGGACCGGTTCGGCGTGCAGTGGATGGTGATGGCGCCGGCGCCGCACGCCTCCTGAGCACGCCCGGCAGCGTGGCCTCCGGGATCGACGCCGTTCACCGAGCGGGGTCCGGCTGCCGGACGATCCGGCCCGCTGCCGCCGCCAGAGCCAGAATGACGGCGAATCCGGCAGGCGCGAATGACATGGTGGCGCGCACGCCCCATGCTTCTCCGGCCTGTCCCGCCATCCACGGCACGGTCATCCCGCCGACAAGAGCCATCGCCAGAAGAAGTCCGATGACTGAGCCGGACTGCTTCGCGAATCGCGCGCCCGCCAGTCCCAGTGCAGTGGGAAAGATGCCCGATGCCGCGAACCCGAGCAGCGGCACCGCTGCTGCAGCCACGCCCTGCGACGGCGCCGCGGCCAGCAGGATTCCGGCCGCTGCCGACGCGCCGGCGCAGGCGCAGATTAAAGTCCTGCCGTCGACAGCCAGCAGCAGACGCCCCCAGAGAAGTCTTGCGATCAGGATCGCAGCCCAGAAGCTCGTCAGGCTGAACGAAGCCGCCGCCACGGACATGCCTGTTGCAGAGACAAGAAACGTGGAGATAAAGCCGCCCAGCAGAAATTCATTGCCGGACTGCAGCATCAGCAGCAGGCCCAGAACAGGAACCAGCGGGTTTGTGAGAAGTCTTGCGAAGCCCGCCGCCGGCGCCTGCCCGGCCGCCTTCGGCTGCGGATAGCGGAGCAGCGCGCAGCCCGCGGCGAGCGCCAGGCAAACCGCCGATGCTCCGGCGAGCAGAGGCCTGACGCCCGCCGTGTCCACCAGCGCGCCGACGAGAAGCGGAACCAGAAGCGCTCCAAAACCAAAGAACACGCCCAGCAGGTTCAGGGCGGCGTTCTTGCGCCGCTCCTCGGGATGGAGATCGGCGGTGAGCGTGTTCGAGGCCGCATTCAGCGCGCCCCCGCCCAGCCCCAGCAGCAGCATCGCAGGGATCAGGTTGCCATACGTGGAAGCGGCGGCCACGAGGGCCATAGCCCCGGCCACGAGCAGCGAACCGAGCGCCAGGGGCAGGCGGAAGCCGGCGCGGTCGATCGCCGATCCGGCGGCGAGGCTTGCCGCCAGCATCGCCGCGTTCATCACGAGGAAGAGCCGTCCCGACTGCCCCAGGCCGAAGCCAAGCCTGGGCGCCAGCTCCGGCAGCAGCGCGCCAAGCAGCGCCATGACGGAGCCGAAGACCAGCATCGAGGCGCACGCAGCCGCCAGCAGCGGGCCCCGCCGCCACGGATGCGGGCGGCTCTCCGCCTGGCGCTCTAGGGCCGCATCCATTGCGCAAAGGCCTCGAAGACGCGCTCGTTATGGCCGGGCTCGATGCCCGGAACATTCGGGGAAACAAATGTCTGAAGCGGGAAGCCGCGTGCGGCGAGCCGCGCGCCGGTCTCCGCCACCAGCGACATGGCGATGAACACCGCGGCCATGGTGGATGCCGCGGCGACTTTCTCCGGCCGCCCGACATCGACCTGCGCATCTTCAGGCTCGACGCAGTTGTCGATGGCCACCGTAGCCAGGTCGGCCAGCGCCTTGCCGCTCGAGTGCGTCGGACGCGCGGCGGCGCGGTTGGCGTGCGAGGAGACGGTGATGACGCTCAGGCCCTTCTGGCGCGAGATCAGCGCTGCTTCTACGGGCGCGGCGTTCAGGCCTCCGTGGGAAAAGACGATCATGGCATCGCCTTCCTGGAGCGGATAGCTTCTCAGGAACACTTCGGCATAGCCTTCGCGGCGTTCCAACCACAGCAGCTCGCGGGCGCCGCCGGGTCCGACGACGTTCCACCACATCAGGCGCGGGTCGTACAGCGGATAGAAGCCCACGAAGCTTCCGTAACGGGGAAACACGTCCATGACGGGGATGACCGAGTGGCCGCTGCCGAACAGGTAGACGCGCCGCCCGGCGGCGATCACATCGCACAGGATGCCCGAAGCCTGCTCGATGGCAGGCTGCTGGGTCTGGTAAATGCGGTCCAGCAGACCGCGGATCTTTTCGTAATAGGCAAGAGCGGACATGATGACTCCCTAGAGAACGATATCGCGGTGCAAGGCCAGCCGGGCGGCCCCGAGCAGGCCGGCGCGCGACCCAAGCTGCGAAAGGACAATCCGCCCCATGCGCGCTGCACGGGGCTGCGCCGCTTGCAGGACAGTCTGGCGGATCGGATCCAGGAACAGATCTCCCGCCGCCATGAGGCCGCCGCCGAGAATGACGACTTCAGGGTTGAGCAAGCTGATCAGGTTGGCCACGCCCAGGCCCAGCCAGCGGCCCACGTCGCGCACGGCTTCCACGGCGGATGGATCTCCCCGGCGGGCGGCGGCCACGGCGTCTTCCGCGGTGGGGAGCCCGGACTTGCGGGCCAGCGCAGGTCCGGCTGCTTCCCACTCCCAGCAGCCATACTGCGAATACTCAGCACGAACATCGGTTGTCAGCGCCATCCAGCCCGCGGCGCCGGCGATGCCGGCATGTCCACGCATCACGCGGCCACCCGCAAGGATGCCCACGCCGATGCCTGTTCCCACGGCCACAAAGACGGCATCCCGGCAGCCCCGCGCTGCGCCGAGCCACTGCTCGCCGAGAACATATCCAGAGCGGTCGCTGTCGAGAACGACGGGAACGGGCAGCCGCTCACCGAGGGCGGGTCCCAAAGGAACATCGCGGTCGCCCCACAGATTCGGAGCCCAGACATTGCCGTCCGGACCGGCGATGCCGGGAACAACGATGCCGGCGCTGCAGACCCCGCTCCACGCGGCGCCTGCCGAAGCCAGACAGGCAGCGGCTTCTTCTTCGATCTGCCGGATGGTGGCTGGCCAGTCGTCTCTGATGACGGGAGCGTGGCGTTCGGCCAGAACTCGGCCCGCTTCATCCACCAAAGCGGCGGCCAGCTTGGTTCCGCCAACATCCACGGCCAGGACCGCTTTCGTGTTCTTCAGCTCCATGGCACTCCGGCCGCCTCATCGGAAGCGCGGCAGTATAGGAAATCATCTCAAAGCAGAGCTCTGGCGCGGCAGCCCCGGATCGGCTGCTGTCAGGACAGGGATCGAGGACGCTGGCGGGCCCGGAGGGACTCGAACCCCCGACCTGCTGGTTCGAAGCCAGACGCTCTATCCGGCTGAGCTACGGGCCCGCTCTGCCGCCATTGTAACAACCGTTTCAGGAACTCTCCGGAAGGAAATCGGCGTAGACGAACCCGTCGCGCTCGACGACCTCGCCAGCCGTCGCGCGGATCGGATGGCGGAACACCGGCGCATCCACGACGAGAGTGTGGAACTCGCCGTTCTCCCCGCAGGGATCCACTCCGCCAGGCAGAGAGCTCAGCAGTTCCGCGGACCATTCCCGCCCTGCCAGCTCCCGGTCGACGCGCGACGGATCGAGGCACGCGATCCGCGCCCGCACGCCGCCGTCCAGCATTTCGCGCGCCAGAGCGTCCGAACCGATCCCCCACAGGGGGAACACAGGCTCCAGCCCCGTGCCGGCCAGCTGCCGCTCGCGGTAGGCGCGGACGTCGGACAGGAAAATGTCCCCGAACACGACGGCTTCCACCCCCTCCGCGCGCAGGGCGGCGCAGGCGGCGCCCATGCGCTTCTCGTATTCCTCGTTCGGGCAGGGCCAAGGCAGTTCGACGATCCGCAACGGGAGCCCCGCCGCGCCCGCCTGCATCTGGAGCAGCTCCTGCCGCACGCCGTGCATGGAGACGCGGCGGAACTCCGCGTTGATCGACGTCAGCAACCCCGCGATTTCCAGATCCGGCCGCTGCCTGGCGAGGTGCAGCGCCCAGGCGGCGTCTTTGCCGGACGACCAGGAGACAACGGCTCGGCGGCGGTTCATGGCTTCTGCAGCACCGAATCCCAGCCTTTCGATTGCGCCGCTGCCTGATCCCAGTCTTCCTCGCGCGTGCGTTCGAACAGGAGCCGCAGGCGCTCGGCTTCCGTGCCGTGCAGGCGCAGGGCGCGGGCGATGGCGGGGTGGCTGTCGAAGTCGGGCGCGACGAGGAACATCAGCGTCACATACGCCGTGACGGACTCCGGCTGCACGAACCCGTGCGCATGGGCGCGCGCGATGCCGGCTGCCGCCCTCCGGACCACTTCTTCATCGCCGAGATCGGCGATCAGCGCCGGCTGCTCCTCGCTGAGGTGCGTGACGATGTGATCGACCAGTTCTTCGGGAGGGCCGCTCATTGTTTCCCATCCTACCCGGGGACGGAGCGCCCCGGCCATACGGGTCTGCAGTCCTGCCGGAAAACCGCCGATAGACAGCATGATGCGGCTGCACGCCCGTCTCCGCCTCGCCGCGCTCGGTCTGGGACTGGCGCTGGCAGCCCGTGTCGGCGCGCAGCAGTACTCGTTCCAGGTCTTCGACTTCGACAGCGGTCTGAACAACCTGGCTGTCGAAAGCATTTACCAGGACCGCGAAGGCTTTCTGTGGGTGGGGACGCAGAACGGCCTTTTCCGGTACGACGGGCGCAGCTTCAGCGAGTTCGGCAAGAAAGAGATCGAACCCGGCGCGTTCATTCTTTCCATCCACCAGACGCCCGACGGCACCCTCTGGCTGGGCACGCCCCGGGGGTTGTACCGGCGGGAACACGGCCGGTTCCGGGCCGTTGTTCTGCCCGCTGCAGAGACGCAGCGCGTCAATGGCAAGAGCGGGCTCGCCTCGGACGAGGCGGGCCGGCTGTATGTGGCTACCCGGGAAGGTCTCGCCATCGGAACGCGCGTGGGACCGAAGGGCGAGTGGGCCTTCAAACTGGTCTCCCGTGTCAGCAGCTCTGGCCCGCCTGACAGGGCCAGGGCGGTGGCCAGTGTCGCTGTCACCCGCTCCGGCCGCGTCCTGTTCGGCTGCGGCATGGATCTCTGCGAGCTGGACGAGAAGGATCGTGCCAGACTGGCAGCGGCTCAGCCGAACCCAAAACACGGCCCGTGGAGCTTCATCTATGAGGATCTCCGCGGCGATCTGTATGTGCGGAGCGCGCAGTGCCTCGAGGTGCTGCGGAAAGGGGCCACGCGGTTCGAACCGTTGACGGGTCCGGTGGATCTCCGCAGTCCGTGGGTTCCGCAATTGGGCGGCGACTACGAGGGGCGGCTGCTCATTCCTGTCTATGGCGGCCTGGCAATCCTCTCCGAAGGCCGGTGGCAGGTCATCGAAAAGAAAAACGGGCTCCCGGGAGATTCCGTCTCCAGCGTCTACCTGGACCGGGAAGGATCCGTGTGGCTGGGCATGAACGGCCGAGGGCTGGCCCGCTGGGTTGGCTATGGGGAGTGGGAAGGATTCTCGGAGACCGAGGGGCTCGGCAACGAAACGGTGTGGCAGGTGGCCGCGGACGCGGGAGGCGCTATCTGGATTGGAACCGGCGACGGCGTCTACCGTGCTGAGCGCAGCGGCGTCACATACCGCTTCCGCAGAGTGTCCGGGCTGCCTTCGGGGCCCATCATCGCCATGCTCGCCGCCCGGGACGGCGCGATCTGGGTGGCGCCGCAGAGCGGCCACATCTACCGCAGGGATCCCCGCACGGGGAGCGTGCGGGAATATCTGATCCCTGCTCTGGAGCCGGGAGCTTTCGTCATGCGTCTGGCCGAAGGGCTCGACGGACGGGTTTATGCGGCGGTGAGCCACCGCGCGTCACTCGTGATCGTGGATCCCCAGGGAGGAAAGGTCCAGGATCTCCCGTTGCCGGGGGAAACGCCGCACCGGGGTCTGGCGGTCACGGCGGCGCCGGACGGTGCGATCTGGTTCGGGTCGGAGCAGGGATTGTACCGCTATGCCGGCGGGCGGTGGGAGCACTTCACCAGAAAAGACGGCCTGTTGGACAACTCTGTCCACGGAATCACCCTCGGGCCTGGCGGGGAACTCTGGCTCGTTTACAGCATCCCCTCAGGGCTGACGCGCGGCGCCGAGTCCGGAGGACGGCTGACGTTCCGCCACTTCACGACAGCCGACGGGCTGCCCTCGCAGCTGCTGTACTTTGCGAAGTTCGATGCGGCCGGCCACCTCTGGGTCGGCACGGACCGTGGCGCTGCGGTTTTCGATGGCAGAAACTGGATACTCTACCGGCGGGGCGATGGCCTGATCTGGGATGACTGCAACACGGACGCCTTCGCTTCCCAGCCCGATGGAGCCGTCTGGATCGGTACCAGCGGCGGCCTGTCCCGGTTTCGCGAGTCCCGCGCCAAGCCTTCTCCCGGAACCCCGCAAACCGTCCTGACCTCCGTGCGGCTGGGCAAGCTCGGCTTCGATCCGCAGCGCGCCGTCGAGGTCGAGCACCGCGACAACACGCTCACGGTGCGCTTTGCGGTCCTGCGTTTCGCCCGCCCGTCGGCGCAACGCTACCTGTACCGCCTCGTGGGTCTTTCGGACGAGTGGAAAGAGACCCGCCTGTCGGAGATTCAGTTCCCGGACCTGCCCCCGGGCAAATATCGCCTCGAAGTCCGGGGCTTCGACGGCTACCGCTCGTGGAGCGAACAGCCCGCCGTCTTCGAGTTCCGCATTCACCCGCCGTGGTGGGCGCATCCGCTCACGCGCTTGCTGGCCGTCGTCCTGATCCTTTCCTCCGTGATGATCTACCTGCGGCAGTCCCGCCTCCGGCATCTCCGGGAAAAGACCCGGCTCGAACAGGCCGTCGAGGAACGCACCCGGCAGCTCCGGATCGAAAAAGAACGCAGCGAACGCGCCAACCGCCTCAAGGACGAGTTCCTTGCCAATATCTCTCACGAGATCCGCACGCCCATGAACGGGATTCTCGGCATGACGGATCTCGCGCTCTCCACGGAGCTGACCGACGAGCAGAGGGAGTATCTCGAAACTGTCAAGCTCTCGGCCGACCGGCTGCTCCACCTCCTCAACGACATTCTGGACCTCTCGAAGATCGAAGCCGGCTACATGGAGATCCAGAACGAGCCCTTCTCGCCGCGCCGCACCGCCGAGCACGCGCTTCGCGCCGTCGCGCCGCGCGCGGTCGCCAAAGGGCTGCACCTCTCTTTCCACTGCGGACCGGAAGTGCCCGCGGCCGCCCGCGGAGACGAGCAGCGTGTTTACCAGATCCTGCTCAATCTCCTGAACAATGCGGTCAAGTTCACGGAGACAGGCGGCGTCGAGCTTTTTCTGGAAGCGGATCCTCCCATCGGAGACCGCTTCGTGCTGCGCTTCTGCGTCCGCGACACGGGCATCGGCATTCCTGTGGAGCAGCAGCAGGCGATCTTTGAAGCCTTCCGCCAGGCCGACGGGTCCATCACCCGCCGCTTCGGCGGCACCGGGCTGGGGCTGGCCATCTCTTCCAAACTGGCGCGGCTCATGGGCGGCGAAATCCGGGTAGAAAGCGAGCCGGGACGCGGGGCCACGTTCACCGTCGAGATCCGGGCTGGACTGTGCGAGGCGCCTGTCGAAGAGACGGCTCCTCCGGATGCCGCCGCCGGTCCGCGCCCTGCTTCCGCTCCCGCGTTCCAGCCGCATCCTCACCGCCGTCTGCGCATTCTCCTCGCCGAAGACAACCAGGTGAATCGCCGCCTGGTGGAGCTGCTGATGACCAGGCAGGGCCACGAGGTCGTCAGCGTGGAGAACGGCCGCAAGGCCGTCGAGCTGGCCGAACGGGAACATTTCGACCTGATTCTGATGGACGTGCAGATGCCGGATATGGACGGCCTCGAAGCCACGCGGCAGATCCGCGCTCTGGAACGCGCCGTGGGCGGCGGACACCGGCCCATCCTCGCTCTCACGGCCAACGCGATGCGCGGCGACGAGGAAGTCTGCCTCAACGCCGGCATGGACGGCTACATCCCCAAACCCTTCGAGGCCGAAAAACTGCTCCGCGCCGTCCGCGAGGCCGCCCGTCTTCCGGTCGAAAAGCCGTCCTGAATCGGGACTGAAAAGACCGGCTCAGGAGAAAGGATCCCAGCCGAGCGTCCGCAACGGCGCACCTGCGAACCGGACGGTTCCGGCAGGCCGTCCCTCCACCATCCGGCCGATCCGGGTCAGTCCGCGCGGAGGCCGGACACCCTCGGGCATCGTGCACAGCAGCTCGTAGTCTTCACCGCCGAACAGAGCCTGCTCGAGCGTGGCGCCGTGCGCGTTGGGAAGCACGCCGTCCAGTTCCGCCGACGTGCCCGAGGCCGTGCACATCCGGTGCAGGTCCAGCGCCAGCCCGTCGCTGAGGTCCATGCAGGCCGTCGCCTTGCCCAGCAGCTTCCTTCCGAGATCCAGCCGCGGTTCCGGCACGTCGCGGTAGCCTGCCGCCGCCGCGCGTCCCAGTGCGCCCGACACATAAATGGCGTCGCCCGGTCTCGCCCCGTCACGGCGCAATGCCTTGCCCCGGGGCGCAGAGCCCAGCACCACGATGTCGGCTGTCAACAGCCGGCTCCGCGTCAGATCGCCGCCCACAACGACTACATGCCACTTGCGCCCCAGCTCCGCCATCCCCCGGTAGAACTCCCGCACCCAGCGCTCGTCCGCCCACCGGGGCAGCGCCAGCGACACCAGCGCATGCCGCGCTTCGCCGCCCATCGCCGCGATGTCGCTCAAACCCCGCGCCAGCGCTTTCCGGCCCGCCTGGCGCGGGGAAAACATTTCCCGCCGGAAATGAATTCCCTCGGCGAACAGGTCCGTCGTCACCAGCAGATCCTGCCCCGCTGGAGGCCGCAGAATCGCGCAATCGTCGCCGATGCCCGCAATCACATCCGCGCGCCTGCGCCCGTCCGTCCATTTCCGGATGGCGGCGATCCAGGCGTCTTCCTTCATCCGAGCACCAGCCCTTCCGGCAGCTCCTCGCCGAACACGCGCGCCATCGCCTCCAGATCGGCGCCCGCCTCGCCCTCCAGAATGCGCAGCCATTCCGGTTTTTCGGCCAGCGCGCGCCGCACCGTTTCCAGCGTCGCCGGCGGGATGTCGCGGGCTGCATCGCCCGTCCACTGCGCCAGCCGCGCCAGGCACTCCTCGCAGCCCGGCAGCTTCAGAATGCTCTCGATCCACCGCACCGCCGTTGCCGGCGGCAGCACCTGGTTGGCCGGAGCGTAGAACAGCTTCCGCGCGCCGATGCGCGCCAGGCACCAGAACTCGCTCGGGTTCGGATTCGCGCGCAGCCTCTTCACCAGCGCATTGCCCAGATCCGTCCGCGTGCCCGCCGGCAGCAGCTCGAGCGACGCGGCGCAGCGCCACATTTCCCGCTCCAGGCTCGCATTCAGCCGCGGCGGTTTGCCCTTCGGCATCAGCGCCCACGCGATGCGCTGGTAGACATCCGCCTGCTGGTTGCGGTTCAGTCCCCCGGCCACGCGCCCCCAGAACAGCCACCACTGCGTCTCGTTCTCCACCTTTTTCTCGAACGCGAGCCCCTGCGCCCACACGCGCCGCGCCAGTTCGATGCGGTACTCGTCCGCCGGATGCCCGAAGCCCGGCCTCAGGCACAGTCCCGCCAGGTTCAGCCAGCGCACTTCGTGTCCGGGCGACAGCCGCCGTCCCGCGCTGCACTCCAGAAACACGTCCGCCAGTTTGCGGATCACTTCCAGCGGCCACGAATTGCGGCCCAGCGCCAGAATCTGCTCCAGCCGCGCCGGCAGCTCCTCCTGCGGCGCCGAGCCGGCCTCGAACACTTCGCGCACCGCCGCGCACGCCCGCTCCACCGCCTCGGCGCTGATCACCGCCGCCGGGCGCGCCCGCTTCTGCTGCTCGGCCAGCACCGGCTTGCGCAGCTCGAACTGCAGCCGCCAGCGGTGCTCGCTGATCCGCGACTCGGCCCACAGCTCCAGCGTCCCGATCTCGGTCAGCCGGGCGCCCAGCTTCACCGGAATCAGCCGCTCCTCGGCTTTCTTGCCGAACCGGATCACGGCTTCCAGCGGCGCATGCACGTGCAGCTCGCCGCCAGCAGCCGCAGCCGGAAACTCCACGACATCGCCGCAACGGTCCTCGGTCCGGGTCAGCGACGAATACAGCCGGAAGCTCACCGCCTTGTTGGCCACCAGCTGCAGGTTCTCCAGCTCGAGCTCGAGCGTCGTGCCCTCTTCTGTGCCCCGCGGCACCAGGCACACCGTGCGGATCACGTCTGCAGAAGCCGATTCGACACCCAGGTAGTAGGCTCGAGGCAGGCCGCCCCGCACCAGCACGCCCGCGCCCGTGCCGCGCACATATCCGTAATAAGCGGCGCCAATCGCTACCGCCAGATCCAGCTCGTTGTTTTCGAAGATCAGCGGCCGCTTTCCGTACCAGCTCTCCACCACCTCCGCCAGCCGCAGCCGCAGCATTTCGGGGATGAAGAACCCGCCGTTGAACAGAATGGCGTCCGGCGGCGGCGAGCCGGAGGAAGACAGGAACGCCGCCAGATGCCGCGTGATCGCCGGGTCGCTCACATACGGCAGCCCCGCCTCGCGGAACAGGCTCCGCTGGTCTTCCTGCGGCTTCTCGTCCAGCCCGCAGAACGGCAGGAATCCGTCCAGCGCCAGCTCCATCGCCTCTTCGCGCAGGATCGGCGTCTTCAGCGTTCCGCCGATCAGCGACGTGCCCGCGCCCAGCACCGTGATCTCCACCAAAGGCGCGCCCGGCACGGACAGCAGCTGCTCTTTCGCCGCCGAGCACTGCCGCCGCAGTGCCGCGCGCTGCCGCAGCGCCAGCCGCCGTTCCAGCTTCGTCTCCACCAGCCACGCCAGCGTCAGGTCCAGGTTGTCGCCGCCCAGCAGCAGATGCCTGCCCACCGCCGTGCGCGTGAACGACACCCGGTCGCCCTCGCGGCTCACGCGGATCACCGTGAAGTCCGACGTGCCGCCGCCCACGTCCACCACCAGCACCGTCATGCCGTCGAACAGCGCCTTCTGCGACTGCGCCAGATGGTTGGCGATCCACGCGTAGAACGCCGCCGCAGGCTCTTCCAGCAGCGTCAGGTTTTCGATGCCCGCCTGCCGCGCCGCTTCCACGGTCAGCTCGCGCGCTTCTTCGTCGAACGACGCCGGCACCGTCAGCACCACTTCCTGCTCCGCCAGCGCCCCGAGCCCCGCAGCCTCCCACGCCTCGCGCAGATGGGCCAGGTACCGCGCCGACGCCTCCACCGGCGACATCACTCGCCCTGCCTCCTGCGCGTCCCACGGCAGGATCTTCGCCGTGCGGTCCACTTCCGCGTTCGACAGCCAGCTCTTGGCCGAGTGGATCAGGCGCGTCGGCGCAAGCGCGCCCTGTTCGCGCGCATACTCGCCGACGATTCCGTCGCCCTCCAGCAGCAGGAACGACGGCAGCGTCCGCCGCGGCTCCACCGCCCCGCTGGCCGTCTTCTGCGGAATGGGCAGCACGTGAACGGGCGGAAAGTCCGCGCCCTCGGCCTCGCGCGGATCGATGAACGCCACCGCGCTGTTTGTCGTCCCCAGATCGATGCCGACCTTCATGCCCGCTGCCTCTTCAGCTGGAACTCGAGCTTCCAGCGCCGCCCTTCATACGGCGTGCCCGGCAATCCCTTCGCCCACAGCTCGAGCACGCCCGTCTCCGTCACCTGCACCTCCAGCGTGACGCGCGCCACCGCGCCCGATTCGCCCTCCAGGCAAACCTCGACAGGCGCCACCTCTTCGACGTCTTCAGGAATCTCCTCCAGCAGATCGCCCACCGCGTCCTGCTTTCTCGAAGACGAGATGAAGAAGCGGAACTGCGCCGGTTCGCCGACATACAGGGCGAACTCCCGCCCGGGTACGGCCGCCTGCGTGCCTTCTTCCATGCCGAACGGCACCACGGTCAACGCCTTCAGCGGCGGCCTCAGGCCGGGCACCGCGGGCATCGCCGTCTCGATGCCGATGTAGTACGAGTGCGGAATGCCGCCGCGGATGCGGACGCCGCCTTCCTGCCGCGCACGCCCGTAATAAGCCGCGCCGCGCGCCACGGCGTGCATCAGATCGCCGCCCTCCAGCACCTGCGCCGGCGGACGCCCTTCTTCGGCGAGCCATCCGTTCAGCACTTCCGTCACGCGCTCGCGCAGGCGCGCCGCCAGAAACACGCCGCCGTTGAACAGCACGTGCGTCGGGCAGGCCAGCTCGTCCCCGCGCCGCAGGAAATGCGCCAGATGCCGCGTGATCGCCGCGTCCTGCTCGTAGGGAAGCCCGAGCTCGGCCAGGGCCGCGCGCCGCCGCCTCTGCGGAACCTCGTGGCTCGAGACGCGCGGGAAAAACCCGTCGACCAGGATCGATTCCACTTCCGCGCGCTCCAGCTTCCCGCGGATCGTGCCGCCGATCAGCGACGAGCCCCGCCCCAGCAGCGTCACGGGCGCTTCATGGAGAGAAGCGTCTTCGAGCAGCGCTTCCTTCGCCAGCCGGCACTGCTGCCACAGCGACTGGAACTGCAGCGCGTCCAGCTTCGGCAGCCGCTGCGCCACCGTGTGCGCCAGCGCCAGGTCCATGTTGTCGCCGCCCAGCAGCAGGTGGTCGCCCACCGCGATCCGCTCCAGCTCCAGCGCTCCGTCGCGCTCGGCCGCGCGCACCAGCGTGAAGTCCGTCGTGCCGCCGCCCACGTCCACCACCAGAATCAGGTCGCCAGGCCGCAGCCGCTCGCGCCAGTCCGGGTGCTGCGCGATCCACGCATACAGCGCCGCCTGCGGCTCTTCCAGCAGGATCAGTTCCGGCAGCCCGGCCTCTTCCGCGGCCTGCTGCGTCAGTCTCCGCGCCGCTTCGTCGAACGACGCCGGAACCGTCAGCACGACGCAGCACCGCTCCAGCGGCTCGCCTGGATGCTCGTGATCCCAGGCGCGGCGGATATGCTCCAGATACGCCCTGCTGGCTTCGACAGGCGAGACGCGCGGCGCCTCGGGCGGCGCATTCGGCGGCAGGATCGCCGAAGTGCGTTCCGCGCCCGTGGCCGAGAGCCAGCTCTTGGCCGAGGTCACCAGCCGGCCCAGCGTCTCCGCGCCGCGCCGGGCCGCGAATCGGCCCGCGATCCGCGGCGATGCGCCCCACGGCAGCTCCAGCGCCTCCGGCGGGAACTCGCCGTCCGCCGGCAGATAGAGCGCCGAAGGCAGCACCGTCTCCGCAAACACTTCGCCCGGCGCGACCAGCTGCGGAATGGGGAACTTCTCCACGGGCGCGTCCTGTCCGGGCGCGGCGTGCGCGGCGGCGCAGTTCGTGGTGCCGAGATCGATGCCGATGGTGCGCAAGGCGGGCTATTCCACTTCCAGTTCAGCGGGCGCCAGGATCGAAAGATTCTGTTTCGCGCTCACCGCCGGCAGGCTCACGGCGTCAGCCCGCCAGCCGCGGTGCCGCAGCAGGCCGCCCGCCGGCTTGCCCTGCGGCGGCAGGTTTCCCGTAAACCGGATCGCCCCCGCTTCGCGCGCCAGCGCGCCCGCCGACTCCGTTTTCACATAGGTGCCCTCGACTCCGTCGATCACCGGCGCCAGCCTGAAATGCTTCCGCAGCAGCTCCTGGCACTGCGCGTGAATCGATCGCACGCCCGCGCCCACCTGGTCGTCTGCGTACGGGCTGATGTCTTCCATGAAGAAATCGATCAGGCGCGCTTCGCGCTGCAGCAGACCGAGCAGCTGCAGCGCCCCCGCCTCCGGCTTCACCGTCTCCCGCTGCGGCTCAGGCCGCTTCGCGGCCGCCTTTTCATAGCCGTGCGCGCGCGCGATGTCCTCTGGCAGCGTGCCTCCCAGGATGCCGAAAAAGGCGCGGAACGCCATGCTGATGCGGCTCAAA
>Ga0209381_1003639_pt1 | contig 15461 bp, 12 predicted proteins | sample DewCreD2012metaG_FD_184111 | JGI IMG/M metagenome (GOLD analysis project Ga0209381, IMG submission 184111) | Hot spring sediment bacterial and archeal communities from British Columbia, Canada, to study Microbial Dark Matter (Phase II) - Dewar... ...
GGCGGCTTCTCGCTGGTGCGCGGTTACAAGCTGCCGCCGCTTATCTTCACCCCCGAAGAGGCGGCGGCCATCTGCCTGGGCGCCGGCCTGGTGCGCGAGATGTGGGGCCAGCTGTACGACGAGGCCGCGCAGGCCGCCCTGGCCAAACTCGACAATGTGCTGCCGGAGGACCAACGCCGCGAAGTCGCCTGGGCCCGCCGCACGCTCATCACCACCGGCGTGCACCACGCGGGCCTGGCGCAATTTGCGCCTTGCCTGCACGCCCTGCGCAGCGCCATCCGCCAGCAGAAAGAGGTGCGCCTGGTCTATCAGAGCGCCCACCAGCCGACGCCTTCCGAACGCCGCGTGGCCCCTTATGCGCTGGCCCACAACCGCGGCTGGTGGTACCTGGTGGGCTACTGCCACCGGCGGGACGCGATCCGCGCGTTCCGCGTGGACCGCATCCGCGACCTGGAGATCACGGAGGCCCGGTTCGACCGGCCGGCCGATTTCGACGCGCGCCCCTACCTGGACTTCGAGGCCGCCGAGCGCCCGGTCCAGGCCCGCCTGCGCTTCTTACCCGAGGCCGCCCACGTGGCGCTGGCCAACCGCCTGGCCTGGGATACGGTCGAGCCGCAGCCGGATGGCTCGGTCATCGCCACCCTCGCGCTGCCCGACCTGCTCTGGGCCGCCTCCTTCACGTCGAGCTATGGCCCGGCGGTCACAGTGGAAGCGCCCGACGAACTGCGCTGCCTGGTCCGGGACTGGGCGCGCGCCGTCGCCGGCCGCTACGCGGACCTCAGCCCGCCCGGCGGCGCTCCCTCTGATCCACCCTGACGCGCCGCCCCCAGCCCGGGTCCCGTCGAACAACTGAGAGGTCCCCAGAAGGCCGGGGCGGCCCTCAAGCCGCGAGCGCCGCGATCTGCTTCAGGATGAACTCGCGCTCCACCTTGTTCTGGCACAGATCGAGGGCCGCCCGATAGGCCGCGCGGGCCAACTCACGGTCGCCGCGCCGCCGGTGCATGTCGGCGCAGGCGAGGTGGAAGGGCGCATAAGCGCTCAGGTCGTCTCGCAGCGGCTCAAGCAGGCGCAGGCCGTCCTCCGGCCCGGCCGCCATGGAGACCGCGACCGCCTGGTTGAGCCGGATGATGGGCGAATCGGCGAAGCGCCGCAGTTCACCGTACAGCGCCGCGATCTGCGGCCAGTCCGTGTCCCCGGCGCGGGCGGCGCGGGCGTGCAAGGCGCTGATGGCGCCCTGCAGCTGATAGGGCCCGGGCTGGCGCATCCGAAAGGCTTTCTCCAACAGCGCCAGGCCTTCCTGGATGTTGCGCTGATCCCACCGGGCGCGGTCCTGCCGGTCCAGCAGGACCAGCTCGCCGCGCGGGCCGACGCGCGCCGCCCGGCGCGAGTGATGCAAAAGCATCAGGGCCAGCAGGCCGAGGACCTCGGCATACAGCGCCGCCGGCACATCGGTCTTCTCCCGGCGGATCAAGACCTCCAGGACGCGGCCGAGCCAGATCGCCTCGTCGCACAACTCATGCCGGATCAGGGCGTCGCCGGCCGTGGCCGCATAGCCTTCAGTGAAGATCAGGTAGATCACGGCCAGCACCGCGTCGAGGCGCTCGGCCAGCAGGTGCGCGGGCGGCACATAGTAGGGGATGCCGGCATCTTTGATTTTGCGCTTGGCGCGCACCAGGCGCTGGGCCATCGCCGGCGCCGGGACCAGGAAGGCGGCGGCGATCTCGGCCGTGGTCAGGCCGCCGAGCGTGTGCAGGGTCAGCGCCACCTGCTGCTCCACGGGCAGGGCCGGGTGACAGCAGGTGAATATCAGCTTGAGGCGCTCGTCGGGGATTTCGCCGGCCTCGTCGTAAGGCGCGGTGACGGCGAGCTGCGCGGGCGGGAGCGTCTCCAGGTCGGCCGGCTCGATGGCGACGGTCCTGGCGCGGCGCAGGCGGTTGAGGGCCTTACGCCGGGCGGTGATGGTCAGCCAGGCGCCCGGTTTCTCCGGCAGGCCGTCGCGCTCCCAGTGCTCGGCGGCTTCCAGAAAGGCATCCTGGAGCGCCTCTTCGGCCAGGTCGAAATCGCCCAGCCAGCTGATCAGGCCGGCGATGAGCTGGCCGTACTCCTGGCGGTGGACGCGCTCGAGGGCGCTCAGAGTCGAGCGGGTCATAGCCGCCGGCTTGCGCTGCGCCGGGAGCCGCCGGCGGTCCCCTCACAACCCGCGCCCGGCCCAGGCCCCATCGGCTTCCGATTGCCTGTGGGCGGTTCGCGCCGGGCCGCCGGCGACCGGCTCATGGCCCGGCGCGAACGCCGACCAAAAAGAGAGCGGATTTAGTTGAACTCCATGATCGGCCGGACCTCCACCGACCCGTAGCGCGCGCCCGGGATCCTGGCCGCCCACTCGATGGCCGCGTCCAGGTTGGCGCAATCCACCATGTAATAGCCGCCCAACTGCTCTTTAGTCTCGGCGAACGGGCCATGGGTGGTCACCGTCTTGCCGTCCCGCACACGCACGGTGGTGGCGGCCGAGGTCGGGTGCAGGGCCTCGCCGCCCTGGTATGCGCCCGATTTGCGGATGGCCTCGGTGAAGGCGAAGTACTCGGCCATGACGGCGTCCGCCTCCTCCTTGGGCGTGCTCGCCTCCAGCTTCTCGTCGGCGTAGATCAGCAGCAGGTACTTCATGTCGGTTCTCCTTGGGTGTGTGGATTTACTATACCGACACACAAGGGGGTTCGATTTCGACAGCCCGGGCCCGCCAATTTTCGACGAGTTTCCGCCTTATGTAGTCCCGGCCGCGCTTTCAGGGTTTGACCACCGCGGCGATCGCTTCGCGAAGGACTGTCGCGCTGGCCTTGAGCTGGGCGCGCTCCCCGGCGTCGAGCGGGAGGGCGAGGGTGCCGATGATGCCGCGTCCGCCGACTAGGTGCGGCACGGAGAGGGTCACATCGCGGACGCCCTCGATCTCGGGCAAGGGGGTGCAGACGCTCAGGATGGCGCGCTGGTCGCCCAGGACGGCCTGCGTGATGCGGGCCAGCGCGCTGCCGATGCCATAGTAGGTGGCCTTCTTGCCGGCGATGATATGGTAGGCGGCGCGGCGCACGCCGTCATCAATGCGGCGCCGGTCGGCCTCGGCCACGTCGAGGCCGGTCTCGCGGCAGTATTCGGCCAGCGGGATGCCGCCCACCGCCACCGCCGACCAGGCCAGCACTTCGCTGTCGCCGTGCTCGCCGAGCACGTAGGCGTGGATGTGCTGGGGATCAACGCCCAGGCGCCGGCCGAGCAGGGCCCGGAAGCGGGCCGTATCCAGGGTGGTGCCGGAGCCGAGGACGCGGCCGGCCGGCACGCCGAGCCCGGCCGCATAGTGGGCGGTGACGTGCGTCATCACGTCCACGGGGTTGGTGGCCACCAGCAGGACCGCTTCGGGCGCATGCCGGAGCACGTTCGGCACCACCGTCCGGAACACGGCCGCGTTGCGCTCCAGCAACTGCAGGCGCGTCTCGCCCGGCTGCTGGTTGACGCCGGCCGTCAGGATGACGACGCGGCAGCCGGCCAGGTCGGCGTACTCCCCGGCGCGCACGTCGAGGGGATGAGCGAAGGGGACGGCGTGGAACAGGTCGTCGGCCTCGGCCTGAGCCCGCGCCGTGTTCAGGTCCACCAGCACGATCTCGCGCCCGATGCCGCGCATGATCAGGGCGTAGGCGGCCGTCGCGCCCACAAAGCCGCTGCCGACGATGCCGATTTTCATCTCAGCCTCCCGGAAAGAACGGGTGCGCGCCGGGCCGACAACGGCCAAAGAACGGATTCAGGCCCTCGCCGGCGTCATCCGCCCTGATCCGTTGCGCCGTTTGCCGTCCGTGGTCAGGCCTCTGCCAGCGCCTTCTCGGCGCGCTTCTGCTCCTTGGCGCGCTGCTCGGTGTTGAGGATGCGCTTGCGGATGCGCAGGCTGCTGGGCGTGACCTCCAGCAGCTCGTCCTCGCCCAGGTACTCGATGCACTCGTCCAGGCTCATGCGGCGCGGCGGGGTGAGGGCCTCCAGCACTTCGGCCCGGGCGGCGCGCACGTTGGTGAGCTGTTTCTTCTTGCAGATATTGAAGAGCAGGTCCTCCGGGCGCACGTGCTGGCCCACGACCATGCCCTCATACACCTCCACGCCCGGCTCGATGAAGAGCAGGGCGCGGTCTTCGGCGTTGCGGATGGCGTAGGCCGTGGACGTGCCCGGCTCGATAGCCACCACGCTGCCCAGCTCTTTCTGCTCGATGCCGCCGGCGTAGGGCCGGTAATCGTGGAAGAGCGAGTGCATCTGGCCGGTGCCCTGGGTGGCGGTCAGAAACTGGTAGCGGAAGCCGAGCAGGCCGCGCGTCGGCACCAGGTAGGTCATGTAGACCGAGCCGTCGCCGCCCTGGTGCATGTTGGTCATCTGTCCGCGGCGCTTGCCCAGCATCTCGATGACGGCGCCCATGTGGCTCTCGGCCACCTCGATGTGCACCTCCTCGAACGGCTCCAGCATCTCGCCGGCTTCGCCCTTGAGCATGATGACCTCGGGCCGGGAGACTTCCAGCTCGTAGCCCTCGCGGCGCATGGTCTCGATCAGGATGGCCAGGTGCAGCTCGCCCCGGCCGCTCACCAGGAATTTGTCGGCCTGGTCGGTGTCCTCCACGCGCAGGGAGACGTTGTGCTCCAGCTCGCGCGCCAGCCGGTCGCGGAGGTGGCGCGAGGTGACGAACCGGCCCTCGCGCCCGCCGAAGGGCGAGGTGTTGACGCCGAACGTCATACGCACGGTCGGCGGCTCCACCCGGATGCCGGGCAGGCTGACCGGGGCCTCCGGGTCGGCCACGGTATCGCCGATATGGGCCTCGTCCATGCCGGCCACCGCCACGATATCGCCGGCCGCGGCCTCATCCACCTCGACCTTGCCCAGCCCCTGGAAGGCGAACAGGTACGTCAATTTGTAAGGCGTGACGCGGCCCTCGTGGTCGAGGCGGGCGATGGTCTGGCCGCGGCGCAGCTTCCCGTTGAAGATGCGGCCGACGGCGATCAGGCCCTTGTAGTCGTCATAGCTGAGCGTGGTCACCAGCATCTGGGTCGGCGCGTCCGGGTCCACCCGGGGGGCCGGGATGTGCGTGAGGATCGCCTCGAACAGCGGCTGGTAATCCGGCGAGAGGTCCGGCGTGGGGCCGGCCTGCTGGGTGAGGGCGTTGCAGTAGATGACCGGGAAGTCGGCCTGCGCGTCGCTGGCGCCCAATTCGATGAACAGGTCGAAGGTCTTGTTCAGGGTGACCTCCGGCTCGGCGTCCTTGCGGTCGACTTTGTTGATGACCACGATCACCTTGTGGCCCATCTCCAGCGCTTTGCGCAGGACGAAGCGCGTCTGGGGCATGGGGCCTTCAGCCGCATCCACCAGCAGCAGCACGCCGTCCACCATATTCATCACGCGCTCCACCTCGCCGCCGAAGTCGGCGTGGCCGGGCGTGTCGACCAGGTTGACCTTGATGCCCTTATAGACGAAGGCGGCGTTCTTGGCGAAGATCGTGATGCCGCGCTCGCGCTCCAGGTCGTTGGAGTCCATCACGCGCTCCATCACCGGCTGGTTCTCGCGAAAGGTGCGCGCCTGGCGCAGCAGGCCGTCGACCAGGGTGGTCTTGCCGTGGTCGACGTGGGCGATGATGGCGATATTGCGCAGGTCGGTGCGTTCGATCAGCATGCTTCTTACCACAGAGTTCTCAGAGCGCACGGAGAAGAAAAACCGGACGCACGACTGTCTCGGCGCGCTCTGCGGTCTCCGTGGTCAAATCCAAAAGAAAGCCCCGGCCAGACGTTCGACCGAGGCGTTTCGGCGGAGCAGTACCGCCTGCTCAGGCGGCCTGGGAGGTAATCATATCACGAAGAGCGGGTGGAGGGGAGGTCCTGGCTGCGCTCACGGGCCGCCTTTGACCTCCGTCCAGACGCGGTCGTAGAGCTGCAGGGCCTCGCCGACATCTTCCACGCGGTGGCCGGCCAGCAGGGTGGCGGCGGGCGTATTGGTGATAAGCGACTCGCTGTACCACCGGTACAACTCGGCCGGCGTGGTTGCGCGGCCGTCGGCGTCGGTGACCGCCATCGAGCTGGTCCGGGCGTATTCCAGAGCGGCGCGGTTGGGGACCGTGTAGGGGTAGTCGCGGATCAACAGCCAGGCGACGTCGGCCTGGAGCGTGTAGTTCATCCAGGCGTAGGCCGCATCCGGGTGCGGCGCGTCGGCCGGGAGGCCGAAACCGTCTTCAAAGGTGATGGCGCCTTCGGCGGGGAAGACGTACTGGATCGAGGGCCGTTCGCGCTGGGCCAGATAGGCCTCGCCGTTCCAGACGATGCCGAGGTCGGCGTCGCCGGCGATCAGCGCCGTCTTGGGGCTGTCGCTGTCGAACAACTTGACGTGGGGGATGAGTTCCTTGAGCCTGGCCTCGGCTTCAGCCAGCTGGCCGGGGTCGGTGGCGTTGACGCTGTAGCCGAGCGTCAGCAGCGTCATCCCCAGGACAACGCGCACATCGTCGACCAACACCAGCCGGCCGGCGTATTCGGGCTTCCACAGGTCGGCCCAGGACCGGGGCGGGTTTGGCACGCGCTCGGCGTCGTAGACGATGGCCTGCGAGCCCACCTGGTACGGCACCACGTACCGGTCGCGGTCGCCGTACAGCTTCAGGTATTCGGGGTCGATGTTCTTCAGATTCGGGAGGCGGGTCCGGTCCAGCGCCTGCAGCAGGCCGTCGCGGATCATCACATTGATGATGTAATCGCTCGGGTGCACGATGTCGTAGCTGGCGGCGCCGGCTCTGAGCTTGGCGTACAACTCTTCGTTGGACGAGAACTCCTCGCGGTTCACCTCAATTCCGTACACCAGGCTGAAGCAGTCGAGAATGTCCTGCGGAATGTACTCGGTCCAGACGAAGAGGTTGAGGGCCGGGGAGGTGAGGTCGGCGCGCGGGTTGGGCTCCGGGCAGACGAAGCCGGACGGCGCGACCTTCGGCTCCGGGGTAGACGGGCGAGCGGGGGCCGCCGTGGGTGAAGCGGCCGGGGTGCAGGCCGCGGCCAGCAGGGCGGCGGCGGCCAGGGTCCGCCAGAGGCCAGACCGGAAGGCGTTCATCGAACACTCCTTTCGCGGGAGGCGGCGCCTCCCCGAGAGCGTTTCTTAAAGCCGTTCGCCTTGAGCGGGGGCGTCGCGCGGTGCGCGACGCCTTGGGGCAGACGGAGCGGTTGCCGGCTGTTAAGAAACCGTGGCGAAAACAAGAGAGGGGCGAGCGCCATGTCGGCGCCCGCCCCTGCACGGAACGGCTCAGCAGCTGTGCAGCCGCGGTTGACGGTCAGCCGCCACCCTTGACCTCCGTCCAGATGCGGTCATAGAGCGGCGTGGCCTCGCCGACATCCTCGATCCGGTGGCCCTTCTGGATGGCCTCGGCCGGCGTGTTGGTGACGGGCGACTCGATATAGGCGTTGTACAGCTCCGCCTGATTGTCCCGGGCGTAATCGAGCGCGGCCTGGTTCGGGTTGGTGTACGGGAAGTCGCGCATCATCAGCCAGAACAGGTTGCCCTGCATGGTGTAATTGATCCAGGCATAGGCGGCGTCAGGGTGCGGGGCCGTGGCCGGCATGGCGTAGTTATCCTGCCACAGGATAGCGCCCTCGGTCGGGTAGATGTACTGGATGGCCGGGTTCTCCTGCTGCGCCAGGAACGCCTCGCCGGTCCAGGTCATGCCCAGGTCCACGTCCCCGGCGATCAGGGCGCTCTTGGGGCTGTCGCTGTCGAACAGCTTCACGTTCGGGACCAGCTCGGCCAGCTTGTTCTTGGCCGCCTCGAGCTCGGCCTCATTCGTGGTGTTCACGTCGTAGCCCAGGGTCAGCAGCGTCAGGCCGATCACGGCGCGCGAGTCGTCCAGGAAGACCAGGCGGCCGGCGTACTCCGGCTTCCACAGGTCAGCCCAGGACTGGGGCACGTTGGCGACGGTCGCCGTGTTGACCACGATGGCGTCCGTCCCGGCCTGGTAGGGGATGGTGTATTCGTTGCCCGGGTCGAACGACAGGTTGAGGTAGTTCGGGTCGAAGTTCTTGAAGTTCGGCAGGCGGGCCTTGTCCAGTTTCTGCAGCAGGCCCTGCCGGATCATCAGGCTGACGATGTAATCGGTCGGCTGGACCAGGTCATAGTTGGTGCCGCCGGCCGAGAGCTTGGCGTACATTTCCTCGTTGGACGAGTATTCTTCGCGGTTGACCGTGATCCCGTAGACCAGCTCAAAGCATTCCAGGTGGTCGGGCGGGATGTACTCGGTCCATACGAACAGGTTGAGTTCATCGGAGGCGACTTCGATCCTGGGGTCCGGCTCCGGGCAGGTGAAGCCGGACGAGGTGACCTTGGCCGTCGGGGCGGCAGGCGTCGCCGGGGCGCAGGCCGCCAACAGCAAACTCACGGCCAGCCCGGCCAACAAGCCAGTGCGCAGCAACCTAGGCATGCTCCTTCTCCTTTGTGTGATCGGTTCGGCGTTGTGGGCGTTATTTTACTTCAAGATTCCGTGAGCGCGATTCAACCCATACGGCGCTCGAGGCGCTGGGTGATGAAGACGGTGATGAAGACCAGCGTGATCCACAAGGTAGAGAGCGCGTTGAGCTCCGGCGTGGTGATGCGGCGCAGCAGCCCGTAGACGTAGATGGGCAGCGTCGTGGCGCCCGGGCCGGTGGTGAAGAAAGTGATGACGAAATCGTCCAGCGACAGGGTGAACGCCAGCAGCGCGCCGGAGAGCACGCCCGGCGCGATGATGGGCAGGGTGACGCGCCAGAAGGTGCGCCACTCGTTCGCATACAGGTCCATGGCGGCCTCCTCCACCGCCTTGTCGAAGCCGTGCAGGCGCGCGCGGACCACCAGGGTGACAAACGGCACGCTGAAGGCGATGTGCGAGACGATGACGGTGCCCAGGCCCATGGCCAGGCGGCTGTCGCCTTGCAGGCCCAGGCTGGCGTTCAGGAAACGGAAGAGGGTGCTGAACAGCACCAGGATGCCGATGCCCATCACGATCTCGGGGATGACGATGGGGATGTACAGGGCCGCCTCGGAGAACAGTTTGCCCGGGAAGCGGTAGCGCTGCAGCGCCAGAGCCGCCATGGTGCCCACGATCGTCGAGACCAGCGTGGACGTGAACGCGATGGTCAGCGTGTTGCGGGCGGCGTTGAGCAGTTCGCGGTTATCGGCCAGCTGGCAGAACCAGTAGAACGGCCCGCACGGGCCGCGGTTGACCACGCCCTCGAAGACCACGTTGGTGCGCGAGTCGTTGAAGGCGAATACCACCAGCACCAGGATCGGCGCGTAGAGGAAGGCGTACACCAGCATGGCGGCCAGGGTGACGCCCAGGGAACGCTTCTTGGTCACGCCGACACAATCTCCTCGCCGAAGCCGAAGCGGCGCGTGTAAAAGACCGTCACCACCAGCGTCAGCACCATCAGGATGATGGAGGCCGCCGAGCCGAAGGCCGCGTCGCGCGCGTCCAGGAACTGGCGCTGGATCAGGTTGCCGACCAGGATCACCTGCCGCCCGCCGAGGATGTCGGAGACGATGAAGGTGCCCATGACCGGGATGAAGACCAGGATGGTGCCGGCCACCATGCCGGGCAGCGCCAGCGGCAGCGTCACCCGCCAGAACGTGCGCACGGCGTTCGCGCCCAGGTCGGCGGCGGCCTCAAACAGCGACTCGTCGATCTTCTCCAGCGAGGTGTAGATCGGCAGGATCATGAACGGCAGAAACTCATAGACCATCCCAACCAGCACGGCGCCGGGTGACGGGTACAGATCGAGCGGCTGGAACGGCAGCCCGGCCAGGCCGGCCGCCCACCCCAGCAGGCCGTTGAGCACGCCCTGGCTGCGCAGAATCATGATCCAGGCGTAGATGCGGATGACGAAGTTGGTCCACAACGGCACCAGGATCAGGAACAGAAACAGGTTGCGCCGCCGGGCCGGCGCGCGCGCCACGAAGTACGCCAGCGGGAAGGCGATGACGATCACCAGCAGCGTGGTCTGGAAAGCCAGGGCGACGGAGCGCCACAGGATCTCCACGTACAGCGGGTCGAAACCTTCGTCCGTGATGCCGATCAGGCGCAGGTAGTTGGCGAACGAAAAGGTGTAGATGACGTTGCCGTTCGGGTCGCGGGCGCCGAAGGAGGTGATGACGACCAGGATGAGCGGGATGATCAGCAGGACCGTGAGCAGCAGCAAGGTGGGCGCAATCAGCAGCCACCCGCGCACGTGCGGCGGCAGGCTGCGGACCGGCGGGGCGGGCGTGGGCGACTGGGCCGTGGTCATCGCTCACTCCACCAGGATGCGGGCGCTGTTGGGCGCCCAGGTGACCCAGAGCTTGACGCCGGCCGGGCCCTCCATCACCGGCATGCCGATGGGCAGCGCGTTCTGCTGGCGCGCCAGGATCTGGACGGTCGGGCTGAGATCAATAATGAAGCGCGTGTCGGTGCCGATATAGATGCTCTCCCGAAGCGAGCCCACGAACGTATTCGGCCGCCCGTCCGGCCGGTCGCGCAGAATCTGGACGCGCTCGGGCCGCACGGTCAGCGTCGCCTTCCGACCGGGCGAGATCCCCGCCGGCACCCTGGCGATGAAGCGCAGCTCGCCGGCCACAAACTCGCCATAGCCGTCGCCATCCACGGAGGCGACCACGCCGTCGATGAAATTGGTCTCGCCGATGAAGTCGGCCACGAAGCGGCAGTTGGGCTCCTCGTAAATCTCGCTCGCCAGGCCGACCTGCTTGACCACGCCGTGATCCATGACCGCGATCCGGTCGCTCATGGTCAACGCTTCTTCCTGGTCGTGCGTGACGTAGATGAAGGTGATGCCGACCTCGCGCTGCAGGCGCTTGAGCTCCAGCTGCATCTCCTTGCGCAGTTTCAGGTCGAGCGCGCCGAGCGGCTCGTCCAGCAGCAGCACCTCCGGCCGGTTCACCAGCGCCCGGGCCAGGGCCACGCGCTGCTGCTGGCCGCCGGACATCTGCCGCGACCGGCGCGCCTCGTAGCCCGGCAGCCGCACCATCTCCAGCGCCTGCCGGACGCGCGCCTGCCGTTCGCTCTTGGGCACGCCCTTCATCTCCAGACCGAAGGCCACGTTCTCGCCGATGGTCATGTGCGGAAACAGGGCGTAATTCTGGAAGACGGTGTTGACCGGCCGTTTGTAGGGCGGCGTCTGGCCGATGGGTTTGCCGTGCAGGTAGATCTCGCCTTCGGTGGGAAGCTCGAAGCCCGCGATCATGCGCAGGCTGGTGGTCTTGCCGCACCCGGACGGGCCGAGCATGGAGAAGAATTCCCCGTCCCGGATTTGCATGCTGACGTTGCGGACCGCCTGGACGATCTCGCCGGACGGGCCGGGAAAGCGCTTGCTCACGTCGCGCAATTCGACGGCAAACTCTGGCATTGTGGCTCCTGGCGCGGTTGGATGCGCTGAATTGTAGAACATTTTGGGGCCTCGTCAACGGCCACCGGCTGCGCCGGTGGCTTAAGCGGAACGCTGCGCGTTCCGCTACCGGCGGCTGGCCGCCATGGGCCACCGGCTGCGCCGGTGGCTTAAGCGGAACGCTGCGCGTTCCGCTACCGGCGGCTGGCCGCCATGGGCCACCGGCTGCGCCGGCGGCTTCAGCCGAGCGCTGCGCGTTCCGCTACCGGCGGCTGGCCGCCATGGGCCACCGGCTGCGCCGGCGGCTTCAGCCGAGCGCTGCGCGTTCCGCTACCGGCGGCCTCCGGCGGGGCGGCTGACACCCTTGGGGATAAGGGCCGCCATGACGCGAGGCGCAGAGTATAATGGGCGGCGATGTGGCCCATCCTGGCCCGCTTCGGGCCGTACACGTTGTACAGCTACACAATCCTGCTGAGCCTCGCCGTCGCCGTCGCGCTGGCGCGGCTGTACCGCGCGGCGCCGCCCGACCGGCGCAATCGCTGGCTGGACGCCGGGATCGCGGCGACCCTCGGCGGCCTGCTCGGCGCGCGGCTGGCCTATGTGTTCGCTAACGGCGCGTACTACGCCGCCCGGCCGGCGGAGGCCCTGATGTTCTGGCAGGGCGGCCTGGGCTGGCCGGGGGCGGCCGCCGGCGGCCTGCTGGGGCTGTGGCTCTACACCCGCCGCGTCCGCGAACCGCTGCCGCCGCTGCTGGATGCGCTGGCGCTCCCCGTCGGCCTGCTCAGCCTGCTGAGCTGGGGCGGCTGCCTGGCGTCCGGCTGCGCCTACGGGGCCGAGGTGACGCCCGGCCAGTTGCCGGCCTGGCTGGTCTCCACCGCCCCGGACCTGTACGGCCTGAGCGCGCCGCGCTGGCCGGTCCAGGCCATCGGGATCGCCTGGAGCCTGTTCGCGCTCGCCGCCGTGTGGGCCAACCGCCGGGCGCGCTGGCCGGCCGGCGCACAGGGGCTGTATGCGCTGTCCCTGGCCGCCCTGGGGCCGTTCTGCCTCGGTTTCGTGCGCGGCGACCCCATGCCGCTGTTGGCCGCCATCCGCCTGGACGTGGTCGCCAGCGGGCTGGCGCTCGTCGCCGCGACTCTGGCCTGGGCCGGCCTCGTCCTGCGCCGACCGGCCTCCCTCTCAACGCCTGCGCCGTGATCTGATATGGCTTCCCTCACCCTCGGCCTCGCGCAGATGAAAACCCGGCTCGGCGATGTCCGCGCCAACCTGGACAGGCACCTGGCGCTGATCGACGCCGCCGCCCGTCAGGGCGTGCAGCTCCTGGTCTTCCCGGAGCTGTCGCTGACCGGCTACGTGCTGCAAGACCTGGTGCCGGGCGTCGCCTGCGCCGCGTCTCCGGACGACCCCGTCTTCAGCCAGCTGCTGGCCGTCTCCCGGGCGCGGGACATGGACCTGATGGTCGGGTTTGTGGACGAGGACCAGCGCCACCGCTTCTATATCTCCAGCGCCTACCTCTCGCGGGGCCAGGTCGTCCACGTCCACCACAAGGTCTACCTGCCCACCTACGGCCTGTTCGACGAAGGCCGGTTTTTCGCCTGGGGCGACTCGGTGCGCGCCTTCGACACGCGCTTCGGGCGGCTGGGGATGCTGATCTGCGAGGATTTCTGGCACGCCTCGGCCCCGTATCTGCTGTGGCTGGACGGGGCCGACGTGATGCTGTTCGCCTCGGCCTCGCCCGGCCGCGGCCTCAACGCCGAGCCGGCCCTGGAGAGCGCGCGCTGGGTGGAGCACGTCCTCAAAGCCTACGCCAGCCTGTTCACGACGTTTGTGTGCCACACCAACCGGGTCGGCTTCGAGGACGGCCTGAACTTCTGGGGCGGCGCCATCGCCTTCGACCCGAACGGCGACGAGATCGCCCGCGGCCCGTATTTCGACGAGGCCCTGACCGTGGTGCCGCTCGACCTGAACCAGCTCCACCGCACGCGCGCCCGCCTGCCGCTGCTGCGCGATGAGCGCCACGCCCTGGTGGCCCGCGAGATCGACCGGATCACGGCCGGCAGCGCCGGGGCCAGAGACAAAGGATGAGGACGAGTCAGCGCCTATCCTGCGAGCCCGCGTAAGGACGGGGCGTGGCCCGCTCCGACACTATGACCACCATCACCCTCGCGATCAACACCGACCTCGCCCGGCGCATCCTGACCGACTTCCTGCGCGAGGAGATCACGCGCACCGGCCTGAGCCGCGCCGTGGTCGGCCTGTCCGGCGGGATCGACTCGGCGCTGGCCTGTTTCCTGGCGGCCGAGGCGCTCGGCCCGCAGAATGTGCTGGCGGTGCGGATGCCGTACCGCACCTCGTCGCCCGAGTCGTTCGAACACGCGCAGCTCGTCATCGACCAGCTCGGCGTGCAGTCGCTGACCGTCCCGATCACGGACATGGCCGAGCCGCTGCTCAACCGTTTTCCGGAGATGAACGGCGTGCGGCGCGGCAACATCCTGGCCCGCCTGCGCATGATCGTGCTCTACGACCAGTCGGCGGCCTTCGGCGGACTGGTGGTGGGCACCGGCAACAAGACCGAGATCATGCTCGGTTACAGCACCCTGTACGGCGACTCGGCTCACGCCCTGAACCCGCTCGGCGATCTGTACAAGACCCAGGTGCGCCAGCTCTCGCGGGCCCTGGGCGTGCCGGGACCGATCCTGGACAAGGCGCCGACCGCCGACCTGTGGCCCGGCCAGACCGACGAGGGCGAGCTGGGCCTGACCTACGCGCGCGCCGACCAGCTGCTCTATCTGCTGGTGGACCAGCGCTATAAGCCCGAGGAATGCGTGGCCGCCGGCTTCGACGAGCCGTTCGTGCGCCAGGTGGTGGACCGCCTGCGCCGCAACCACTTCAAGCGCGTCATGCCCCTGGTGGCCAAGCTCAGCAACCGGACCGTGGGGTATGACTTTTTGTATTTGAGAGACTGGGGAACCTGAGGCTGACAGGGTGAGCGGATGACGGGGGACAAACGCATAGACTCTGAACAAGCGTCACCGGTCGTCCTGTCGCCCTCGCCGCGCCAATATGAATCGCCTGCCCAAATCACTCATCGCCCTCCGCCACCGCAACTACCGGCTGCTGTGGATCGGACTGCTCATCTCCATGTCCGGCTCGCTGATGCGCAACGCCGCCATCCTGTGGCACGTCTCGCTGTTAGCCCCGGACGACCAGAAGGCGCTGGCGCTCGGCCTGGTGGGCCTGGTGCGCGTGGCGCCGATGGTGATCTTCTCCTTCATCAGCGGCGTGGTCGCCGACGCCGTGGACCGGCGCCGCCTGATGTTGTTCACCAACACCGCCATGCTGCTGGTCTCGGCCACGCTGGCCGTCGTCACGTTCAGCGGCCTGGACCGGCTCTGGCTGGTCTACGGGCTGGCGGCCCTGGGCGCCGCCATCGGCTCGTTCGACGCCCCGGCCCGCCAGTCGCTCTTCCCCAACCTGGTCCCGCGCGAACACCTGCCCAACGCCATCAGCCTGAACTCGATCATGTTCCAGACCGCGTCGGTCATCGGCCCGGCGGCGGGCGGCCTGATCATCGGCGCGGCCGGCGTGGCCTGGGCGTACGCTTTCGACGCGGCCTCCTTCGTAGCGCTGCTCGCGACGCTCCGGCAGATGCGCGGCGTCCCCCCGCGCGCCCCAGGCGAGCGGAGCGAGATCAGCCTGCGCGCCGCCTGGCAGGGGCTGCGCTTTGTCTTCTCCCGGCCCCTGATCCGCTCGACGATGCTGCTGGATTTCTTCGCCAACTTCTTCGCCTCGGCCATGCTGCTCCTGCCGATCTTCGCGCAGGATATCCTGCGCGTGGGCGCCCAGGGTTACGGCCTGCTGGCCGCCGCGCCGGCGATCGGCGCGCTGCTCACCAGCCTGGCCATGGTCCCGCTGGTGGAGCGCATCGTCGCGCGCGGCCGGGTGCTGGTGGCCGCGGTGGCGGTGTACGGCCTGGCGACGGTGCTGTTCGGTTTCTCGGCCACGTTCTGGCTGACGTTCCTGTGCCTGTTCGCCATCGGCGCGGCCGACATGGTCAGCACGGTGCTGCGCAACATCATCCGCCAG
>Ga0209381_1003644_pt1 | contig 15444 bp, 10 predicted proteins | sample DewCreD2012metaG_FD_184111 | JGI IMG/M metagenome (GOLD analysis project Ga0209381, IMG submission 184111) | Hot spring sediment bacterial and archeal communities from British Columbia, Canada, to study Microbial Dark Matter (Phase II) - Dewar... ...
AGTCGCCGTTTTCGATGCCGGCGCAGACGAAGCAAAGCCCTGCGCCGCCGTGCCATGCGAGCAGCGCGCGTGCCATCAAGGAGTACCTCGATGGGTACAAAGAGTTTGTGGCGGCGTACCGGGAGGCGAGCGAGCGGCTCAAGACGGGCGAGATGAAGGGCGCGGTGATCTTTCCGGAGCATTGCTTTCCGCCGGGGCTTCCGTACACCGAGGACGGGGTGGTGCTGGAGAGCAGTTGAGCCGACACTGAATCTGACTCGGCTGCAAGAAAAGCTCGAAAAATCGCAAACCGGGCCTGGCAGGACTGGAAAAATCTTTTCAGAACGCGCCGGACGGAAACTAAGATGACCGAAGAGAAGCTCGTTTTCGGTCAAATCTCAACCAGCACGATATGAATGCCCCCCAAAACCCGTATCGCGCAGGAAAATCCAAACAAAAAAATCTCGGGGCGAAGAAACCGGAGAAGAAACCGGAGGGAAACCGGGGAAACCGGGGTAGGTGGAACTGAACGGGGGAACTGAACGGGGGGTGGGTGGAACTGAACTGGAGGGAGGAAGATTTCGCTCTCGTCACAGTCGCGGTAACAAACGTGGAGGCTTCGATGATGGTTTGTGCTTGACAGGGCCGGTCGCTTTATCGATGGAACTGAACTGAGAACTGAACCGGCAATAACCAGTAATAACCAGTGCCACCCACCCCGGAAACCACCCCGGAAACCAGCAATAACCAGTGCCACCCCACCCACCCCGGAAACCACCCCGGAAGCCAAGTAAATACAAATAAAACAGTAGGTTATGCCATGGTTGTGGATGATGGTCGTCGGCGCATCCTGGCCATGCCCTGTCCTCCCCTGGATACTGGCCCTTGAAAACGAGAGACTTCTCTCCCGGATCGCCGGGTGGAGCCGACGGCGTGGGGCCGGGGTGGGCGGCACAAATCAACAGCACAAATCAACAACTCAACTCCAACTCAACTTCGGGCGCTCACTCCTGCTCGCCGTCTTCCTCGTAGCTGAGCCCGTGCTTGCGCATCAGGGCGTGGAAGTTCGGCCGCAGCATGCCGACGTCCTCGGCGGCGCGGGTGACGTTCCAGTCGTTGCGCAGCAGCGCGTCCTGCAGAAAACGCCGCTCCATGTCGTTGATGGCGGCCTCGCGCACCTTGCGCTTGAACTCCTTGAAGTCGTCCCACTTGCGGGGCAGGTCGGTCAGATCGCAGCGCGGCTGGGCCTCGCGCAGCTCGGGCGGCAGGTGGGAAAGCTCGATGCGCTCGCCGTCGCACAGGATGGCCATGCGCTCCACCAGGTTCTTGAGCTCGCGCACGTTGCCGGGCCAGGAGTAGCACTCGATCTGGCGCATGGCCTCCGGGCTGAACCCCTGCACCCGCACCGGATTGGAGGCGCGAAAGCGCTCCAGAAAGTGCAGCGCCAACCGGGGAATGTCCCCCTGGCGCTCGCGCAGCGGCGGCAGCGTGAGCGGCACCACGTTGAGGCGGTAGTAGAGGTCCTCGCGGAAGGCCCGCTCCTTGACCAGCGCCGCCAGGTCGCGGTTGGTGGCGGCGATGAGCCGAATGTCCACCTCGCGCTCGCTGGTGTCGCCCACGCGCTTGACCCTGCGGGTCTCCAGCACGCGCAGGAGCTTGCCCTGGGTTTCCTGGCTGATGTTGGCCACCTCGTCGAGGAACAGCGTGCCCCCGTCGGCCACCTCGAACAGCCCCGGCTTGGACGCCACCGCTCCGGTGAAGGAGCCTTTCAGGTGCCCGAACAGCTCGCTCTCGAGCAGCGTGGGCGCCAGCGCGCTGCAATCGCAGGCGACGAACATGCGCTCTCTCCGCGGGCTGAGCTCGTGGATGGCCCGCGCCACCAGCTCCTTGCCGGTGCCGCTCTCGCCGATAATGAGCACCGTGCCTTGGGTGGGGGCCACCCGGCGCAGGGTGGCGTACACCCGCTCCATGGCCCGGCTCTCGCCCACGATGCCGGCGAATCCCTCGCGGGAGCGGAGCTCCAGGCGCAGGGCCTGGTTTTCGCGGATCAGCGCCGAGCGCTCCAGCACCTTGTGGAACACCATGCGCAGCTCCTCCGGCGAGAAGGGCTTGGGCAGGTAGTCCGCCGCGCCCAGGCGCATGGCCTGGACCGCGCTCTGCACCGTCGAGTATCCGGTGATGATGACCACCTCCGACGCCACGCCGGCGGATTTGATCCGGCGCAGGATCTCCAGTCCGTCCAGGCCCGGCATCACCATGTCGAGAAAGATCACGTCGTAGTCGCCGGACAACGCCGCCTGCAGGCCTTCCTGCGGGTTCTCGCGGGTGTCCACCTGGTGGCCGTCCACGGCCAGGATGCGGGTGGCGCTGAGGCCCACCACCGGCTCGTCGTCGATGATCAGGATGCGCTGGCGGGGCGCCGGGCCGCCGCCGCGAATGGGATTGCCGTTCATGCGCGCTCGGCTCCTTCCCCGGCCGGAATGCCGGGGAGCCATACCGTGAACAGGGTACCGCGATCGGGCTCGCTTTGCACCTCGATGGTGCCGCGGTGCTGCTGCACGATGCCGTAACTCACGCTCAGCCCCAGGCCGGTGCCCTTGCCGATGGGCTTGGTGGTGAAGAAGGGCTCGAAGATCTTCTCCATGTGCTCGGGGCGGATGCCGCAGCCGGTATCGGCGACCGAAAACCCGACCCGCGTCTCGCCAGCGAAGCTTTTCACAGTCAGGGTGCCGCCCTGGGGCATGGCCTCGCAGGCGTTCAGCGACAGGTTGAGCAGAACCTGTTGCAACTGGTTGCGGTCCCCGCGGATCAACGGCAGCCCGTCGGCCAGCGACTCCTCGATGAGCACCCGGGCGAACTCCTTCTGGCTTCGGACCAGCTTCATGGTGGCGCGGATCACCTCGTTGAGATCGAGGATTTCCTGGCGCGAGGGCGACTCGCGGGCGAAATCCAGCAGGCCGCGCACGATCTCGCGCACGCGCGTGGTCTCCCGGATGATCACATCCAGGTCGCCGCGATCGGCCTCCTGCATGTTCAGCTTCTCGCGCAGCAGGTGGGCGAAGGTCAGCACCCCGGTCAGCGGGTTGTTGATCTCGTGGGCGATGCCGGCCGCCAGACGGCCGATGGAGGCCAGCTTCTCGCTCTGGCCGATCTGCGCCCGGGTCATGCGTTCCAGCTCCGCCTCGCGCCGCGCGATGGCGTCGGCCATGGCGTTGACCGCCCGCACCAGCAGGCCCAGCTCGCCGGAGTGGCGCCCGGACACGCGCGCGCTCAGGTCGCCGGCCGCCACCTTGTGCGACATGGACAGGATGCGGCCGATCGGCTTGAGCACCTGGCGGGTGAGCAAGAACAGCAATAGCAGGCTGAGCAGTGTGCTGGCGGCCACGATGGCCAGAAAGCCGCCGGCGGCCGAAGCGCGCACCCGCGCGAAGGGCGCTTCCAGCAGGCCGACGTACAGGATGCCGATCACCTCTCCGTCCGGATCGCGGATGGGCTCGTAGGCGGTGATGTACCAGTCGTTCACCACGAAGGCCCGATCGGCAAAGATCTCGCCCCGGTCCAGCACCCGCTCGGCCACCGGCGCCGAGAGCCGCGTGCCGATGGCCCGGCTGCCGTCCTGGTTGCGGACATTGGTCGAGATGCGCAGATCGCGCCGGAAGATGGTGGCCGTGCCGATATCCTTGCCGCGATAGGTTTGGGACTGGAACACCACGTCCTTGACCCGATCCACGATGTCGAAACGCCGCGACAGCAGATTGGCGCCCAGGATGACGCCGACGATCCGGCCCCGCTCGTCGCGCAGCGGCGCCGCCGCCGCCAGCGCCATGCCGTCGGCCTCGAAGCGCCGCTCCGTGGGCCGCGCTTGCGGGGTCTGCAACAAGTCGAAGTAGGCCCGCTCGGCGAGCTTCGCGCCCTCCCGCTCCAGCAGCGCCTGGTGGATGATGATCGTCCCGGACACCAGGCGCTGTTCGGCCAGGGCGCGCCGGACCACCGGCAGCTCGCGCAAATCATCGCCGCTGGCCTCGGGGTTGGCGGTGCGGAACAATACCCGGCCCTCGGCATCCAGCACGGTCAGGATGTCCAGCTCTCCCTCGCGAGCGATGATGCGCAGGCGCTGCTCCAGCCCGGCCCGGTCCCGCTGTTGCAACGCCCGGGACAGGGTGCCGCCGGGCAGAGAAAGCCCGCGCAGGAACTGGGCGATGCGCTCCAGGAACTGGTCGTAGACCTGGCGCGCGGCGTTCAGGTCCAGGCGAACCCGCGTCTGCACCTCATCGAGCAGCACGTCGCCGAGCTGGGTCACCGAGAAAACGGCCAGCCCGGTGTTGGCGAGCAGGATCACCGCCACCGCGCCGATCATCAAACGGAAGCGGATGGTTTGAAATCCCAGTCGCCGCAACCCAGAGGCCATGCCCGGGGATGATGCCCGAAATCATCCGATCGGGCAAACGTTGTCATTCGCCTCCCAGCCCGGCTCTGATATATGATGCGCCCCGTGATGCGCTTCTGGGCCATGGTCCTCATCGCCGTCCCGCTTTTCGGCCGCGCCGCGGAGCCGGAGCGCCTGGTGCTGCAACGGCTGCCCTGCGTTCGCGATGCCGGCGCGCTCGATCACGGCATGCGCCAGTGGGCCTGGGAGGCGATGAAGCGCACCAGCCTCCTGGTTTCGATGGAGACGGCGGCCGTCGATCCCGAGCGCCCGGAGCTGTTCCTGTCTCCCTTCGCCATCTGGGCCTGCCGCGGGGCGGTGACGTTGCCGAGCGAGGCGGCCGCCGCCAACCTGAGGCGGTTTCTGGTCATGGGCGGATTTCTGCTGGCGGACGACGAATCGGCCGGAGACGACCCCGCCTTCGAGGAGAGCCTGCGTCAGGCTCTCGACCGCATCCTGCCCGGGCGCGCCCTCGAGCCCGTGTCGCCGGATCACGTGCTCTTCCGTTCGTTCTTCTTGCTGCGGGGGACCTTCGGCCGGCGCGCCGCCCGCCAGCTTTTCGGCATCGAGCTGAACGGCCGCCTGTCCGTGCTCGTCTCCCGCGCCGATCTGCTCGGCGCGGTGGCCCGGGACCATTTCGGAAACTGGGAGGCCATTTGCGAGCCGGACGGCGAGGACCAGCGCGAGCGCACCTTTCGGCTCCTGGTGAACATCCTCCAGTACGCCACCTGTCTGGACTACAAGGACGACCGGGTCCATCTCCCCTTCATCCTGCGGCGTCGGAAGGTGCTGCCGTGATCCGCGACAGCGTGTTCATCCTCGATCCCCTGCCCGCCGGAGTGCTGGCGCTCGCGGCCCTGGTCCTGGCCGGGGCGCTGGTGTTGACCCGCCGGGGCCTGGCCCGCACCTCGCCGGGACGCCGTCTTGTGCTGCTCGGCCTGCGGGTGCTGGCCTGCGCCTGGCTGTTCTTCTTGCTGCTGCAGCCGACCTGGCTCCAGCGCCGCCTCAGCCCGCTCAGGGGGCGCCTGGCCATCGTGGTGGACGAGTCGGAGAGCATGTCGCTGGCCGACGGCGGGTCCAGCCGCCGGGAGCGGGTGCGCCGTCTCCTCGACGCCCAGGCGGCGGCGCTGTCGGACCTCCAGCGCCGCTTCGATCTGGAGGGATACCGCTTCTCCGACCGGCTCTCCCCGGCGCCGCTCGAGGATCTGGCCCGCGCGGCGAACGGGCCGGCCACCGACATCCTCTCCGCCCTGCAACAACTGGCGGCGGCACGCACGGCCGAGCGCCCGCTCTCGGGAGTGGTGCTCATCTCGGACGGCGCGGACAACGCCAGGCTTTTCGGCGCCGCCGGGAGAGAGGGGCTGCCGCCAGCGGCCCGGGATGCGCTGGAGGCGCTGGGGGCTCCGCTGAATGCCATCGGCGTGGGCGAAGGCGGGGGCGTGGACCTTTCGGTGCAGCGGGTGACGGCGGACGATTTCGCCTTTGTGCGTAACGCCGTGCGCCTCGAGGTGGAGGTGTCCTATGCCGGGCCGGAGCCGGTGGAGGTGCCCCTGATCCTGAGCGATGCCGGCCAGACCCTGGCGGCGACGCGGGTGGTCCTGTCCGGCGGGGAGAGCCGGCGGGTCACGCTCTCGTTTCTGCCGGACCAGGTGGGGGATCGGGTGCTGGACGTGTCCGTGCCCGTGTTGCCCGGCGAGCGGACGACCGCCAACAATCGCCGGCGCTGGCTGCTCAAGGTGATCCGCGACAAGCTGCGGGTGCTGCACGTGGTCGGCCGCCCCTCCTGGGATGTGCGTTTTCTGCGGGAAGCGCTGCGCCAGAACCCCAACCTCGACCTCATCTCCTTCTACATCCTGCGCACGCCGCAGGACGCGCCCGGCGTGTCCGAGGACGAGCTCAGCCTCATCCCGTTCCCGGTGGACAAGCTCTTCGACGAGGAGCTGCGCGGGTTCGACGCCGTCATCTTCCAGAACTTCGACTACCGGCCCTACCAGGTGGGCTTCTTCCTCGACGGCATCGCCCGCTACGTGGAAGAGGGCGGCGCGCTGTGGATGATCGGCGGCGAGCAGTCCTTCGGAGCCGGCGGCTACGCCCGCACCCCGCTGGCGAACGTGCTGCCGGTCCGGCTCGGGGACGGCGACGATCGCGAGGTCCAGGAGTTCTCCGCCCAGCCCACCGCCGCGGGCATGACCCACCCCATTGGCGAGCGCATCGACTGGCGCGAGCTGCCGCCGCTGGGCTCCTTTCATCGCGCGCGCGGGCTGGCCCCGGGGGCCGTGGCCCTGCTCGCCCATCCCTTCGAGACCGTGGACGGCGCGGCCGCGCCGCTATTGGCGGTGCGCTCGGTGGGGCGCGGGCGGAGCGCGGCCCTGCTCACGGACTCGGTCTGGCGCTGGCGCTTCTGGCACGCCGGCCGGGGCGGAAGCGCCGAGCCCTACACCCGCCTGGTGGATGAGGTGTTGCGCTGGCTGACCCGCGATCCGAAGATGGAGCCGCTGGAACTCGAGGCGGAGCGGGGCGGAAGCCGGCCCGGCGAGCCGCTGCGCCTTTCTCTGCGCGCGCGCGGCGCGCCGGCGAACGCCCGGGCGCGGCTCGAGATCCAGGACGCCGCCGGCGCGACGGTCCACGCCGCGGAGATCGCCCTGGATGAGTCCGGGCGAGGCGAAATGGCCTGGCCGGCGCCCGCGGGCGGCGCCTTCCGGGCCCGGGCCACCCTGGCGGCGCCGGACGGGGCGGTGCAGACGGCGGAGACGGCCTTGATCGTCGAGGAAGAAGGGCCGGAGCGATCCCGCCCGGAGCCGCGGCCCGATCTTCTGCGCGCCCTGGCGGCCCGCGGCGGCGGCGTCTTTGAAGACATCGAGCGGGCCGATCTGGCGGCCGTCGCGCTGCGCGACGAGCCGGCTTTCCGCGTGGAGGACGCGACCCGCGCGCTCTGGCTGGAGCAGTTCTGGCCCGCCGGCCTGCTGGGCGCGCTGTGGTTCGCCGAGTGGTGGCTGCGGCGGAGATGGGGGTTCGCATGATCATTGCCGTCGGTCTGGCCCTGGCCGTTCTCGCCTCCGCTCCCGGGCCCGCATCGGATCCGGGCGGCGCGGCGGCCCAGGAACTGGCGCGGCGCCTGCCACCGGACGAGCTGAGGCGGGAGGTCGGCCAATGCCTGCGGCGGGCCTTGGCGGGGCCGCGCCGGCGCTACGGGGCCTTCGAGTTTTCCCTGGTGGTATCGTCCGGCGAGATCCGGATCGAGACCGCCGACCGCCGCATGGAGGATACGCGCCGGTGTCTGGCGCGGGCGCTCGGCGGCCGGCTGGCGGATTGGCCCGGTTCGGCCGAGATCTCGCTGCGGGTGCGGGTGGAGCCGGGACGGGAGGATGACTTCGGGCTCCAGTGGAGCCTGCCGCTGCCGCGCCCGCCGCTCGAACGCGCGCCGGAGCCGCTGCCCGGCGCCTTCGAGGCGAGCGGGGACCGGGCCCGCAGCGCCTGCGCCATCGGCAACCGCCGCCTGGTGCTGGAGATGATGCCGTCCGCGCCGGACCTCGCGCCTCCTCGGCCCGCGCCAAATGAGAGCGTTCTGGAGGCGATCCGGTGCCGTTGCCAGCCCCCGCCCGGCGCGAAGCAGCCGGCGGTCGCCGCGCGGAACTGCCTGTGGGCCTCGCTGCGCCATCCCGATCCGGCCGTCCGGGCCGCCGCGGCCGAGGAGGTCGCGCAGCGCCGGTATCCAGGCTCGCGCCGGCGCCTCCGGGAGGCGCTCGATGCGCTCGCGGGCGCGCTGCCCGCGAGCGGGCTTTCAGAAGAAGAAGGCCTCGCCCTGGCGCGCCAGGCGCGCGCCCTGCTGTCGCTGGGAGAGCCGGCTCCGCCGCCCGTGTGGGCCGCCCTGGCCGGCCATCCCTCCCGTGATGTTCGCCGGCGGGCGCTGGAGTGCCTGGCCGACCGGTCGCGCCGGACCCTGCCGGAGGGCGCCGAGGCGCTGCTCTCGGATGCCGACCCGGACCTGCGCCTCCGGGCCTGCGAGGTCGCTTGTCGCGCCGGAGATGCGCGCGGAGCGGAGGCGCTGTTTTCCTTGCTCGAACGCGCGCCGGCGGACGTCCGGGCGGAGGCGGCGCTTTCGGCGCCGGCCTGCCTGCGGCTGGCCGGCGGGCGGGCGCGGTCCTTCGTCGAGGCCGAACCCGAGGCGCCGGTGGCGCTGCTGTGGCTGGAGCGGATGTTCGCGCCGCCGCCGGAGCTTGTGCGCTCCCGGGCTCTGGCGGCGCTGGAGGGCGGCTGCCCCGCGGCGCGCTGGCTGGCGGCCCGGCTGCTGCAGGGGCTTCCCCGCCACCGGCTCGAGTCGGTACCCTCGCTGCTCTTGCGCGAGAAGGACGAGCGCATCCGGGCGGAGTTGCAAAGACTGCTGGGAGACAACCCCGATCCCGATCGGCGCGAGGCGCAGCGGCTCTGGATCGAGCCGGCGCAGTGAGGCTTGCGCCCGGCGCCGCGTTCGCCGCTAGCGCGGCGCGAGGAACAGCAGGGTCGAGCCGGCCACCGCCAGGACGGCTCCGAGCCAGCCGCGCAGGCTCACCCGCTCCTTGCGGATGAGCGCCACCGCGGCCGTCACCCAGACCGGGGTCAGCGCCATCAGCGTGGCGGCCACGCCCGCCGGCGCGCGCTGCACCGCGAGCAGGCTCAGCCCGACTCCGAGAAACGGTCCCAGGACCGCGCCCATCGAGGTGTGCAGCATGGCGCGCCGGTCGCGCAGCGCAGCCTGGATGGGGCCGAAGAGCCGGGCGCCGGCGCAGAGGATCAAGAAGCCCGCCAGCCCGGCGATGACCCGGATATGCGTGCCGGCGAAGGCCGAGTAGCCCGCCAGGCCGTGCTTGCTCAACACCAGGCCCACGGCCTGCCCCACCGCTCCGCCGAAAGCCAGCAGCAGCCCGAGTCTCGAGGGCCGGAGCGCCCGCCCTTCGGCGCTGGAGGAGCGCTCGGTGACCACCCAGAACACGCCCCCGGTGGCGGCGATCACGCCCGACCACTGGAGCACGGAGAGGTCTTCGGACAAGAACACCACCGCGCCGAGCGCCGTGAGCACCGGCACCAGCGCCATGACCTGCGAGGCCAGGCGCGCCCCGATCAGCACCCAGGCGCGGAACAGGCACAGGTCTCCCAGGGTGAATCCCACCAGGCCCGACGCCGACAGCCACAGCCAGGCGTGTCCGCCGGCGTCGCTCGGCAGCGGCAGGCCCCGCGACGCCCAGCCCCAGACGCAGAAGAACAGAAACGCCAGGCCCAGGCGGATGACGTTGACCGGGATCGAGCCCACCCGCTTGCCGGCGTTCTCGAAGAACATGGCGGTGGCGGTCCAGCAAACGGACGTGGCCAGGGCGGCGATCTCTCCGATGTAGCGTTCCATGGGCTCCCGAGGCCGCGACCCGAGCTTGCGCCGCAGCGGTGGGCCGAGGGTGGACCGGAGCGCCTCGTCTGTCAAGCGCGGAGGGAAGCCGGATTTGAACCGGCGCGGCGGGCATGGTAGATGACGCTCCCATGGAAAACGTGTTTTCCGTGCTCTCCGAGCGAGGATTCGTATCCCAGGCGACGGACGCCGAGGAGCTTTCGCAACGGCTCGCCCGCGAGCCGGTCACCGCCTACATCGGCTTCGATCCCACCGCCGACTCCCTGCACGCCGGCTCGCTGCTGCCGCTCATGGCGCTGGCGCACGTTCAGCGCTGCGGGCACCGGCCCATCGCGCTCTTGGGGGGAGGCACCGCCATGGTGGGCGATCCCTCCGGCAAGACCGAGATGCGCAAGATGCTGACCCCGGAGGAGATCCGAACGAACGGCGAGGGCCTGCGCCGGCAGTTCTCGCGTTTCATCGACCTCGAGGGCGGCCGGGCCGCGATGCTGAACAACGCCGACTGGCTGCTGCCGCTCAACTACATCGACTTTCTGCGCCGCATCGGGCGCCACTTCAGCGTCAACAAGATGCTGGCCCACGAGAGCGCCAAGATCCGGCTGGAGAAAGGGCTGTCGTTCTTGGAGTTCAACTACCAGTTGCTCCAGGCCTACGATTTTCTGGTGCTCTTTCGCGCCGAGCGGTGCCTGCTGCAAATGGGCGGGGACGACCAGTGGGGCAACATCGTGGCCGGCATCGACCTCATCCGGCGCGAAGAGGGCAAGACCGCCTACGGCGTCACCTTTCCGCTGCTGGTCACCGCCAGCGGCGAGAAGATGGGCAAGACCGCCCGCGGCGCGGTGTGGCTGGACCCGGCCCGCACCTCGCCCTTCGATTTCTATCAATACTTCCGCAACTGCGACGACCGCGACGTGGAGCGGTTTCTGGGCTTTTTCACCTTCCTGCCCATGGAACAGGTGCGCGAGCTGTGCCGCGGCGGCGGCGAGAAGCTCAACGGCGCCAAGGAGGTACTGGCCACCGAGGTGACCCGCATCGTCCACGGCGACGAGGCGGCCGAGGCCGCCCGGCGCGCCGCCCGCAGCGCCTTTGCCGGAGAGGGCGCCGGCGCCGAGGACCTGCCCGGCCTCGAACTCGACCCCGCCGGGCTCGCGCCCGGACCGCTGGTGGTGGACCTGCTGGCCCAGAGCGGTCTGTGCCCCTCGAAGAGCGCCGCGCGCCGGCTGGTGGAGCAGGGGGGCGCCTGGCTGGGCGAGGAGCGCGTCTCCTCCATCGAGCGCCGCCTCGGCGAGGCGGACTTCGCCCGTGGGCCGCTTTTGCTGCGCGCGGGCAAGAAGAAGGTCTTTCGCCTGGCCCTCGCCCGCGACCCGCGCGGCCGGCCGGCCTGAGGCGCGGCGAGCGGGTTTGCGCCGTCGGCCGTTTTCCCGGGAGGTCCCGTCATGAGCGCGATGCGCCGCCTCGGGTTGTGGATGCTGATCTTCGCGGCCGGCTGCCGGCCCGAGGCCGATCCCCTGTTCGTCCCCGGCGGCGGCGCCGGAATGCTGTTCGAGGTGGAGGGCCGCGCCGGAAGCCGCCCGGCCATGCTGGAGGCGGTGCGCCAGCGGTTGCGCTCGGAGGGGATGGCCGGCGCCTCCGCCGACGCGGTGGGCGATCGGGGGATTCGGGTCCTCTTGCCCGGCGCCGATCGGGAGCGGGCCCGCGCGGTGGAGCGGTTGCTGCTCCAGCCCTTGCGGATCGACATCGCCGAGGTGGACGACGGAGCGGAGTATTTCGCCTCGCTGAGCCGCGGCCTCTCCCGGGACGATCCGGTGCAAGTCCGCTGGGACCCCTACGCGCCGGGTCAGACCACCGGATTCCTCCAGGCTGCCGAGGCGCGGGACCTGGACGACTTTTTGGCGGTGGCGAAGCCCCCGCCGGAGCGGAGGTTCGCCCGCCTCACCGCCCCCGCGGCCGTGCTGGCCTTCCTGGTAGCGGATCCGCCCGACATCCAGAGCCCGGTGCTCACCCGGGTTCGGGCGCTGGCCGATCCGGAGATCTCGCCGCCCGCGGTGCGCGCCCGCCTGGCGCCCCCCTTTCGGCAGGCCCTGGCCGAACTCACCCGGCGCTGCCTGGGACGGCGGCTGGCCATCCTGGCGAACGGCCGCATCGTGGCCCTGCCGCGGGTGGAGCGCCCCTCCGAGGACGGCACCCTGCGCATCGAGCCCAGCCCGGTGGCGCCCGACGAAGCGGCCCGCGCCGAGGCCCGCGCCCTGGCGGCGGACCTGAACGCCTGGGAGATGACCCGGAACCTGCGCCTGCTGCGCCGGGAAATCACCCGGGGCGGTCCCGCGGCGCCGGATTTGTGATAGCCTGGGCCGGGAAGCGAGGTTTTCATGCCAATGACCGAGGCGGACCGACTACGCGACGAGGTGCTCAAGCTCAACCGCATCGGCATCGCGCTGACCAGCGTGCACCGACTGGACCGCCTGCTCGATCTCATCGTGCGCGAGGCGCGCTCTCTGACCAGAGCCGACGCCGGCAGCCTGTATTTGCGCCAGGGAGACCGGCTGCAATTCGCCGTATCGCAAAACGACACCTTGCGCCAGCGGCTGGGCGAGGAGGGGGAACGGGCGCTCTTTTCGTCATTTTCCCTGCCCATCGACGAACGGAGCATCGCCGGCTTCGTGGCCGCCACCCGGCGCAACCTCAACCTCGCCGATGTGTACCGCCTGCCAGAAGGCGTGCCATTCGGCTTCAATCCCGACTTCGACCGGCGCAACGACTACCGCACCGTGTCGCTGCTGGCCGTCCCGATGTTGGACGCCGAGGAGCGAGTGCTGGGAGTGCTCCAGCTCATCAACGCCCTGCGCGACGGGCAGCCGGTCCCCTTTCACGAGCGCTACGAGGACCTGGTGCGCTCGCTGGCCTCGCAGGCGGCGGTGGCGGTGCGAAACGCCGAGCTCACCGCGGAACTCAAGCGGGTGCACCTGGACACCATCTACCGCCTCTCAGTGGCCGCCGAGTACCGCGATCACGACACCGCCATGCACGTGCGGCGCATGAGCCACTATTCGGCGGCCCTGGCGCGGCGCCTGGGCTACGGCGAGAAGCAGGTGGAGCAGGTGCTCTACGCCTCGCCCATGCACGACGTGGGCAAGATCGGCATCCCCGACGCGGTGCTGCTCAAGCCCGGCCGGCTCACGCCGGAGGAACGCCAGATCATGCAGCGCCACCCCGAGATCGGCTCGCGCATCCTGGCGGGCTCGGACTCCGAGGTCCTCAAGCTCTCGGAGGTGGTCGCCCTCACCCACCACGAGAAGTGGGACGGCACCGGCTATCCCCGCGGGCTGCGCGGGCCGGACATCCCCGAGGTCGGGCGCATCGTGGCCGTGGCCGACGTGTTCGACGCGCTCTCGAGCAAGCGCGTGTACAAGGGCGCCATGGGCCTGGACGAGGCCTTCGGCATCCTGCAGAAGGACGCGGGCACGCACTTCGATCCGCGCTGCGTGGAGGCTTTCGTGGCCATTCGCGCCGAAGTGGAAGACATCGGCCAACGCTTCCGCGACCCCGAACCGTCCGGCGAGCCGGCCCGGCCGGTCTGAGCGCGTACGCTCCGTCTCCCGATGGGTTGCGCGAGACGACACGGGACCTCCAGCGGACGGGGATGTCGCCGCGCCGGGCATTTCTGCAATGGGTGATGGGGGAGGCGCCGGGCTCGCGTGATGCGCGGACGATGAAAATGGACCATCGACGCCGGCAGCGCCGCTACGGGGCGCGCGGATGGCCGCTCCGGGGACGCGGACGCGCTCACAGGCGCGCCAGGATCTCCTCCAGGGTGGTGAGGCCCTGGCCCACCTTGCGGATGCCGTCGTGGCGCAACGGCACCAGCCCGGTCTCGGCGGCCGCCTCCTGGATCTCCCGGGCCGGGGCGCGCGCGATGAGCTTCTCCTGCACCTTCTCGCTGGGGACGAACAGCTCGAACAGGCCGAGCTGGCCCACGAAGCCGGTGCCGCCGCAGGCCTCGCAGCCCTTGGCGGCGAAAAACGACAGCCCCGGCTTGGGCTTGATGCCGAGCTCGTTCAGCATCATCTCGGTCGGGGCGTAGGGCTGGCGGCAACGCTCGCACAGCCGGCGCACCAGCCGCTGGGTCAGCACCGCGATCACGCCCGAGGCCACCAAGAAGCCGGGCATGCCCATGTCGAGCAGGGCCAGCAGGGCGGTGGCGCCGCTGGCGGCGTTGATGCGCCCGATCACGATGCGCTTGCCGAAGGCCGCCCCGAGCGTCATGCGCGCCGCCTGGTCGTTGTTGAGGTCGCCGACGTACAGCACGTCCGGCTCCTGGTCCAGCATGGCGCGCAGCCCGTCGAGGAAGGTGAAGCCGAAGCGGTCGTCGGGCTTGCCCTGGATCACTCCGGGCACCTGGTAACGGATGGAGGTCTCGAACGAGGCCAGGTTCTTCTCCGGAGAGTTCAGGTGCTGGAGGCAGGTGTAGGCCGTGGTGGTGCGGCCGGATCCCGGCGGCCCGGCGATCAGCACCAGCCCGTTGGGCCGCTCCAGCGCCTTCTTGAAGCCGGCCAGGATCTGCGGGTACATGCCGAGCTGGTCCAGCGAAAACTGCAGCGCCTGGGTGTAGTGGATGCGGACGAAGGCCTTCTCGCCGGCGGGCGTGGGGATGATCAAGGCCACCATGTCCACCTTGCGGTCCTCCAGGTCCACCTTGAAGTAGCCCTTCTGGGCGATGCCGCGACGGGTGATGTCCATGCCGCCCAGCACCTTGATGCGGTTGATGACGTTGGGGTGCAGGCGGCTCTCCAGCGTCCCCTGCTCCTGCAACCGGCTGCCCACGCGGACGCGGACGCGGGTGTGCTCCGGCGAGGCCTCGAAGTGGATCTCGGAGGCGCCGGCGGCCAGCGCCTGGGCGATCACCTCGTCCACCTTGCGGGTGACCGACACGTCCTCGGCGGCGGCCTGCGGCGGGCGGGCGCCTGGCGCGCCTTCCTTGTCGTCCTTCTGGGTGATGAACTTGAGTTTCTTGGGATCGACCATTCCGGCCTCCCTGGCGAAGGTGGCGAAGACCCCGGCATGGTACGTTCGCCGGCGCTCCAGGGTCAAGCGTTGCGCAACCCGCCCGGCCGGTGGTATAGGGAGCGCGGCATGGCGTTCTTCAGCCCACTGCAGGTCAAGGACTTCGTCACCCTGGGCAACATCCTGGGTGGCATCGGCTCCATGATCGCCTCGCTCGAGGGGGACGTCGACTGGGCCTGCTATCTCATGCTCATCGCCTGGGTGTTCGACTCGCTCGACGGGCCGGTGGCGCGAGCCACCGGGGGCGGCAACCGCTTCGGCGAGGTGTTCGACAACGTGGCCGACCTGGTGGCCTATTCGCTGGCTCCGGGGAGCCTGCTGTACCTGGTGTACCGCATGCCGGTCGAGGCCGGTGGCGCCGGCTGGCCGGTCTGGGCGGCGGGGCTGCTGGGGGCGTTCCCCATCGTCGTGGGCTGCGTGCGCTTCTCGCGCAACGACGTCATGGAACTCACCTTCCCCGAGTTCCACCTGGGGCTGCCGCGAACGGTGTACGCGCTGTACCTGGGCACGCTCTTTTGCAGTCATCTCTTTCGCGGGCCCTGGATGACCGACCCCGCCTCGGCGGCCAACGCCTTGCTGTACGGCGCGGGCGCGGCGTTCG
>Ga0209381_1003654_pt1 | contig 15411 bp, 4 predicted proteins | sample DewCreD2012metaG_FD_184111 | JGI IMG/M metagenome (GOLD analysis project Ga0209381, IMG submission 184111) | Hot spring sediment bacterial and archeal communities from British Columbia, Canada, to study Microbial Dark Matter (Phase II) - Dewar... ...
TAGGACATCCGCAACGCTTTCCAGTTGTTGCAGCTGGTTTCAGTTTGCTGTTGACTCTGTCCCACACGCAAGGAGGGAGCACAGCAGGTTCGAAAGCTGTCGCAACTCCTCGTACAGCCTTCCGTCGTACGCGACAGACTCGACGAAGCCTTCTTCGACTTCATGGGCAAACGTACCCAAGAGGTCAGCGAATCCCGTAAGTTTCTTCGATATCGGCTTGCTGATCGCTTTGGCGGCTGCTCTCCACGGAAGCCGCGCCAATCGTTCCGCCTGCGATCCGGTCAGTTGGCCGCCCAAGGCAATTTCGTGAAGCATAAAGGCTATCACCCCGATGGGATCTGTCTCCGGTACTCCTGGAATGTCAATCAATTGGTGAAGCGCTGCGGACAGCCATGCAGTTTGGGGCTGCTCATTCTCAACCAGCCGTTGGTACAGATCAAGCAGCACATCCACCGCTTCTTTGGGAACGTTTCCAGCATCACTCTCTGGCAGCAATTCTGAGAAAAGGCGATCTTCAAGCACATCTCCAACTTTCCTGGTCGGGGAAAGGCCAATTGCTCCCTTGACGATTGCCCGCATAACATGCCGCATTGCGATTGACATTGAAGATCACCTTCTACCGGGAATGGAATACGCTATTGTCAGTTTTACTCCTTCGGTCCAAACTGCGCCAGGCGCGGGGTGTGTGGTGGAGCGTTGATTGTCCGTGTGCCCGTCCACTCGTCGGGAAAACGGCGTTCACCGCCGTACTTTCCAATATGTTCTTGGTGCTGATGGACAATCCGCCCTTCTTTGGTCACCGTATGCGTCTTTGAGATAGTATTACCGGCCGCATCTTTGCGAATGGTGTGCGTCGAAATGGCACCATCACGGCCGGGCGTAACTCGCGTCTTGACCGTCGGTGATCCCGTCGCGTTAGGAAGTCGTGCAGCCGGCGCGAACCCGCCGATCAGGCCGCCGCCAAGGGCGCCGATGTTTGCCACGTCTGTGCCCAGAGGCCTGCCGATCAGATAACCCGTAGTGCTTCCAACAGAAACGCCCACCACGCCGCCCGCGGTTGAAGCCTCGATTGCGGACGCCCCACCGGCAGCCACCCAGGTTGTTACCGCCCCACCGGCGGCCAGCCCCGCCGCGCCTCCGCCTGCCATAGCAGCCGTCCCTAACGCGACCTTCTGCGCTATTCGCAAGTCGCGGTCCATCTTCGACGGATTCCAAAGGTAATACCAGTACCCTTGCCAGAAACCCGGTTCGCTCGACGCCTGGCGCGCTGGGCGTTGCCGCGCCCGGGCCTCGGCCGCCCATTGTTCGTAGAGCGGATCGACGTAGTGGCCCAGGTTGGCGTCCCACACCGGCTGCCCGCACGGCCCGAGGCCGCTGGGGTCGGTGAAGTTCACCGGGCCGCTGCGGACGTAGCGGTACGGGTTCGCGTCGGCCGAGACGATCACGTCGCGGCTGACGAACTGCCCCAAGTGCGGGCCGTACCAGCGGGCGTCATAATAGTAAAGCCCCGTGGCCGGATCAAGCTCTCGGCCGGTGAAAAGGACCGTGTTGTCATAAGCGGAGGCCGTCAGCGGATCGCCCGTCCACGTGCCGTTGAAGATCGTCACCTCGCCATACGGCGTGTAAACGTAGCGCTCGACCACCTGCCAGGCGAACTGCCCCTGGCCGACTTCGACCGGTCCCACCAAGGCCGTGACGTTGTGGTTGGCGTCGGTCAGGTAGTAGATGCGCTGGTCGTCCTGACGCTCGCCCTGGCCGTCATACACGTCGCGCAGGATCGGCGCATCGACGTAGCGGAGCGACCAGACGTACTGGTGCTTGGGCTGCTGAGGCGCGGCCAGCGAATCGCCCTCGCGGGTCTCGACCACTTGGCGGCCGGCGTGATAGAAGTGTTCATACGTCGAGCCGGCGACGCGCACGATCCGCCTGTTCAGTCCATCATAGACGTACTCGGCCACCGTCGTCTCGCCCGCCGCGACCTTCACCAGGCGGTTCCAGGCGTCGTAAACCAGCGTGAAGCTGTTTTCGGGATCGGCCGGCTGCGGCAGCGAAGTCATGTTGCCGGCCTTGTCGTAGACCGGCGTGGCCCATTGCGTCTGGCCCTGGCCTTCCGTGATGTTGCTGATCTCGTTGGCCGCATTGACATCGCGTTGCTGTTCGAGCGTCCATGTGCCGACGGCCGTGCCCTCGTTGAAGCCGGCCCAGTTGCCCAGGCCGTCGAGGTCCCACTGCTGGGCGAAGGTCGAGCCGTCGATCTCCTTTTCGCCGGTCTGCGGGTTCTCCACCAGGTCGCCGCGCTGGGCGCCGATCAAACGGTAGAGTTCATCGTAGGCGTAAAGCTCGTCGAGGTCGCGGCCGGTGGCCTTGAGGTTCTCGCGCCACCGGCGGTTGCCCACGCGGTCGTAGCCGTAGCGGAAGCTCTCCAGCGTTTCGGGACTCGCCCCGTAGCGCTGCCACACCTGATCGACCACGCGGCCGAACTGGTCCAGTGCGCCGGCGGCGGTGTAATCGAGCTTCACGTGCGGTTCGGCGAAATCTTCCGCCACGATGCGGCCCAGCCCCAGGTAGGTGTACGCGGCCAGCGTCGATTGGTCGTCGTCCCGAATCTCCTGCACGCGGTTGAGGTAGTCGTCGGCCTCGCCTTCGCCGTAATCGAAGCGGACGTGCCGGCCGTTGGGATAGACCACCGCCGTGGGCCGCAGTCCGTGGGCGGCCGTGGCGTACTCGTAGCCGACGCTCAGCGTGCCCTCGTTCACCGCGCCGTCGTGCTCCTGGTGTTCGGTGGCGAGCCGCCCGAAGGCATTGTACGTGAACTGCACCTGGTTGACGATGTTGTTGGCGCCACCGTCCGGGGCGCTGAAGCTGGTCACGGTTTCCAGCAGGCCGCGCACGTCGTAACTCCGCTCGATCCGCAAGACACTCGCGTCGATCGGCGATCCCTGGGCCAACGTCACTTTGTCGGCAACCTGGCGGCCCAGGCGGTCGTAGAGGTACTCGTGGACCGTCTGGTTCTGGTCCTTCACCGCGACGACCTCGCCCAGGCGGTTGTAGGTGTATTCTACGCGATCGTAGCCGTCGCCGCCATCGGAGATCGTGTGGGTGTACCGGTTGTAGGAATCGTCGGAGTCGGCGTAGATGACTGCCCGCACCCAGTCGTTGCGGTAGATCGCCGGGCCGGCGTCGCCGACATCGGTGCCATAGACGTACCTGGTCGTCTGGATGTTGTCCCTGGTCGTGACGGTCACGGCGCTAACGAGGTGTTGCGGATTGTAGCCGTACTCGGTCACGATGTCTTCGTCGGACTGCCCGTCGGCGGGGTTCCCGTTCTTGAAGTTCTGGATGACCGTCTTGACGCGGCCCGCGTTGTCGTAGATCGTCCGCGTCTCTCGCCCGTTCGGATCGAAGGTGCTCTGCAACTCGCCGCGGGCGTTGTACAGGGCGGTAGTGACCAGCACCGAGTCGCTGCGTTCGGGCGGGTCGTCGCCGCGCGTCGGCGCGGCGGCCGGCGCGCCGTAGTCGGCCGTGGCGATCTGCCGGCCGACGGCATCGTACCAATAACCGAGGTAGGAGGTCCGGGCGTTGCCGCCCGTCAGCGCGCCTTCGCCCGTTGCGTTCGGCAGGCGTTCGCGGCCGGTGACGAAGATCGTTTTGCCGGCCGCGTTGTAGGCGTAGTCGGTTTGCGCGAAGATCGTGTCGCCCGCCACGTCGAGGGCCCGGGCAAGCGTGCCGGCGGTGCCAATCGGCTCGTCCACATCGTAGCCGACGTAGACCGCGACGGGCCGGCCGAGGCCATCGTATTGCCGCTTGGTGAACTGCTGCGTACCGCCGGCCTGGGATTTCACTAGGTTGCCCGCCGCATCGTACCAGAAGTTGTCCACGAGCGCGTCGCCCGGGATGCCGTCTTCGACGCCATAGGTTACCTTGCGGTAGACCTGGCCGAGGTTGTCATACCTGGTTTCATCCTGGGCAAGCAGCACGTCTTCTTCGCCCGCGCCGTTGACATAGGGTTCCGGCCCTCGGTTGAGCACGTCGTCATCGTCGTCATGGTAATGCTGCGTCTTGGTCACCCGGTCGAGATTGTCATATTCGAGCAGCGTGTAGGTGACGCGGCCCTGCTCGTCGGCCGGCATCGCGATGTAGGACAGGCGGTTGCGCCAGTCGTAGCCGAAGGCAGTGGTGCGGTCGTTGGCGGCGTTCGCGTCGGCGTGCTGGGCGAGGCTGGTGAGATTCCCGTCGCCTCCGGCCAAGTCGTTGTCGTAAACGTAGGAGGTGACTTCGACCAGGTTCGTGTTGATCGCGTTGCTGGGCGACCACTCGCCGTAACCGTTGGTGTCATCGTCGGTGCCGACCCACACGCTGGTGACCAGCCCACGGACGTCGAAGAGCGTTCGGGTGATGACCTCACCCGGCGTGCGGGTGCGGTTGAGTCGGCCCAGCGAGTCGTAGCCGTACTCGGTCGCAGAGAATACCGAAAACGCCGGCCATTCCGGGTAGATGATCGTATACACGTTCGTGGCGGTCAACTGCCCGGCCGCGTTGTAGGCGTAGGTCGTGCGGCGGGTGTAGGAAGACGGCCCGAAGCTCTGGAGGTCGAGGTCTTCCAGCTTCTTGCCGTCGATGGTCGCGCTGCCGCCGCTGGCAGCTTCGATTTCCTCTGTCGTCCGCCCGTCGCGGTCGTACTTGGTGATGGCAACGGGATTGACGAGCGCCCAGGCCGCGATGGCTTCTCCTTCACCCAGCGTGGCGTAGCCGCTGGCCGAGCGGACCTCGCGGCCGGCGTCAAAATACCGCACCCACGCGGCCGTGCGGACATCGGCGCCTTTGCCATCCACCACGGCGGTGTGTGCCGGCCCGAGCACTTGCGTGACACGGCCGAGCAGATCGTACTCGTAGTCGGTTGCCTGGTGCAGCCCGTCGTCGGGCAGGACGGGCCAGTCTTGAAGATCGAACTCGGGCAGAGCGTGCCCGGCGCCATCGTCCACGTCGGCAATGACTGTCTCCACCAAACCGGTCACGCCGCTGTATTCATAGTGAGTGAACCGGCCGCGCTCGTCGGCCGTCCACACGAGGTTTCCGGCAGAATCGAAATACTCGAACCGGGTTGCCGGCTCGCCGGAGCCGTTCTGGTCCTCGGAGACCGTCGGCAAGGTGGTCTTCCGTTCCTTGACTTGAACCGTGTCCTCGTACCACGTATAGGCATAGGTGGTGGTTACAGCGGTGCTGCCATCGGGGTAGACCGTCAGGGCGGACAGGGGATGCACGGTCATGTCGCCGGCACTGCGCGAGGTGTATTCGTACTTGGCGAGGTTGATGGGCGTGCCGTTCCATCCTTCTTGCACCTGCTCGTATTCGAGGTAGCCCGCCGCGCCGCTGGAATAGTACGTATAGCAGTAGACCAGGCCAGCGGCACCGGAGTTGGTGAACGTCACGTCGAAAGTGCCCGCAGCAGCGCCTTCGCTGTAGCCGGCCACGGCCGAAGGCATGGCCAGCTTGGTGAGCAAGGCGTCGTTGTAGCCGTCGTCACCGTACTGACGGAAGGTGAACCAGTGGTTCGACTCCCCATCTTCCAGGTCGGTGAGCAGAACCTGGCCGAGAAAGTTGGCGTAGACCGTGTAGTTGCTGCCGTCCGCACGGTGCTCGATAGTCTTGTACTTCCAGAGGTTGAGGCCGGCCTCGGCCGAACTATCTGCATAGCCGTAGAAGTAGGTGTAGAGACCGCCGATGGTTGCTTCGATCACCCGACCGGAGGAGTCGTATTGATAGTAGCGGCTGCTGAAGTCGTCGAGGTCGGCATCGTCGGCGATGTAGGGCGTGCCCGTGCTGTAGGGTTGCAGCGCGGCGTCGGCGTCGGCGAAGCCTTGGGGCGAAACGACCATTTTGAGCAGCCCTGCGGCATCGCCCGAGGTGTAGTAGCGGCAGTAGGCAACCTGGTCGCCGATCCAATCGTAGTGGCCGCTCGGGCCGAGGCCAAAGAACTGAAGCGTGGCCGTCTTCAAATTGCCGGGAAGGCCGTGGTCCTCGCTTTCGCCGTAGTAGGCGTAAATCACCTTGCGGACGCGCTGCCAGGCGGGAGCGTCCTCTGCCTCATTGCGCCAGACTTCGACGCTTTCCAGCCTTCCGGCATTCGCGCCCTCGCGGAGGTAGACGTAAAGCCGCATTTCGTAAGGAACGGCCGCGGCCGACGCCCGCCACTGCATTTCGGCGATCCGGCCGTCGAAGGCCCAGCCCGTCACTTCGACGGTTTGGCCGCCGGGCGCGACCATGCGGCGGAATTGACCCATGCGCGGGCCGGAGAAACTGAAATCGTCGAACTGGTAGATCGTCCCGTCTGGCTCGACGAGCGTGAGCAGGTGGTTTTCGGCGTCGTGGCTGAGAAGCTCCTTCGCGCCGAACTTCGCCGAATAATCGTTGCCCGATTGGGCGAACCAGAGCGACTGCTGAGCGCCGAAGACCACTGCGGCCCCGTCCGCCGTCCTCACCACGTAGGGCGATTCGTCGAGTTGCCAGCCCAGGCCGACGCCGAGGTCCGCAGCACCCTGAGATCGCCACAGATTCGTGTAGGTGCGCGCCGTTCCCAGCCCGAGATCGTTGACAGTCAACACCACCTCTCCACCGGCATAGCGGACTCCGCCGGCCGATACTTCCATCGCGTCCAAGCCGCTGGGCGCCACGAGCGCCGGCAACGGCCGGGCGTTTCTCTCGACCGTCACCGCAAAGGTCTGCGTGTCCGAGCCGCCGTTAGGATCGGTGATAGTCGCAGCCACGTAGTAGATGCCGGCGGCCGCGTAGGCGTGCCGGCCGCCGAACGAGCCGATGAGCGGAGCGTTCTGCGACCCTTGGGAGCGGATGGTTGCCATGCCGCTGTCGGGCGTGGAGCCGTCGCCCCAGTCGATCTCGTAGGTGAAATCCCCGGCGACCGCTGCGTGCGTGAAGATGCCGAGTTGGGGCAGATGGAACATCTGCCCTTCGTCGGCCTGCCGATTTGCCACGACGCGCAGCACGGGCGGCACGTTTTCGGCCTGAACGCCAAGGGTCGCCGAGCCGGAATCGAACTCCGCGTCGTCTCCGCGCATGGGATCGTTGGCGCCGCCGATGGAGTCCCGGCCCTGTTCGTCGCCGGTGTTGCCGCCGGAGTACGTGCCATTGAGACTGGATGCCGTTACCGCGATTCGATATTGGCCCGCACCGCCGGGATACCGATGAACGACCCAAGGCTGGTTCGGAACCGTCTGCGGCTCGCTGCCGTCGCCCCAGTCGATGATCCACTGCCGAATCAGCATTCCGTTGTCGTTGAGGTGCAGCCGATACTCGCCGCCGCCCGCAGTGAGCTGTTCGCCCCAGTACGACGGCCGGGCGCTGGAGTCGCTCAGGATATCGGCCTGAATCTGACGCAAACCTTCCACGAACGGCACGAGTTCCGGGATGCTGTGATCGAGGATCGGCGCGGGAGTGTACGCGGCGAGTACGACCATCCGGCTGCTGCTCGAAGGTCGATCCCCGGTCGGCCGGGGATTCGGCGTCCATGCGGCCAGAAGCCGGGCTGTGGAATCCTTGTCGTCGGTCAGCGCGTCGGTTGGCGTGGTGTCCGTCACGGTCGTCGCGTCGCTCGGTTCGGCAGTCCCGGAATCGGGCTTTCCGGCCATTACGATGGTCACGGCCGGCCCCCAACGAACATCGCCGCCGTTGGTGCCGATCGTATGCGCGAGATTCGTGGTGTCGGCGATGAACGTGTGGACTGCCTTCAAACCGGAATTCACCACCGGCTGTGCCCAGAGCTGCGTCGAAGCACCGGGAACGGGGACGCTACCGATCGTGAAGGTGAATGTGCCCAGTTTGATGTCCACCCAACCGTTGCCGTTGAATCCGCTGCCGAAAACCGGATTGGTCATGGCGCAGGGAATGACCCAGGAACCCCGACTATCGGGCACGCCGCTGACATTGATCGGGCCGCCGAGATCGAGGCCGCCGTCGTTGTCTAGGTCGCCCTGGACCTTCCCCTTCGAGTAGCCGAACTCTTTGAACTCCGGCAGCAACGACAATTGACTCGGCTTGCCGACCAAGGGCGTCGCGTCCGGGCGGTTGAGGATATTCAGCGCGCCTTTGAGAAAGCCGTCGTTCGTCGGATCGCCGTCCAGCCCGAGAATGCTCACGTACAGTTCCAGCTTCACGGTCTGACCGACCGCGGCGCCTTCGTCGAGCACGACCGTGTACGAGCTGCCGTTGAGGCTTCCGGGCGTTCCGCCGCCGCGGTAGTCGCCTGTCGCCGAGGCGATCACTGCGGTGCCCGCCTCGGCGCCGCTGATGATTGGTTTGAGGTAATACATCGCCTCGGGCTGCAAGCCGGCCGCGCTTAGCATTTCCCGCGGTTCCAACAGCTCGACCGACAATCGCCGCTTTTTGAGGCCCTTGGGCTGCGAGCGCGTCGCGCGTCCCCGGTCGCCGAAAATCCAGTTGCGCTTCTTCACGGTTTTCCTCCCGGCTTGTTGTCAAGCTTTCTTTCCGCGAACGCGATTGAGGCGGCCCCCGATGGCAAGCAGTCCCGCGAGCGAACCGGCCAGCAGCAGGACGAGGCTCCCCGGTTCGGGAACGGCCGCCGCCTCGGCGGACGCCGGAGAGGCCGTCATGGAGCCTTGCGAAAGCTCGCCGACATCCAGCACATTGAGCACCGAAGTTCCCCCGCCTTCCCGCACGATGACCCTCGCCCCCGGGCCAATGCTGAGCGTGTCGCAGCGAACGTAACTGACGATCAGCGATCCTTCCGACACGGCAAGGTCGCCCCTTAAGTCCAGGACACCGACAGCCAGCGTTCCCTCGCCGTCCTTGACCAACTCGACGTTGCGGGCGCTGCCGTCGAGGAAATCGCCGAAGAACGTGGACGTGCCCACGGCGATGTCTACGGTCAGTACCGACGTGCCCGCCGTCATGGCGTTGTCGGTGATGGTCGCGCCCGTAATGCCGTCGAGCGAGGGAAGGGTGATGCTGCGGCCGTTGAGGTCGAGCGTGCCGTTTTCGCCGATCCAAAGGCCGCCGTTGCCCAAGGCGTTTTCGTGGCCAACCTTCAGCGTGCCGCTCTCCACCGCCGTACCGCCGCTGTAGGAATTCGGGCCGGACAGAAGAAGCGTTGTACCGACGGGCGAGTCGAGCAAGACGGTCTTGCCGCTCCCTGCAATCCGGCCCGAGAACGTGCTGTCGGCGCTGCTGGTGTAGTTGAGGCTGCCGACGATCTGCGCCTCGCTGGCGCCGGCCGTGATGGTGGCGCTGCCGCCGATCGTGACGCCACCGGCCGTCTTGAGATAACTGCCCAGGTCGTTCTGGCCAATCGTGAGCGCACCGCTGGCGGCAGTGACAGTGCCCGCAATGTTTCCACTGGAGCCCAGGGCGATGGTCCCTCCGCTCACGGTCACATTGCCGCCAATCGTTCCGTTGCCGGAAAGCGTTGCGCCGCTGTGAACAGTCACCGCCGAGCCGGCGGCCAGTGAGCCGTTGACGGCAAGCGCGCCACCGGCGACGGTCGTAGCACCCGTGTAGGTGTTGTTGCCGCTGAGAGTCAGCGTAGCCGTGCCGGATTTCAGCAGGCTCCCCGCGCCGCTGATGACGCCGCCGTAAGTCACGTCGCCGGCCGGGGCATATTCCAGCGTGCCTTGGTTGAGATAGATATTGTCGCTGGGAATGGCGGTGGTGGAGGTCAGCGTGAGTTTCGCCGGACCTGTTTTGACCAGAGCGGTTGTGCCCGTGCCGATAGCGCTTGTGATCGTCAGGGCTTGCACCGCGTTGACGACCAATTCGCCGTTGCCTGAGAGCGTTCCGCCGGAGATGCCGCCAATGGTGTTGCCGATCAGTCCGCCGGAGTTCAGCGTCAGGGTGCAGCCGGTGCTGATCGTGACGCCAACACTGCCAGTGAGATTCAGGGAGTTGAACGTCTTCGACGCGCCAATCGCCGTCTGGCTGCCGCTGGGCTTCACGTTCGCGGTCGGATCGGACGAGAGCGTTCCGAGATCGCCGCCTGTGTAGCCGGAGTAGGCGGAAACGGTGTACGGGCCGGTGCCGCTTATGGTCGCAAAATCCACGCCGTTGAGGTCCGCGTCGCTGAAGAAGGCGTAGCCGCCGATGATCCCGTTGACCAGCGCCGGCGGATCGGCCTGGAACTGGATTTGCGAATTGGCGTCCGAATAGAAGTTGACGGTCGCGCCAGTCGTATGCGCGGCCGGGCCGCCGGCAAACCGCAGGTACGGCGCGTAGGCGGCGCCGATTGCACGCGCGGCCGTCACGTTGCTGTGGCCGACGCCGAGCGCCAGCGAGCCCAGCGACTCGCCTTGTACCGCCCCATTGCCCCGAAAATCGAGTCTGCCGCCGCTGAGGCTGATGCTTGCAGCGTTCGGCAGTTGGTCGCCGCTTAGTCCGGCCGCCACGCGCAACACAGCACCTTCGCCAACGGTGATGCTGGATGTGCCGTTGACCGACCCCGACGCGCTGATCGCCAGCGTGCCGCCGCTAACGTTCGTTGCGCCGGTGTAGGTGTTCGCGGCACTCAAGGTGAGTGTGCCGCTGCCCGTCTTCTTTAGGCCGCCGCTGCCGCTGACCGCCCCGCTCAGCGTCAGGTTCGCAGCGGACTCGTCCACCTGGAACGCGCCGGAGCCGCCCGCAGCCAACGTCCACATGCGATCGGTCGCTGCGCTGCCCGCGCCCGTGAATTGCAATGTGGCCGTCTTGCCGCCACTGCCAAGCACGATGGAGCTTGTGGCCGCTCCCAACGGGCCGTGGCTGCCCGCATTGTTCACGCCGGAGAGGCTCAAAGCCCCTTCCAACACCGACATCGCCTCGGTGAACGTATTGGCGCCTACGAGGACGAGTGTGCCGGCGCCGACCTTCACAATGCCATACGAACCACCGATGTTGCCGCTCAGGCTGAGCGAACCTGAGCTGACGTTCACCACGCTGTCGTCGACCAGGGTGACGGGACCGGCGAAGCCGTTGATGCCTTGGCTCTGGAGTACACCGTTGTAATCACTGCCCGCGCCGCCGATGGTCAGCGGGATAGCCGGAATGCTCACGCCGCCCTGTAGTGCCAACGCTGCGCCGCTGTTGACCACGACACCGCCGCCGCCCGACCCCAGAGCGTTGCCGTGCTGAAGGGCAAGTGTGCCTTCGGCCACCGTAAGCGTGCCGAGAAACGCGCTGCTGCCGCCGCTCAGCGCCAGCGTCCCCATTCCAGTCTTCCTCAGGTTGAAGGTGTTCGTCTGAATCCCGCCGCTGAGCGTAAGCATCGTGTCCTCGGCCGTGTCGATCTGGGCGTCGCTCCCGAGGATGATCGTCCCGGTGATTTGATTGTTGGTCCCATTATCGTCCCTCACGTTCCTGAGCGCGCCGCTCCCGCCTACGCCCGCGCCGTTGATGGTCACGGGCACGCTGCCCAGGACGATGCCGCCCTGGATTTCCAGCGAGGCGCCGGCGGCCACAACCACGTTGTTGCCGGCCCCGCCGGGCCCCAGGGCCGAAGGATTTCGGACGTTGAGCGTTCCGGTTCCCACGATGATCCCACCGATCAGTTGACTATTGTCTCCCGAAAGCACAAGGCTTCCCAGCCCGAACTTGACCAGACCGCCGCTCGTCTGGATCGCAGAACTGATCGTGCCGGGATTATCGGAGCCGGCATAGATCATCGCCCCGCAGCCGAACGCCAACTTGCTGCCGCTCCCTCCCTCAATTGTTCCGCCGCCCAAGATCATGCCGCCGGAGCTAACGGTCAAGGTCTGATCGCTGTTGATCGTGGCCGTACCGCTCACCTTCATCGCGTAAATGGTCTTGCTGTTAGTGGACGACGTGCCGCTGACGCTGACCACGCTGGTGCTCCCTGCACCCGAGAAACCTGCGTGGTAGCCCGCGAAGGCGGCCAGCTTGTTGCTGCTGACGGTCAAGTAGTCGCCCGCCGTGTCGGTCCCCGATGTTTGCCCGACGACCCACGGGCCGACGATGTTGTTTTCAGTGGTTGGGACCGTGCCGAAGCTGACCGCCTCGGTATCGCCAAGGTCGCCGGTGTACGGCACGATGACAAGAAGGCCCAAGGCCGGCGCGCCGCCCGAACTCACGCGTGTAAGCGTGTTCCCGAAAGAGGTAGCCACGCTTCCATTCGTCCCATTGAGGGTCAGCGTTGCGATCCCTCCCACCAGCAGATCGCCCTTGACGTACATCGTACCGCCGCTGCGGGTGAAACTGGCCAAGCCACCATTGCTCCCTAAGGTAAGGTTGGCCGAGACCATCGAAGTGCCGATATTGAGTTCCCCGCCGGCAAGGCTCACGCTCCCGCCGGTGGTCAGACTGGAATCTTGCCCAATCACCAGCCCCGAGCTGCCAACGTTCACCACAGCCGAGCCGTCAATGGTCGCCAAGCCGTTGCCCTGACGGCCCACGAGCATCCCGCCGTTGGCGTTGAGCGTTCCACCGTTAATGTCGTAAAGACTTGTGGCCGTACCCGCGTAGCCGACCGTCAGCTGCCCGGTGAGCGTGGCTGTTCCGCCGCTTTGGTAGACGGCCGCATTGGTGGTGCTCGGGCCGGTTCGCATGGCCGCCCGGCCGATATACGTCTGCCCGCCGACGGCCAGCGACCCCGACTGCAACGTGAGAACGGAGGCGACGCCCGACGTGTGCTGATAATTCACGTTGAGTTCGCCGCCCACGCTGACCGAAGCGTCGTCCTGGATGGTCAAGGCCGCCGGTCCACTCTTGCCGACGTAGAGATTACCGCCAGCCGAACTGAGCGAGCCGGAGGAAGCAACTACCAACGCGCCGCCGTTGAGCGTCGTGTCGCCGCCATGCGTGGCGCTGCCCGTCAGCGTCAGCGAGCCTTGGCCGATTTTGGTCAGCGAGCCGGTGCCGCCGACTGTGCCGGAGATCGTGGTGTTGCCGGGACCGGAAATCGCCAACGCTTTGCCGCCATTGGTCACGGCGCCGCTAACGATCAAACCGTTGCTGGAGTTGTTGGTCCAGGTTTGGGCCGCTTGCAAGGCAAGCGGAGTCGAGATCGTCACCGGACCCGTCGGGACTATGCCATAAGCGTACGGCGATACGGTGATCCCGCCCCCCGAGAGGTTGACAGTGCTGCCGGAGAGCGTTGCAGCGCCGAACGCCTGAAATGTCAGTGCCTTGGCAACTTGCGTTCCGCTGACAGAGACGGTGAAGGCATTCGCGCCGCTGTCCACAGCAGGGCCGGCGACAAAGTACAGAGAGTCGTCGGAACCGGGAGACGTGATGAAAGTCCCGCTGTTTCCCGCCGAATTGCTGTTCCAGAAGGCGTCGGCTCCCCATGTGCCGCTGGGTGAGGCCCCAGCGCCGGCGGTCGAGCCGTTGGCGTCCCAGTAGTAGGTTCCCGCTTTCGCCCGCATTGCCGGCAAGCAGCAAACCCACGCGACAACCATCGCAGCAGAGATAAACCTAATCGCAGGTTCTCTGCGTTCAGCAGTATTCATGGACGCCCCCTCGATTTCAGCGTGACCATCGTTGACCTCGAATCGCGCACCTTGCCGGCATCAGTCGGACTGCACGGGAGCATGGCCTGCGCGTCAGGCGATGGTGAACCGCAGCTTCTCTCCGCGTGAAGTTCGCTCGGCCACCGGCGCAAGAAAACAGGGAGCGCCGAAACCGAGACCGTTCGGAGCACCCCCGCCAAGGGGCGTCTGGAACAGCACCCAGCTCGACGCCCCCATACGGGGGCGCGGCCAAGTACTGCCTCCAGACATCAAGAGCCCGGGCGGGCTCAGGTTGGCGGTTTTGCTCCGAAGCAGATACCTAACGCTCGCGCGTCAGTCCAAATTGTCTTGTTGCCTTCGCTGCTCGGCTATTTTGACATTCCCGTGGTTGTGCTGATCTGCACCGTCAACAGGGTGGTGCAACTGATTCAACGGGGAGCCTAGCAACCCAGCGGCCAACTGTCAACCGGGCGCTTTGTCGCGGGCCCACCCCCGTCGCCGACTCACTCCTGTTGGTCTGCACGCATACTGTGCGACCGATGTGATTCTCAGCTTGATTCTACGATGGTGAACCACCTCACCGTGCCGATCCGCGTCGCCGTTTGGTTCGGTCCTTCGTCCAGCCGCGCAAGCAGCGTGCGGTCGGTGATCTGAAGCGCCCGGGCTGTCGCGTGGACGTTGCCGCGATGCAGCGCCAGCGCGCGGCGGGCGTAGGCGTTGCGCGCCTCTTCCAGCAGGCGAATGTCTTCGACCATCTTGGGTTGGGATGTCATCGGCTTGGCTGTCTGCCAGCGCGAGGCCAAGGCGGCCGCACGCCGCGCCGGCCGCCACTCCCCCTGCGGCTAACCCCCGCAGGATGGGCATGCCGAACGGTTACGGCTCCGTGGCGAGTCCAGCGAGCCCTGGCGGCGGTCGTCGATCACGTCGGTAGTCGGGATGTCCATCAGTTTGTCGATATTTCGTCGGCATTCCTCGCCTTGGGGTGTGGCGTTGCCCCGATCGCGTTGCCCCCACAACAGGGGCGTACTCGCGCCGCGAGATTTTTCGCGGTGCCTCTTGCAAAGAATGTGTACGCATGTATATTAGTCCGCATTGAGGCTCCTTTGCTTCGGGCCTCAACCCGGAAACGGGCTCCATTGTTCGCCCAGGGGGCGGCCTGCCGGGCCACAGTATTGGCCCCTCGATTCTGAAAGCCGATCTGGCTTAACACAGCTCTGAGCCTTGTCACGCGCCCAGGTTCGCCGAGGAACCGCACGGCGCATTTGCGCAACCACGCTCAGCAAGCGCGCCGATGAAGCCGCCTCAATACCGACCGTGAGAAACGCGACCTTGACATAGAGTCTCCCCAAGGACCCGAGGAGTTCGCACCATGCCCGCTACCAGCGCGACCGCGCCGAAACCCGTCCACAAACACCCTTGCCCGCCAGCGTTCCACCGCCTACGTTTCCTGTCCGTGATCGGCGGTTTCCTCGACGGCCAGACGTTCGAGTTCGCCGATGGCCTGAATTGCCTTATCGGGGCACGGGGCACGGGCAAAACGACGGCCCTGGAGTTCATTCGCTACGCTCTGGACATGCTCCCCGACCGTGAGGAAGACCCGGCCGAACGCCGCCGGATCGAATCGCTCGTCCAAGAGAACCTCGACGGTGGCCGCATCCAGGTGGGGATCGAGACCAAGGACGGGTTGGTGTACATCGTCAGCCGGTCCTGGGGCGAAGAACCGATCGTGCTGGATGCCGACCGCCAGCCCACCGATGTGACGCTCCGCCGCGGCGCTATCTTCCGCGCCGACATCTACAGCCAGAACCAGATCGAGCGGATCGCCGACCAGGCCCCGTCTCAGTTGGACCTGATCGACAACTTCGAGTCGCAGCGGCTCCAGGAACTGGAGTTGGAGCTTCAGCAGATGCACGCCGCCTTGGAGAGCAACGCCAGCCAGATCCTGCCT
>Ga0209381_1003666_pt1 | contig 15374 bp, 14 predicted proteins | sample DewCreD2012metaG_FD_184111 | JGI IMG/M metagenome (GOLD analysis project Ga0209381, IMG submission 184111) | Hot spring sediment bacterial and archeal communities from British Columbia, Canada, to study Microbial Dark Matter (Phase II) - Dewar... ...
TCGCCGCCTGCGGGATTTCCTTTGCGGTGACGCAACTGCTGGTCTCCAACTTCCTCGGCCCGCAACTCACCGATATCCTCAGCTCGCTGGCCACTCTGGGCGTCCTGGTGGCGCTGCTCTCAGTCTGGAAGCCGAAGGACACATTTGAACTCGGCGGCAACGCCGGCGTCCAAGCCGCGCCGGTGTCCCGCCCGAAAAGCCAGGTGCTGCACGCCTGGAGCCCGTACATTGTGCTGGTGATCCTGGTGCTGTGTTGGGGTTTCTACAAGACGCCGCTGAACACGGTCACGGTGTCCTTCCCCTGGCCGGGACTCCATGAGCGGGTGCTGCAAGCGGCGCCGGTTGTGGCCGCCCCCACGCCATACCGCGCCATCTTTCGTTTCGAGTGGCTGGCGGCCCCGGGCACCGCCTGCTTGCTCGCCTGCTTCCTGGCTTCGCTGCTCCTTGGAATCGGGCCGCGGCGGTTCCTGCGCGTGCTCGGCACGACCTTCCGGCAGCTCTTCCTGTCGCTGGTCACGATCGCTTCCGTACTGGCGCTGGCATTCCTGATGAATTACAGCGGCGCCACCGCCACACTCGGCCTGGCGTTCGCCGCGACCGGCGTGCTGTTTCCCTTCTTCAGCGCGATGCTCGGCTGGCTGGGCGTGTTTCTCACCGGCTCCGACACCTCCGCCAATGCCCTCTTCGGGAACCTTCAAGTGGTGACGGCGGGGCGGCTGGGCTTGAATCCCGTTCTGATGGCGGCGGCCAACTCGAGCGGCGGAGTGATGGGCAAGATGATCAGCCTCCAGAGCATCGCGGTAGCCGCGGCCGCCACCGGGATGGCCGCCTCCGAGGAAGGAAAGCTGTTTCGTTTCACCCTGCGCCACAGCATCCTGCTCGCCTCCGCGATTGGCCTGGTGACGGTCTTTTACGCCTACGCCATGCCGCATTGGGCGCCGTGACGCGAAGCGCAATCCGGTTGGCTATACTTCCTGGTTGCGGATGGAGGAAGCGAAGAAACCTTTGCTGATCGGGATCGCGGGACCGTCGTGCGCGGGCAAGACGGAGCTGGCGACCCGACTGGCCGAAGTCCTGAAAGCGCCGATCCTGGCGCTGGATTCCTATTATCGGGACCTCGGCCGGCTGTCCTTCGAGGAGCGCGCCCGTTCCAACTTCGACGAGCCGGACGCGCTGGACGTGACGCTCCTCACCGAGCACGTGAGCCGGCTGGCGCAGGGATCGGAAATCGCGGCGCCGGTCTACGATTTCTCCCGGCATCTGCGCACGGCCGAGGTGCGTCCGCTGCGGGCGGCGGATTTCGTCATCATCGAGGGCCTGTTCACACTGTATTGGGAGGAGGTCCGCGGGAAGATGCAGGTCAAGATCTTCGTAGGCGCGAGCGAGGAGGTGTGCCTGGATCGCCGGCTGGAGCGCGACGTGCGCGAACGCGGGCGAACGCCGGAGTCCGTGCGGGAGCAGTTTCGAGCCACGGTGGCGCCGATGGCGCAACGCTACGTTCTGCCCACGGCGGCATTCGCGGATCTGGTGCTGAACGGCACAAGCCCGATCGAGGAGTCGGTCGCGGCGGCGCTGGCGCTTGTGCGGCGGAAGGGTTGAATGCGCGTACTGGCGATCGCCGACGATACAACGGGCGCCATCGAAATTGGCGCCAAGCTGGCGATGGCGGGAGCGCCCACTCTGGTTACGACGAAGACCGGCCTGAGAGCGGACACGGAAGTTCTCGTGGTGGATGCGCAGACCCGCCGCATGTCCGCACGGGAGGCGCACCGGCATATGGTGGCGCTGGCCCGCGCGGCAGAGGCCGCCGGGATCGAGTATCTCTACAAGAAAACGGACTCGACGTTGCGGGGCCACATCGCCGCCGAGTTCGAGGCGCTGCTCGAAGTCTTCGGCGACCGCCCGCTGCTGTACGTTCCCGCCTATCCGGCGATGGGCCGGACTGTCGTCCAAGGGGAGTTGCGGGTACACGGCGTTCCCTTGCGGCAAACGGCATTCGCCAAGGACGCATTGAATCCGGCCCAGGAAGGTTCGATCCCGGCCCTGCTTGCGGCCGGCACTGCACGGCCCGTGCGCGTCGTCCCGGACCCGGGCGCGCTCACCGGCCTTCTCAAGAGCGCTCCGGGCGGATCCATCCTGGTGTGCGACGGCGCCGCGGACGAAGACCTCACGGCCGCGGCCGCGGCGCTGGCGGCGTCGGGGAGGCGATGTCTGGCAGCGGGGACAGCCGGGTTCTGCGGGCCGTGGGCGCTATCGCTGCCGGCGCCGAAACACCCGCTGGAAGCGAGCGTGTCCGTGCACCGCTGTCTGCTGGTGAGCGGCAGCCGGAACCCGGTTTCTCAAGCGCAGATCCAGCGGGCGGCGGAGCGCGGAGTGCCGGTAATCCCGATGGGCGGAAATCCCGCGCTTGATGACGGTTTGGCGCGCACGGCGATCGCGGCTTTTGATCGCAGCCCGTGGGTCGCCGCCGCCACATCGGGAATGAGCGCGGATGATGTCGCGGGACGCATCGGCGCCCTGGTGCGGCGGGTCTGGGACGAACGTCCGCCCGAGGGTCTTGTGGTCTTCGGCGGGGACACCACCGCAGGCGTGCTGCGCGGGCTTGGGATCACCGACCTCACGCCGCGCGGAGAAGTGATGCCGGGGGCGCCGCTGTCGTTGCTGGAGGACGCCGGCCGGAGTATTGTGCTGGTTACCAAGGCGGGCGGTTTCGGCGGACCGGACGTGATCGCCGAGCTGCGCCGCGCGCTGGAGGGAGGCTCATGATCTTTGGAATCACGATGGGGGATTCGAGCGGAGTCGGGCCGGAGATCCTGTTGAAAGCTTTCCGCGGCGGCCTGTTGCGCCACCGGGTGGCCGCCTTCGGCGACCTGGCGGTTCTGGCTCGCTGCAACGAGGAACTCGATTACGGCGTGCCGCTGCGCGCAATCTCACAGCTTTCGGAGTATGAGGAAGGCGCGCTGAACGTGGTCGATCTGGGGCGGATGCAGGCGGCGGACGTCACCCCCGGGCGGATCTCGGCGATTTCCGGCGCCGCGGCCCGAGAATACGTCGTGGCGGCGACGGAGGCCGCGCTGGCGGGCTCGGCCGCCGCTGTGGTGACTCTGCCCATGAACAAGGAGGCGACGCAGCTCTCGGACACGGTGTTCACCGGGCATACGGAGCTGATCGCGGAGTTGTGCGGCGTCCAGGAGGCGACGATCCTTCTGGCCAGCGAACGCCTCATCGTGACCCACGTGAGCACGCACGTGCCGCTGCGCGAGGCCATCGCGCGAGTCAAGCGCGAACGGGTGCAGCGCGTCATCTCCATGACCTGCGAAGCCGCGGCGAGACTCAGGGACAGCCCGCGCATCGCGGTCGCCGGCCTGAATCCGCACGCCGGAGAGAACGGATTGTTCGGGCGGGAAGAGATCGAGGAAATCCAGCCCGCGGTGGAGTGGGCCAAGCAGCAGGGCATGCCCGTCGAAGGCCCCGTGCCGCCCGACACGGTGTTCTACCTCGCCGTGGAGCGCAAGCGCTACGACGCCGTGGTTTGCATGTACCATGATCAAGGGCACATTCCTCTGAAACTCCTGGATTTTGAGGGCGGCGTGAATGTGACTTTGGGATTGCCGATCGTGCGCACCTCGGTGGATCACGGCACGGCTTTTGACATTGCCTGGAAGGGTGTGGCCTCCACGCGCAGCCTGGTCGCAGCGCTCGAGCTGGCGGCGAAGCTGGCGGCCCGGTAGACCCCGGGGACGGCGGTTTTGCGCATGGCAGGCTGGTACGACAATTGGCGGAATCGGCAAGGGCAAATGCGTTTCAAGACGATTGCGGCATTGCAGGGCGTGGCGATCATGGGGGCAACGGCATTGGCGCACCTGAGCCTGCGCGGCCATGAGTGGACCTGGCTGAACACTCTGGGAGCGGTGATTGTCGCCACGTCTTTCCCCCTCTGGCTTGCCGCCCGCATTCAGCTCGGAGGATCGTTCAGCGTCCGGGCGAAGGCAAAGCAACTCGTGACGCACGGCATTTACTCGAAGATTCGCAATCCGATCTACATCTTCGGGACGGCGACGGTAGCGGGCTTCGTCCTTCTAATCAACAGACCCGTACTCCTGTTGCTCCTCCTCTTGCTGGTTCCGATGCAGGTGGCGCGAGCGCGCAAAGAAGCGAAGGTGCTGGAAGAGGCGTTTGGAGTGGCGTACCGGGAATACCGCCGCAAGACATGGTTCTAGGGCAAGAAGGTGGCCTGGGGCGGTCCCGTGGCCAAGAAGAAGGCGGATACACAGAGAGCGCGCTCCGGCAATTCAGGTCACGCGCGGCAGGCGCAGGAAGGGCCTGGCAGGCCAGGTGGCGGGCGCCGCGACCGGCCCGTTGAACTTCACGAACCGGCGGCCGCGTGTCGGTTTCGGTTGCTGTACATATTCGAAATAAAGGGTTGGGAGGCCTCCCGCCGACTGCTCACCCCCGTCGGCGCGCATCAGGGACCGGTGGTTCTCTCGACCGGTTAGGCCGTGGCTCTCAGCGTGGCGATGGTGACCTAGGATTCACCGCGCTCCGTCTGCTGGGCCCCCACAGTCAGGCACCAGCAACTTCATCTTCAGGATACACGAAGGCGTCAAATCCAGCGGGGATGAGGAAGAACATGCTCTCCTGCATATATTTGACAAAAAAGCACTTAATAGCAAGAGAAGAACCTGGCCCAGCGTGTGACCGGTTTGGAAGCCACGGTGAAAACGGCGGTGTGGGCGGGCGCACAACTCCGCAGCGCCCGCTGCTAGACTGGACCCAATGACCCCGCTCAGTTCGACGGGTTGGCGGCTCACGCGAAGGGTGTTTCTGCAATCCGCGGCGGGAGCCCTGGCGGCGGCGGCAGCGCCGAAGGCGGATGCGCCGTTCAGGTTTGGAGTCGTCACGGACGTGCACTACGCGGACCGGCCCCCTGCCGGGACGCGTCATTACCGGCTGGGAATCTCAAAGCTCCGGGCGGTGGCGGAGTTCATGAACTCCCAGGGCGCCGGTTTCCTGATCGAACTGGGAGACTTCAAGGATCAGGACGCGAGGCCCAGCGAAGAACGGACGCTGGCTTACCTGCGCGACATCGAGGCGGTGTTCCGGCGGTTCCGAGGCCCGCGCTACCACGTGCTGGGCAACCACGATCTGGACAGCATCACCAAGGGGCAGTTCCAGGCCGCAGTAAAGAATTCGGGAATCCCGAAGGAACGAACGTGGTATTCGTTCCGCCGCCGGGGCTATCACTTCGCCGTGCTGGACGCGAACTTTCGCAAGGACATGACGCCCTACAACCGGGGCCATTTCGACTGGCAGGACACGAACCTCTCGCCGGACCAGACCGGGTGGCTGCACCAGGATCTCCGTCATGCGGAGGGACCGTGCGTAGTCTTCGTGCATCAGCGGCTGGACGAGTGCACGAGCGAGCCGAGCGTCGCCAACCGAATCCCCGTCCGTCAAATTCTGGAGGATTCCCGCAAGACGCCGCTGGTGATGCAAGGACACTCGCACTCGGGCGGCCACCAGATCATCAACGGGATTCACTACTACACGCTCGCGGGCTCCGTCGAGGGCGGCAACGCCGGAGATCAAACCTGCGCCATCGTATCGATCTCCCGCTCCGGACGAATTGAGATTGCAGGCTACGAGAGGGCGCTCAGCCGGAGCGTGTAACTTCTCCGGCCGCGGCTTGGACCGGCGCCTTTGGGGGGAACGGGGGGCGAGCCCCGTCCGTTCCCTCTTCAGAAAAACTAGACCGTCTTCACCTCGGGGTGCACCCAGGGTTTGCGATACGGCCGGCGGAGAAGGCGGTTGGCCTCTTCGTCGCCGACGACCATTCCCTTCTGAGCGTCCCAAGTCAGGGTCCGGCCGAGCTTCATGGACATATTGGCGAGGATGCAGCAGGCCGAGGAGATGTAGCCCTCCTCGATGTCCGCCACCGGCTTGCCGCGAGTCTGCATGGCGCTCAGCAAGTCCTTCCAATGCCCGCGGATCGCTGGGGCGACGTGCCGCTCCAGCCGGGGCTCGGTCTTGTCCTCAGGATACTGCTCGAGTTCATAGGTGACGTCCTTGTGGACAGCCTGCGCGCCCTTGCCGAGCGGGATGTAGTCGTAGCCCATGACACCGGCTTTCAATGTGGCTTTGTCGCCGTAGAGAATGGCGCCCCAGTTGTAATTCGGGTCAGGCTGCGCGCCGAAGCGGCGGTGTTTCCAGACGACGGTCAGGTCGTCGAATTCGAACATGGCGGTCTGGTCGTCGGAGATATCGGAGGCGCCGCCTTTCAGGACACGAATGCCGCCGAAGGAAGAGATGCGCCTGGGCCAGCCCAGGTTCATGAACCAGCGGACCATGTCGAACATGTGGATGCCCATATCGCCCAAGGTGCCGTTGCCATAGGCCATGAACGAGCGCCAGCTTCGCTGAATCTCCGGGGCGTACTCCATGAAGGGCGCCGGCCCGACCCAGAAATTCCAATCCAGCGTGTCCGGAACGGGCGCCGGTTTGACAGCCATCGGGCGGCCGCCGCCGTAAGAGAAGATCTCGACGTGGCCGACTGTGCCGAGTTTGCCCTGCTGAACGATGTCCCGCGCTTCGATCAGGTGGGGCGTGCTGCGGCGCTGGGTGCCGATCTGGACGACGCGCTTGTACTTGCGCGCGGCGGCCAGCATGGCCTGTCCTTCGACGACATCGACGCAGATGGGTTTCTGCACATACATGTCACAGCCGGCCTTTGCGGCTTCGATCATGGGCAGCGCGTGCCAGTGGTCCGGCGTGGCGATCTCGACCAGGTCCAGGTCTTTCTGTTTGAGCATCTCGCGGTAGTCGGTGAACAGGCGCGGGCGCTTCCTGGACACCTGGCGCTCCTCGGCCCACTTGGCGGCCTCTTCCAGGTTCCGCTTATCGACGTCGCACAGGGAGACGATCTCGACCGGCGCGACTTGCACCAGGCGGAAGATATCCGATTTGCCGTACCAGCCGCTCCCGATCAAACCGACACGCAGCGGCGGACGATCCGCGAGCCCGGCCGCATATCCTCGCGATGCGGACCAGGCCAGCCCCGCCGCGCCCGCTTTCAAGAAACCTCGACGATCCATAGCTCCCCACTTCCTTTCTTTGATGACGTGCGAGCGCACGCTCCGATCACGTCCAGTATATCCGAGCGGGCGGAGGTTTCCTGGGGCGCGTGTTGAAATGGGGATGCCCGGCCGGCGGTCGGCGGCCGGCGAGGGGGTCCCGGCATCGGACCCCGCGGAGGGGGAGGGCGGGACGCAGGACGCGGCCCGGGGCAAGGCCGTTTCGGCCCGCGTCCGTGTTTGACACGAAGATTCACGCAAAGTAGACTTAAAAATAACCGATGCGTAGGAGCGCACCAGCTCGCGAATGCTTCTTCCCAGGGAATTAATCGCTTATTTAGCGCGCCAACTGGTCACCAAGCTAAGCCCGCAGATTATTGAAACGACACAGCCTCAAGCCGTAGCGGAACTCTTCACGAACATCATCACAGAGGAATTGCAGGTGGAGGACCGCCTGAATGAAGAGGTTCGCGAGATTCTGAGTCAATACAGCGAGTATATGCGGCGCGAAGGGGTCAGCTATCAGGAGATGTTCCGCAAGATCAAGAACACGCTCATTTCCCAGCGCAAAGTGATCCGGGCCTCGGGGCGCGATACGGGCGACCACATGAAGCTCTCGCGGGACAAGATCAACGACATTTCGCACAAGCTGGTGGCCGGGCTCCGCAAGGCGCACCTGGCGCGCCTGAAGCGGGACAGCAACGAGGTCCGGCTGGAAATGGTGCGGGAGATCACCGAACTTCTCCACATCGAGGAGAAGGTGGACCGGGCGGCGCGGGAGAAGATCCGTTCGCAGAAGCGCGAGATCACCGAAGGGACCGAGGAGTGGGATCTTCTTCACCGGCGCTACTACTCGGAGGAATTGAAGAAACTGGGCGTTGACTGGGGGCGCTAAGCGGTTCTGGAAACGCGCGCGGCCGGCGCGTCTGCCCCACGCGCCGCCGGCCCGCAAGCGATGGGCCCAGTTTTCCGGCTGGCTTGGGCCAGCGGAGGCAGCCGCCGCCTTTCAGCGCATTCCCAGGCTCAGCGCACCTGGTACACCCGGTAGGCGGTGTTTTGAAACACCGGCTGAACCCCGGATGGGGCGGCCGACTGCGTGAGCACGACGTAGTCGATGCCGAGACGAGCGTACCGGCGCAAGTCTCCCGACTTGAATTTCAAGGCATCCACGGCGTGCCACCGCTTCCACCATTCGCGGGCCACTGAGGGCAGGTAATTCCCCTGTCCGCCGCTCTTCCAGTCGACATAAACAGCGCGGAGGGCTGTGGCGCGAAAGACCCCGGGAGCGAGGTCGCGGCCGGCGTCGGCGAAGAGGAAGATGGCGTCCTTCGGCGTCGCCGAGCCGGCCCAGTCCGACAGATCGACAATGGCCTCGGTGTGCAGGCGCGGATAATTCTGAACCTTCCCCACGGCAGGGTAGAGGTAGAACGGCAGCAGGAGCACCGCGCCCCAGGCGGGCCAGAACCACCAGCGGACAGGCCGGGATCCGGCCCAGGCGATCCCGGCGGCAGCGCCGGCGCAGGCGAGGTCCACGAAGAGGCGGCGGCGGACGAGGGGATCGGCGAGGCGGGTAAACAGAGTCCAATGAACGGCGTCCCCCGCTGGAACGGCAAATACCAGAACGAACCAGAGAAAGCTCTCCCCGCGCCGGCGGCTCTGCGCCGCCTTTACCGCAGCCATCGAGGCAAACAGGATGGCCGCAACCGTGAGGAAGAGCACGTTCCGAGCCGGTTGAAGCTGCGGAGCGAGGGCCAGTTTCCATTTCTCGAGCAGCAGCCAGGAGAAGGGGACGCTGAGGAGGCCCAGCACGGGGAGCCCGGCCATGAAGAATCGGAGATCGGCGGGCATGGAACGATGCAGGCGAAAGAAGGCGATCCCCGCCGCGACCGCCAAGATGGCATAGTGCCAGAACCAATGCGGATACCACATCGAGGTCCAGAGATACGTAGACCGCAGGCGGAGGACCTGTTCCCACCAAGGGGCGATCCGGCTCAGAAAATCAGGGGGCTCCGTCACACCGGCTTGCATTCTGGAGGCGATCAACAGCAGGATGACGGCGACGAGGAGAGGCGCCAGGCCGAGCACACGGCGGCGCATGGCGGCGAATCCCCCGCCCGGCCAGCAGGCGAGGGCGAAGTAGACCCCCCAGAAGGCAAGTGTGGTGGTGGGATGATACAAGAACGCCAGGGACGCCGCGACGCCCGCGCTCAGATCCCGCCCGTGGGCGATCAGGCCGATGGCCAGAAAGAGCAGCGGCAAGGCAAAGGCTCTGGGCAGAGGCTCATACTCGATGGTCAGCACGGCTGGGCCCGCCACCACGGCTCCGAGGCCGAAGACGGCGGTCACCAGGAGGGCCACCCGATCCGCGAATTTCAGCGAGACGGAGATGAGGAAGATCCCCAGCAGCCCCAGGAAACGGAAGAATACATCCTGAGCCAGCAAGACTTCCCGGAAACCCAGCCCCGTCAGCCGCCGCAGGGCCAGAGCCATCTCGTCGTAGATGGTGAACGCCATATGGGGGCGCTGCACCATGAAATCGTGCTGGAAGGCGGAGGGGTCCCACAGGTGCTCAAGCATCGGCACGTAAATCTGGGTGTCGGATTGAAGATAGGTATGTCCGGGAAACAGGAAGAAGCCCACGGCCGTCAAGGCCGCAAGCCACAACCCGACGAACAGGCACCGGCGGACGAGATGAGGGGAGCCAGTCTGCATTGGGTCTATTTGGCGGGCGTCTTGGCGAGCTGTTGTTTGGTCCAAAGGCGGCGGGGATTCAGTTCCAGAGACTTGCGCAGCGCCTCACGGGCCTCGGCGTTGCGCCCGGCCTTGCGCAGGGCGATGCCGAGCCAGAGATAGGCGTCCGCCGACTTGGGATTGAGCTGGACGGCTTTGCGGAAGTCTTCGATGGCCGGTTCCACGCCTCCCCCAAAAGCGGGGGGGAGGTAATAGGCGCCGACGCCGCGGCTAAGGTAGTTCTGGGGCGAGTCCGGCGCCAACTGGAGAGCCCTCTCCAAGGAGGAAGACGCGCAGCGGGCATGTTTGACGGCAGCCAGAAGATTCCCCGGAACGGCCTGCCCGCACAAGACTCCAAGGACACGGTGGTATTCGCTGACGTCGCCCTGGAGAGTCACGGCGCGCTGGGCGGAGGGAATCGCCGTTTCGGCCGCCTTGACGGCGGCGGTCCTGTCCCCAAGTTCCAAGGAGGCCTCGGCGAGGAAGGCGCCGGCCAGCGCCAGGCGGTAGTGGAGATCGGCGTCATTCGGCGCTTTCGCGGCGGCCTCGGCCAGAGAGGCGACCGCGGCGCGGAGGGCGGGGAGATCCTGACGATCCCGGGCCTGCTCCAAGTCCGCGGGAGCGGCCGCGGCCCAAAACCATAGCCATGCCACGGCGAAGAGTCTCAGCATTCCACAATTCTATCGGGGCTGCGTGGCAGCTTGCAGCCGAAGGCGCGGGCGGGATGCGCGCCGCGGAAGGTCAGTATACCTGGAAGCAGAACGCCTGGTTGGAGCCGGAGGGGCTGAGGGAGTACTCACCGTTTTCCAGGAATTCGTTGACTTCCAGGCGGTACAGTTTGGGTTCGAGCTGCGTCACCACCAGGCGCAGGGGCTTGGTTCCGCCACGGGCGCCGCGCTTCGGGATGGTCACTTGCCTGCGGCCAGAGCGGACTTCGAACCTGAAAAGCTCGAATTTCTCGGGCGCGATCTTCCCGGCTTCGATCAGGAAGATTGGCTCGGCCAGAGGCGTTCTCACGGGAGAACTCGCACCAGAAACCCAAGCGGCGACCTCGTTGCGCCGGTCCTCCTCGTTGGCCTCGGCGACCTCCGTCTCAATCAGGTTATCGGCATGAACAAGGTAAGGAATATCCGGCTTGGGCGGACGAGGCCCGGAGTACTTCGCGGCGGGTCCGCAGGTGAGCGGCCCCAGCATCAACACAATCGGCAGCCAGACAAAGCGGGACATATTCCTACTCTTCATTGTACCTGTCGGCGGAACTCAAGCAGGCCTGCAATTCTTCCAGCACCCGGTGCAGCTCTTCGGGGGCGCCGGGCCAGGCCAGCGAGTAACCCGGAAGCTCGGCTGGACTGGTGGAAAGAGTCAGGCCGCCACGAGTCAGGAGGACAAAGAGAACCCCTCTGCCGCGGCAGGATTCGAGCACATCCTGCCAGGTGAGTCCGACGAGTTGCTGGCGACAGAAGAGCGCGTCGAAGGGCAGGCGCTGGAGCAACTCGATCGCGTGTTCCGGAGAGGAGGCCGCGATGCAGCGATGGCCGGCCCTGCCCAGGTGGGGCAGCAAAGAATCCTCAGGCGGACAGCCTGGATCAAGCAACAGAACCGTGAGGGCGCGGCGGGCCGCAGCAGGCAGGACTTGCGCAGCGCGGTTCTCCAACATGGCAGGCGCCAGAGGCAATTCCAACTCGAACCGGGGCGCCATTGGGGTGTCGTCCACCCATCGCAGGTCGCCGCCCCAGCTACGAGCGAGCCTGGCGCACACGGCAAGGCTCAGCTCGCCTCCTTCCGAATCCCCCGCAGGCGCCCTCGGATCCGCCAGGGAGAGGGACGGTTCAGCGGACTCCAACTGGAGTTCCAGGTGCGCCGTTTCCGCGAGCCGGGTCAGGCGAACCCGCAGGGACCTGGAGTGCGCCGGCTGGAGCACGCGCTCCGCGTTCATGAAAAGGCTCTCCAGCAGTTCTTCCAGATAGGCGGGGAGGGCCCTCGACACCGGGAACTCGCCCGAGGCGATCTGCTCTTCAAACCGGATACCCTCCCGCCGCCAAATCTCTTTGCGCCGCTCCGTAACGGAACGCAGGTGAGAAGCGAGATCGGCCGCGCGATCCATGCCTTCCAGCGGCGCCGCCAGCTTCTGCAACCTGGAGGAAAGCTCGATGGCCCGGCGAACCGTTTCCTGATGATCCTCCGGCAGAGCCGGCTGCCCCGCGCGCCATTCGGAGGAAGCCGCCATCCGGGTCAGGCGTTCGGCGAGACCGGAGGCTTGCCGGACCAGCAAGCGGGCAACGTGCGCGAGGGCTTCGCACTGTTCCGCACCGGCTTTGTGGTCCCGCAGCATCTCCCGCTCGACAAGCCGCATGTTGATAGCGAACTGGTTGGCCAGGTGCTGCACGACAGCCTGCTCATCGTCGTTGAACTGCCGGATCTCAGATTCGCTTGCGATTTCCAGGACGCCGCACGGCTGCCCGCGCACAAGCATCGGGGCGTACAAGGCGGAGCGAGGAGCGGTTTCGCCTGGCTCGAACAGGGGGCTTTTGCGGGAATCGGGGATGGCGATCAGACTCCTGTTGCGGAAGCAGAGGGCGGCTGCTCTCTGGCGGAAACCCTTAGGTCTGGCCAGGGATATGGGGGGTTCAGTCTCGCCCCGCCCGGCGATCTGGAGCGCGGAAGAAGCGGGGTTGTGAAGATAGGCGCGGACGGAAGTGACCCCGAGCAGTTCGGGAAGCGAATCCAAGAGCAAGGAGAGGCTCTGGTCGGGAGTGCGGGCAGAGAGCAGTCCTTCCCCGAGATTGTACAAGCGGCGCAACTTGCGCGGATGCGCGGCCAGCCGGCGTTCGCGGGACCACCACAGAATCAGCACCAGAAGACCCGCACCCAGCGTGGCCACGACGAACCAGGCCGGGAACAATCCCGCGCGCTGGAGCAGGACGACGCGATCCGGCGAGTCGATCATGACTTGGTACGAGCGGTTATAGGGAGGCAGGGGCGAATACATCGAGGAGATTCCGGTCACACGAACTCTATCGCCCTGCCGGAAGCGGGAAAGGCCGCCGTCCGGGCTCGCCAGGAACGGGAGGAAGACCTGGATTCCGTTGCGCCCATCGGAAATGCGGAGGTATTCCCCGCCCTGATTGGCGCTGGAGATGGAGACCACGCCTTCGGTCACAATCCAGCGGCCGAGGAACGGGAAGGACCGCAGATCGGCGATGCTTGCATCCTGTGGAGCCGGCGGCTGTCCGGCAGCGAGGACGCGAACGAAGGATGGGTGCAGAACGGGCAGCCCGGCGCGGTGGGCGATTTTCCCGACTGCCTCGATCCTGTCGCCGGGTTTGAGGTCCTGCAATTGCGGGGCTGGAGCGTCCAAAACGAGTCCATGCCCGGCCGCGTCCTGAATGGCCAGGTGCGCGTAGTCCAGAACCGGGATGGGGCCCGCTGCCACCGTGCCCTGCACGCGAAACTCCGCTCCAGCGCGAGAAGGAGACCAATCCCCGGCAATCCTTTCCGCAGCCTGTTCCAGCGAGATCAAGGGCTGGGCATTCAAGGTCCCGCAACAGAGCAGAGCGAGAACCGCCGCCGCGCGAATCATGGCCTTGCAGTCATTTTCTCAAGCCAGGGTATAAGTTCGGGACTGAGGAAGTCCCGGATGACCAGGTCCGCGCCCTGGAAAGAGTCGTGAGTGGTTGCGACGGCGACCACCGCCGAGCCTGCTGCCTTGGCCGCCAGCAGGCCCGCAGCGGAATCCTCGAACACGATGCAATCCTGAGGCCGCGTGCCGAGCAGTTCGGCGGCGAGGAGGTACAGATCCGGGGCCGGCTTGGGGCGGGCAACCTGGTGGCCATCGACGACCACTTGGAAATGCCGGCGCAGACCGGCGCCGTTGAGGATGAACTCGACGTTGGCCGGCTCCGCGTTGGACACGACGGCCTTGGCGAAGCTGCCGCTGCGTTCCAGGAAGGCAGAGACTCCGGGAACCAGCCGTTCCGGCAATTGACCGCTCATTACGCGGCGGTAGAGCGCCTCCTTTTCGGCGCCGTGGCGGTGAATCTCCTCCGGCGGAAGGCCGGCGCCGAAGAAGTCGCGGACGATCTCGTCGTTACGGCGGCCGTACATCATGCCGGGCAAGGCCTGGCCGGGGTCGATGCCGTGCAAGCTCAGGTATCGCCGCCACACCTGCACATGGACCGGATTGGAGTCGACGATGACACCGTCGAGGTCGAACAGGAGGGCATGTCTGGAGGGTGGGGTGCGAGTCGGAGTCACTCCCTGCGGATCATAACACAGGGAGGCGCAACGGAAAGAATGCGGCGGCAGGCGAAAACTGAGATGCTGGCCCTTGGGGATGCGACGCGGTTCATGGAGAGGCGTCGCAGTACAATGCGAATTTGACCGAAAAAACTCAAGCGCGCTCCGTTCGCCGCCTGGTGTGGCTGGGATTGGCTCTGGCGGCCGCGATGGCGGCGCTGGCTCCCTACGTGAGGGCGGACTTTTACGGGGAGCGAATCCGGCAGGCGCTGGAGCTTTCTCTCGGCCGCAAGGTTGAGATCGGGTCGACAGGGATGAGCCTGCTGCGGGGCCCGGGCTTCACGTTGCGGCGGGTGATCATTCACGATGATCCAGCCGCGGGGATAGAGCCATTCGCTTACGTGGGGGCTATCGAGGCCAGAATCCACCTGGCGACGCTGTTGGGAGGCCGGCTGGAGTTCTCCGATCTGCGCCTGGACCGCCCCAGCGTGAATCTCGTCAAGCTTCCGGAGGGCGGGTGGAACTTCCAGCAACTTCTGAACCGGGCGGCGCAGTCTCCCCTGCCCCGTCTGAAGGTGAGCCAGGGGCGGATCAACTTCAAGCTGAACGGGGTGAAATCGGTTTTCTATGTGACCGGGGCGGACCTGGAGGTGCGGCCACCGGGGCGAAATCGGGCGGAGTTCGACCTGGAGTTCTCGGGAGCGCCGGCGAGGACCGACCGCACGGCCAGAGGCTTTGGCGAGATCCGGGGGCGCGGAAGGTGGCGGGCGGGGCCGTCGGGCGGAAATCTGACACTGGACATGAACCTGGAAGGAGTTCGCTGGGCGAGATGGTTGCTTTGCTGAGAGGCGCGGACATCGGCATGCACGGACAGGTGAGCGGACGGGTCGGCCTGCGTGGTCCGCTTAAGGAACTGGCTGTGTCTGGCGCGCTGCAATTCAGGGAGATTCACCGCTGGGATCAGTTGCCGCCCTACGCGGAGGGGGGAGCGCTGGACTTGAAGGGGACGCTCAACCTTTCGTCCCAGGATCTGGCGTTGGAACTTCAGCCTACGGGCAGGACGGATCTGACGGCCAAGCTGCGCATTTCCAACCTTCTCAACCGGCCGCTCTGGGACCTGTCCTTGGGATTCGAGGATTCTCCGCTGCGGCCGTTGGGAGAACTGGCGGGCCACATGGGGATTTATCCGCCGGACGAATTGCAGGTGGACGGCTCGATGACCGGCGCCGTTGACTTCTCGCCGCTCCAGGGGATTCGCGGGTCGGTGGTATTAAAGGAGGCCGTGATTGGATCACCGAAGAGGGGGCCGATGAGACTCGCGGAGGCGCGGCTGGCGTT
>Ga0209381_1003670_pt1 | contig 15362 bp, 12 predicted proteins | sample DewCreD2012metaG_FD_184111 | JGI IMG/M metagenome (GOLD analysis project Ga0209381, IMG submission 184111) | Hot spring sediment bacterial and archeal communities from British Columbia, Canada, to study Microbial Dark Matter (Phase II) - Dewar... ...
ACATTTCCGTTCTTGACCTGACCATAACAATCTGGCTAGGTATCACGGTCGCGAACCACCTGTCAAGCGAAATCCGCAGGCCGGCCGCAACTCCGCGTCAGATCAAGGCCGGTTTGTCAGCAGCCTCTCCGCGGACGTGTCCGCGGACGGACGCTCGCGCGGAATACCGCGCAACGGCACCCCACTTCCCGGCGATGAAGGGCGCGCACCCGACCCCCCGTCACCGACGAGCGGGCTGGGTCACGGGCCGATCGGCCCGCGGGTCCAGGGAGGAACCGGAAGATGAACCCGACCACGATGACGATGATCGCCGCCACCATCGCGCTCGCCGCCACCCCGGCCCGGGCCCACCGGCCCGGCCCGGACGGCGGTCCCGCCGGCGCCCCGCCGGCCACCCCCGAACCGGAACCGACGCCGGTCGCGACGCCCGACCCACCCGCCGACGAACGGACGGCCTTCGATCCCGGTCTTGCTCCCACCGCCGCCCCATCGAACGATTCCTCGCCGAGTTCCGGCGTCGCCGCGGCGACGAGCGCGGCCGCCCCGACCGACGCCTGGTCGACCCTCGACGGACCGCCGGCTGCCGGAACCGGGGCGCCGGCGGCACGGCTCGCCGCCGAGATCGGGCCGTCGACCATCGAGGCTCCGGATCGCGCCCGGCACTGGCGGATTTCGGCGGGCCTCGGGATCCACGACTGCACCGGCGCCTTCTGCGACGATGACGGGTTGGACACCGCTCCGTTCTTCGGCCAGACGTTCGACCTGTACCTGCGCCTCCACGACCATGTCGCGCTGGGGGTCGGCTTCGCGGCGCTCGAGATGATGCCGGACAGCGAAGATCTGACGGGCAACTTCTTCGCCGGAACCGCGGGCGTCCAGGGTTTCCTGCCGCTCACCGAGAAGATCGACCTCTGGGGTGGTCTCGCCGCCGGCTACGGCGGCACGCTGTTCGACGAGCAGTACTGGGACGGCACCTCCTACGCGAGCGCCTCGCTGACGTTCCACGGCCCGTTGGTCGCCTTCTCCGCGGGGCTCGACTTCTGGGTCGGCTCCTGGCTGACCCTCGGACCGTCGTTCAGCTACTACCTCACGCTGTGGCAGGAAGTCTGCGACACCGACGTCTGCACCGACTGGGACCGCACCGAGCCCGGCTTCCGCGACGCCGCCACGCTCGACTACTGGATGCTGGCCTTCCGAACCACGGCCACGGTCTGACCGCCCGCGCGCACCCGCCGGGGTCGTGCTCCGCGAGCGCGCCTTGCGGAGTGGCCGCCGCGCTTGCCGCGCCACCGACCCCGCCAACCGACACGGGATGTTCCGACCCCTGGCCAGCCGGCCTGGACGGCGGTACGCTCCGCGGCATGAGCAAGCCGCCGGGTCGCACCGCCGTCGCGTGGTTGTTGCTGTCCGGGTTGCTGGTCGCCTGCCGCGAGACTCCGGGCGAGCCGCCGGGTGGCGCCCCGAGCGAACTCGTCTCGCGGCCTCCGGCGGCGACCGTTCTCCCGGTGCCGGCCCCGGCGCCCGTCGAACGTCCCGGGGTGACCTCGATTCGCCCCGACCTCGTGCCGCGGCCCGCGCTCCGGCCGCCCCTGCGGCTCCGGCCGTCGGGTACCGCGCCGCCCGCTGTGGCGCCGCCCGCGCCGACCACCGCGGAGCCGCCGGCCGGAGCCGCCGTCGCGGCGCCGGCCGCGCCGGGCGGGGACGACCCGCCGGCGGCGACCGCCGCTCCGCGCGAGTCGCCCGTGCGGCGGGTGGAGGTTCACGCGGTCGACGCCGCGCAAGGCGAGGACGGCCGCGGCAACGTCGTGCCCGCCGTGCGTCCGGTCGCGATCGACCTCCACGCCGAGGCCTGGGGCGGGCGCGGTCTCGACCCGGTCCTGCTCGTCGGCGGTCTCGAATTCCGTCACTACCAGTACCCGGAGCCCGGCGTGCTGCGTTTCGTCGCGGCCGACGTCGGCATGCTGCCGGCCGGGCAGTCGGTCTGGCTGCGCTGGGGCGACCGCGAACGGGACCGCGTGGCGGAGTCGCTCGAGGTGCCCCGATGAGCCGCCCGCGCGGCGTCCCGCTCGCCGCGCTCGTCGTCGCGGCCGCCGGCGGCTGCGGCGACGCCGCGAACGGCGGCGACGCGGGCGACGTCCCGCCGTTCGACATCGCGTGCACCGACGGCTCCCCGACCCTGGAGCTGCGCTGTCCGACGGAACTGGACCTCGGCTGCCTCGCCGCGGCGGGGGCGCCGGCGCACTACGGCGTCGCGGCCGCCGCGTGCGACGGCGCGGCGCCGGCGGTGGCCTGCACCCCGCCGGACGGCTCGATCTTCGCCCCGGGCGAGGCGACCGTGATCTGCACGGCCACGGCCTTCTCGGGCGAGACGGCGACCTGCTCGTTCCGCGTGCACGCCCTGCCCGCCGGGGGTTTCGACCTCGCCTGCGCGGCGCCGATCGAAGCGGCGTGCGCGGGCGCGACGACGGCGGTCGATGTCCCGGCGCCGGCGGTGGTCGAGCGTTGCGGCGTGCCGCTCGGCCCGCCGACCTCGGACGCCCCCGCCGAAGGGTTCCCGTCCGGCGAGACCGTCGTCACGTTCCGCGGTCTCGGCGAGAACGGCTTCACCGCCTCGTGCACGACGACGGTGACCGTGACGGACGAGACTCCGCCCGGACTGACCTGCCCGCCGCCGACCACCGTCGTGCGCGCCTCGGCCGATGCGGAGGCGACGCCGCCGGCGGTCACGGCGTCCGACGCCTGCGCCGGCGAGCTGCCGGCGGCGGCGTCACCGGCGGCGCTGCCGCGCGGTACCTGGCCGGTCGAGTACACCGCCACCGATCCGGCGGGGCGGACGGCGAGTTGCCGCACGGAGATCACGGTGCTCGACGCCTTCGCGGTCGAAGGGCTGCGGGTGGCGCGGGCCCGTCTGCAGGCCGACGACACGACGGCGGTCACGCTGGTCTGGGAACCGTCGGCCGGGGCGGACGCGACGGGGTACCGCGTGGAGCGGGCGCCGGACCCGGCCGGGCCGTGGACCGCGCTCGTCGCGCTCGACGCCGCGGAGCTCCGGTACACGGACCCGGCGCTGCCGGGCACCGTCGCCTGGTACCGCGTCGTCACCCTTGCCGGAACGCTCGCCGGCGGCGTTTCCGCCCCGGTGCGGGCACTGGCCGTCGCCGCCACGCGCTACGACCTGCGCCGGCAACGCGTGCCGACGATCCCGTTCGACACCACGCTCTACGGGGTGGTACGCCACCCGCTCGATCTGGCGCGCGGCCCCTATCCGCTGGTCCTGCTCCTGCACGGCAACCACGGCAACTGCCGGCCGAGCTGGGGCGGGGACGACCAGTGTTCGCAGACGCAGGACCACGAGTGCCACTGGCCGGGTTTCTCGACCACGCCGAACGCGGAGGGGCTGGCGTACCTGGCGGAGACGCTCGCCGCGAACGGCGTGGTGGCGGTCAGCGTGAGCGGCAACGCGGTGAACTGCCGGGACGACTACATCCTCGAGCGGACGGAACTGCTGATCGAGCATCTCCGGCGCTGGCGCACGTGGGTCGTCACCGGCGGGGAGCCGTTCGGTTCGACGTTCGTCGGGCGGATCGATCTGGCGCGCACCGGACTGGTCGGGCATTCGCGGGGCGGCGAGGCGGTGTCGCACGGGCCGGCGCGGCTGGCCGCCGCGCCGATCCCGGGGGTGACGATCGGCTCGGTGTTCGCGATCGCCCCGACGGATTATCACGAGCCGTCGCCGGCGGCGGTCGCCTGGGCGGTCGTCGCGCCGGGCTGCGACGGGGACGTGCCGACGAGCCATCCGATCGCGATCTACGACCGGTCGCTGCAGCCGCCGGGCCGGCCGCGCAGCCAGGTGTTCTTCGTCGGGGCGAACCACAACTACTTCAATACCGAGTGGCGCACCGACGACAACCAGTTGGAGCGGGTGTGCCGGGACCGCGACCAGGTGGGCGGGGAGGCCCAGCGCGGGATGCTGGAGCCGACGCTCGCGGCCTGGTTCGCCGGCACCCTCGTGCCCGGCGGGAGGTTGGAACCGTTCCTCCGGGCGGACGGCGAGACGCCGCGCGGGATCGAGGCGCTGGCCGGCGTGGAGCTCGACCTGCGCTGGTCCCACGCGGCGGAGGAACGGCTGACGATCGACGACTTCTCGGGCGCCGGCGCTCCGGCGGTGAACCTGCTGGGGGAGCCGAACGCCCAGATCGGCTTCTCGACCGCCCGGGCATGCTTCGAGAACGGGTGCGACGCGAGCTTCGACCATCCGCACGACGCGCTGCTCCTGTCGTGGGACGGCGGAGCCGGCACGGCCGGCTGGGCGCTGGGCGCGCTGGACGCCTCGGGTCGCGCCGCGCTGTCGTTCCGCGTGACCTCGCGCATCAGCACGCTGAACGACGGGCTGACCGAACAGGAGTTCGCGGTGCGCCTCATCGATGCCGACGGCACCGTCGTGGAGTTCCCGGTCTCGACCGTGCGACGCGTGCCGCACCTGTACGCGGCGGAGCAGCGCTCCGAGGTGCTCCAGACCGTCCGCGTGCCGCTCGAACCGCTGGCGGCCTGGACGCCGGGGTTCGAGCGGGCCGCGCTCGACCGCTTCGAACTGGGCACCGGCCTGGCCGGACATGCCCGCGGGTCGATCCTGGTCACCGACCTCGAATTGGCGAGTTATTGACGGTCGTCGAGCGGCTGGACTAACCTCGACGCCGCTGCGTGTCGGCGGCGGCGGGGAAGCCGGCGGGCGGGGCGCGTCGGCGACTGGATCGATCGATGGCGAAGGCGCTGAAGCTCAGGTTCGTGGCCGGCAAGTACGAGGGCGGGGAGTTCCGCCTGCCGCCGGAAGGCGAGGTGTTGATCGGTCGGGGCGCCGAGCTGCCGGTGGTGCTGGCCGAGGACATGGTTTCGCGCAAGCACGCGCGGTTGACGATCCGGGGCGAGCAGATCCGGATCGAAGACCTCGGGTCGACCAACGGGACGTTCGTCAACGGCGAGCGGGTGAAGTCGGCGGAGTTGAAGCCGGGGGACCGGATTCTGATCGGGACTTCGATCATGAAGCTGTTGACCACCGAGGCGCCCGAGCCCGCCCGGGCGCGGCGGCCGTCGGCGGCCGCGCAGCCGCCGCTGCCCATCGACCGCGGAGCGCCGCGCGTGACGAGCCCGCCGCCCGCGCCGCCCGCGCCCGCCAGGCCGCCCCGGCCGCAACCGGCGCAGCCGCAGACGACCGTCAGCCCGCAGGCGGAGGTCCACCGGCCGGAACGCTCGGGCACCGGCAGCATCAAGACCGTCGCCGGTTCGATCGAGGAGATCCCGCTGCCGGACATCCTGCAGCTCTTCGGCAGCAGCCGGAAGACCGGGCTGCTCGTGGTCAAGGGGCCCAAGGGCGCCCGCGCCAACCTGTACATCGAGAGCGGCCAGGTCGTCCTGGCGCAGCTCGACGGGGCGCCCCAGGTCAAGTCGCGCAAGGCGCTCTATCGGGTGCTGCGCTGGAAGTCGGGGAGCTTCGAGCTGCGGCCGAACCGCACGGTGCCGGCGGGCGAGCGGTTGAGCGAGACGATGGAACACCTGCTGATGGACGGGCTGCGCGAGCTCGACGAACTCGAGCGGCTGCGACCGGACCTGCCGCCGGACGACGCGCCGCTGGTCCTGGTGCGCCCGATGACGGCGAAGCTCCGCGACTTGCTGCCGAGCACGCTGGACATCCTGCAGGCGGTGCACAACGCCGGCACGGTATCCGGCACGATGGACCTCTTCCCCGACATGACCGACCTCGACGTCGCCATGGAGATCGTCCTGCTCGTGCAGAAAGGGTACATCAAGGCCGGGTGACCGGGGCGGGCGCGCCGACCCGGGCCCGTACGCCCTACGACCGACGCCCCGGGTGCGTCTCGCACCAGGCCAGCGCCCGGTCGCGCGCCTCGGTCAGCCGCCGGCTCAGCTCCGTCGCCGTCCGTTCCAGCTCCGGGTCCCGGGCGTGGCGGTCGGGATGGTAGCGCGCCAGCAGCGTCTTCCAGGCGCGGCGCACGTCGTCGGCGGAGGCGGTCAGCGGCAGTTCGAGCGCGGCGAAGGCCTTGCGCACCGCCTCGGGCGGCGCCGCTTCCTCCGCGACGGGCGTGCGCCTTTCGGCCTCCGGCGCCGGGGGTGCGTCGTAGCGTTCGCCCGCGACGCTGCGCAGGCGGCCGGCGAGCGTCCGGCGGGCGCGGTCCAGCTCGCCCCGCACGATGCGCCGGATCCGCCGCCAGATCACGGGCGCGGGGTCGCGGGGGGCCGCCGGGTGAGCAGCTTCTCCAGCAGGCCGGCGGAGTAGGAGGTGAGGGACGTGAAGACCACGCCCATGCCCGGCGGGTCGTCCTGCACGCGGACCACCTCGCCCTCGCCTTCGATCGTCTCGATCTCGGTCAGGATCACCGAGAAGCGCAGGCGCACTCGCGTGCCGACGGCCAGCGGGCTCTTGGTCTTGATGAACACGCCGGTGCGCGAGATGTTCGTCACGTACTCCTCGATGAACTCGTCGAAGTTGTCGAACTCGCGGTTGATCACCACTCGTTCGGCGCGGCGCTTCTCGTCGTTGTCCATCGTCGCTACCCTCTCCGAATCGTGAACGCCTCGACGTGATACTCCGGCACCGCCTCGACGTGCAACTCGAGCTGCAGCTGGGCGGTCAGCCGCTCGAGGTGCGGCTTCTCGGCGCCCCGCAGGGCGTCGCGCACCGCGGGGTGGACCAGCAGGGTCCGGCGGCCCGGTCCGCCGCCGGCGGCGTCGCGGCGCAGCTCGCGGAAGATCTCGTAGCACACGGTGCGTTTGGAGCGGACCGCGCCGGTGCCGTCGCAGTACCAGCAGGGTTCGTGGAGGATGCGGCCGAGCGAGTCGCGGGTGCGCTTGCGCGTCATCTCGACCAGGCCCAGTTCCGAGATGCGGACGACGCTGGTGCGGGCCTTGTCCAGGCGCAGGGCATCGAGCAGCGCGCGGTAGACCTGGTCGCGGTGCTGCGGCGACTCCATGTCGATGAAATCGATCACGATCAACCCGCCGATGTTGCGGAACCGGAGCTGGTACGCCGCTTCCTCGACCGCCTCGAGGTTGGTCTGGAGGATCGTGTCCTCGAAGTTGCGCTTGCCGGTGAACTTGCCGGTGTTGACATCGATCGCGGTGATCGCCTCGGCCTGATCGATGATGATCGAGCCGCCGGAGGGGAGCGGAACGCGGCGCTGGAGCGCGCGCTTGAGTTCCTCCTCGATGCCGAAGGCGTCGAACATCGGCTCCTCGCCGCGGTAGAGTTCGATCGCCTCGAGCGCCTCGGGCATGAACTGGCGGGCGTAGTCGCGGAGGCGGTCGTGGGCCGCGGGGTCATCGATCACGACGCGGTCCGCGTCGCCGCGGAACAGGTCGCGGAAGGCCCGGATCACCAGGTCGTGGTCGGCCCGCAGGAGCGCCGGCGCCGCGAGCGTTCCGCGGGCCTTCTGCACCTGGGCCCACTCGGCGCGCAGTCCGTCCATCTCGGCGCGCAGGGCTGCGGCGGAGCGGCCGGCGGAAGCGGTGCGGCAGATGAAGCCGCCGTCGTCGCCGTTGCGGTACCCCTGCACGATCGACCGCAACCGCGCCCGCTCCGCGGGGTCCTCGATGCGGCGCGACACGCCGATGTGCCCGACCTGCGGCAGGTAGACCAGGGTGCGGCCGGCGAGCGTGATGTTGGGCGTGACGCGGGCGCCCTTGGTGGAAATCGGCGCCTTGCTGACCTGCACCAGGACATCCTGGCCCTCGTGCAGCAGGTCGCGGATCGAGCGATGCCGGTCGGTCCTGGGCTTGGCGCCGTCGTCGCCGGTCTCGGCGATCATCTCGTCGAGGAACTTCATCGCGTCGCCGAGCTGGAGGAACGCGGCCCGGTCGAGACCGATATCGATGAAGCAGGCCTGCATGCCGGGCAGGACGCGCTGGACGCGTCCGAGGTAGACGGCGTTCTCGATCGAGCGTTCCGCGGAGCGTTCGATGTGGAACTCCGTCACCTTGCCGCCCTCCGACAGCGCGGCCCGGGTTTCGAAGCTCTCGACGTTGATGAACAGGCGGCTGGGCCGCGACATGCGGGGGCCGATAGCATTCCGCGCGGCGGTCGTCAATCGCGCACCCCGGCGCCGCCCGCGGTCAGACCGCGTAGAAGAGGAGGCGGAAGCAGGACCCCCGCCCGACTTCCGACTCGACCCGGATCTCGGCCTGGTGCTTGTCGATGAGGTTGCGGACGATCGAGAGACCGAGTCCGGTCCCTTCGCCCTCGCGTTTCGTGGTGAAGAACGGTTCGAAGATTTCGTCACGGATCTCCTCGGGGATCCCTGTCCCCGTATCGCGCACTTCGGCGCGCACCCGGCCGTCGCCGTTGTCGGCGACGGCCAGGGTCAGAACTCGCGGTCCTTGAACGTCGGCCATCGCGTGGCAGGCGTTCGTGATCAGGTTGATGAAGACTTGCTGGATCTGCTGGCGGATGCCGTAGATCTTCGGGGCGGGTTCGAACTGCCGTTCGAGGGTCACGCCGGCCTTGGCGATCACGTGTTCGCAGAACGCGGCCGACTGATCGATCACCGCCGGCAGGTCGAACTGCTCGGGCTCGTCGCCGGCCGGCCGCGCGAAACTCATCAGGTCCTGGGTGAAGCGCAGGATGCGCGCGGCGGCGTCGCGGATGCGGTTGATGAACGTGATCTCCTGCGGGCTCCGCTTCTCCCGCTCCATCAGCTTGGCGAGGTAGTCGGCGTGGATCGAGACCGAGGTCAACGGGTTGTTGATCTCGTGCACGACGCCGGCGGCGAGTTGGCCGATGGTGGCGAGCTTCTCGGTGTGGATCATCTGGCGCTGCAGCCGGCGAATCTCGGTCAGGTCCTGGCCGACCGCGATCACCTCGTCGGGCGACTCGCCGTCGGCGCCGACCACCGAGGCGATGTTGAACGACAGCAGCACGTGGCCGCCGGCGCCCGCCCCGGCGCGCGGCAATCGGACCTCGTAGTTGGCCGTGGGGCGCCCGCGCAGCGCCGCGAGCACCGCCGCCGAGAACCGGGCGTGCTCCTCGGGCGGCAGCAGCACCGTCGCGTCCTGCCCCAACACCTCGACCCGCGTCCGCCCCGTCAGCCGTTCGAGGCAGCGGTTGAACAGCCGCACGCGCCGATGGGCGTCCACCAGGAGGATCGGTGCGTCGGCGTGGTCGAGCAGTTTGGCGAGGCGGTCGCGAAGATGACGGACCTCCGCGCGCAGGCGCGCGCCGAGCAGGATCGCCGAGAACATCCCGGCCAGGCCCTCGACGACGTCCCGGGCGGCCGGTCCCGGGGCGCCGGCGCCGGCCGGCCATTCGAGGTGGAGCAGTCCGAGCACCTGGCCGGCGTGGTGGAGCACCGAGGCCAGGCCGGTCGCCCCGGCCGCGAAGACCGGCACGTACTCGGCGTCGACCGACAGACCCCACTGGGCCAGCCGCTCGGCCGTCCACCCGCCGGGCGGGGGCTGCGGGACGGCCAGCCGCTCCCGCTGTTCGGAACGCAGCAGGCCGGTGGCGTAGACCAGCGACAGGCTGCCGGGGGCGTCGAGCAGGCGGAAGCAGGCCTGGCTGTCCGGGAACTCGTCCTGCAGGATCTCGGCAAACCGCTGGAGCAGTTCGTCCTCGCGCATGTCGAGCCGGCAGGAACGTCCGAGTCGCCGGAACGGACCGTCCCGTTCGAGGTCCGTCACGCCGGGTTCCGGAACGTCGCTCATCGCCCCATCCTACTTCGTCTCGTCGGTCGAGCGATCCAGGTCCAGGATCTGCGTGTCGCCGACGTAGCCCTTGGTCTCGTAGCGCCCGAGCCTTCCGATCTTCTTCACCAGCTCCGCGATCCGCTCGGTCTCGCGCAGGATCGTCTCGACGTACGCCCGACCGCGGTCGTCGGCGGCCAAGGTCTTGCGCAGCAGTTCGGCATAGCCCATCACCGACGTCAGCGGCTGGTTCAGTTCGTGGGCCATCGCGCCGGCGATCTCGGACACGATGGCCTGCTTCTCGGTCATGGCCAGGCGTTCTTGCGTCTGCGCCAGGCGCTCTTCGATCCGCATTCGGTCGCGCAGGTCGGTGAAGATCCCGCAGGTCGCGACCTCCCGTCCCTCGTCGTAGATCACCGCCGCCGACACCGCGACTGCGATTTCCTCGCCGGCGCGGTTGCGGATCGAGGTGCGGGTCGGGGCGAGCCGTCCCACGCCGCCCTGCTCGGCCGAGCGCAGGTGGGCCATGATTTCGCGCGCCTGGTCGCGGGAGCCGTAGAGCCGTTCGACGTGCATTCGGCCCACGACCTCCTCTGCGCGATGCCCGGTCAGCCGCTCGGCGGCGCGGTTGAAGAGCAGGATCGTGCCGCGCATGTCGGCGGCCACGATCGCGTCGGGGGACGAATCGAGCACCCGTTCGAGGAAGGTCTTGGTCCGTTGCAACTCGTGCGCCAGCACCCGTTCGGCCGTCACGTCGCGCACCGACAACAGGCACGCCCCCTCCTCGCGCAGCACGGGACTGGAGGAGACCTGCACGACCCGGCGGGAGCCGGCCGGGCCGGCCAGCCCGAGGTCCACGGTGGGGAAGCGACCGTGCGCGAAGCCGTCCAGCAGCGCGGCGAAACCGGCCCGTCCCGGCTCGTCGAACACTTCGATCAGCCGCACGGGCACCCGACCGGCCTCGTCCCCGAGAATCGTCGCCGCGGCCGGATTGGCGTACAGGATCTCCCCGTCCGGGTCGACCACGATCAGCCCGTCCGCCGCGCTCTCGAAGAAGCTGGCGTAGCGGCTCAGCGACCGCAGCTGGCGCTCGGCCTCCAGCCGTTCGCGATCGCTGCCCGCCGCCCGCCGTTCGAGCCGCATCATCGAGCGCGCGTTGTGCAACGCCGGCGCGCAGGCCGTGGCGACCACCTGGCACGCGGCGACCTGCTCCTCGTCGAGCCGCCCGCCGGGGGCGGTCTTGAGCGCCAGCAGGCCGAGCACCGCGTGATCCTCGCCCTCCACAGGGAACAGGTAGCTCGCCCGGGCCCGCATCGCGCCGAACTGCCGCCGGACCTGTTCGAGTCGCGGATCGGTCGACACGTCGGCGAGGTACACCGGAGCATGTCCGACCAGCGCCTCCCGCACCTCGGGGTAACGCACCAGGTCCAGCCGCAGGTCGTGGATCGACGCGTCGTCGCTCGTGGCCACCACCCGCAACTCGCCCGCCGCCGCATCGACCAGCAGGATCGAAGCCCGTTCGACCGCCACGACCTGCGCCAGCCGCCGGGCCGCCTCGAACAGGATCTCGCGGAAGTCGTGGCGCGTCGCGAGACGGCGGGTGACGTCGAGCGTGGTGGCCAGGCGGGCGGCGCGGCGCCGCGCCTCGACGGCGGCCAGCACGAGCGCGGCCAGGGCGCGCAGCGCCTCCTCGAGCACCGCGGCGGACGGCCGGGCCGGCAGCACCACGGCGGGGAAGTCCCGGCCGTCCGCCGGCCGCCCCGCCCCGAGCTGCACGATCGCCCGCGCGGGTCCCGCCGCGCCCTCGACGTCGGACAACACCCAGCGGAGCAACGCGGCGCACAACCGGTCGTCGAGCAGCGCGGCGCGGACGACGACCAGGGCGACGTCGGAGCGGTCGAGCGCCGCGAGGAGGTCGCGGGCGGACGGCGGTGCAAGGAGTTCCAGACCGACGGCGTCGACGGAACGACCCAGGCGGCGTTCCAACGCCGCATCCCGCAACCAGCCGACGACTCGCACGAGGCTCCCGCGCACTGCCCGAACGCTAGCAGGTTCCCCGGCACCCCACAACCGCGCCGCCGCGCAGCGAACTTGACTCCCCCGGGGCGGCAACACAAGACTGCCCCCTGCGGCGGGGAGGGAGGGAGCAGGGCCATGTGCGGAATCGTCGCGTACGTCGGGCCGCGCCAGGCGGCCGAGTTGATCCTCGAGGGGCTGCGACGACTCGAATACCGCGGCTACGATTCGGCCGGCATCGCCGTGCGCTCCGAGACCGACGGCGGAACGCTCCACGTCGTCCGCTGCGAGGGGAAGCTGGTCCGGCTCGAGGAGGCCGTACGCCGGGCACCACCGCCGGGAACGCTCGGCATCGGCCACACCCGCTGGGCCACCCACGGCCGGCCCTCCGAACGCAACGCCCATCCCCACCAGGTGGGCCGGGTCGCCGTGGTCCACAACGGCATCATCGAGAACCACCTCGAAGTCCGCCGGCAGCTCGAGGCGCAAGGCCGCGTCTTCCGCTCGGAAACCGACACCGAGATCGCCGCCCACCTGATCGATTCGGCGCTGGCCGAGGGCGCCACGCTGGTCGAGGCGGTCCGGCGCGCCATCCGCCGCATCGAAGGCTCGTACGCGCTGGCGATCCTCGATGCCCACGCCCCGGGCCGGCTGGTGGTGGCCAAGAACGCCTCGCCGCTGGTGCTGGGACTGGGGGACGGCGAGACGTTCGCCGCCAGCGACATCCCCGCGATCCTGCCCTACACCAACCGCATCATCGCCATGGAGGAAGGAGAACTGGCGGAACTGACCGCCGGCGGGTTGCGCCTGGAGGACGCGGCAGGACGGCCGGTGGACCGCGCGCCGCGCACGATCCACTGGTCGCCGCTCCAGGCCGAGCGGGGCGGCTACAAGCACTTCATGCTGAAGGAGATCCACGAGCAGCCGCGCGCCGTCGAAGACACGCTGCGCGGCCGGATCCTCGCCGATCGCAGCGACGTGTTCCTCGAGGGCGCCGAGCTGGACGACGACGCGCTCCGGGCGGTTCGGCGGGTCGTGCTGGTGGCCTGCGGCACCTCCTACCACGCCGCGCTCACCGCCCAACGCTGGATGGAAGCCGTGGCGCACGTGCCGGCCGTGGCCGAACTGGCCAGCGAGTTTCGCGGGCGCGACCCGCTGGTCGACGAACACGATCTGGTCGTCGCCGTCTCCCAGTCCGGCGAGACGATCGACACCCTGGCGGCCGCCCGCCTGGCTCGCGAGAAGGGCGCCCGCATCCTCGCCGTGGCCAACGTGCTCGACTCGGCCATCCCCCGCGCCGCGCACCACACGCTCTACACCCATGCCGGCCCCGAGATCGGTGTCGCCTCGACCAAGTGCTTCGTCGCGCAACTCGCCGCCCTGCTGCTCCTCGCCCTGCGCCTCGGCGGCCGCCGCGGCACCCTTCCCGAACCCGCCTTCGCCGGGATCGTCGAAGCCCTGCTCCGCATCCCCAGCCGCATGCGCGAAACCCTCGAACGCTGCGCGCACGCCCCCGCCGTCGGCCGCCGCTTCGCCGCCGCCGGCAACTGGCTCTACCTCGGCCGCGGCCCCTCCTTCCCCATCGCCCTCGAAGGCGCCCTCAAGTTGAAGGAGATCTCGTACCTCCACGCCGAAGGCTACGCCGCCGGCGAAATGAAACACGGCCCGATCGCCCTCATCGATCGGAACGTGCCGGTCGTGGCCATCGCACCCCACGACGAGCACTTCGAGAAGATGGTCGGCAACATCCACGAAGTACGCGCGCGGGACGGCCGGGTCGTCGCCGTCACCGACCGCCAGGACCCCGACCTCGCCCCGCTGTGCGACGAAACCTTCGTCGTCGGCGAAACCATCGGACCCCTGTCGCCGTTCCTCACCGTCCTGCCGCTGCAACTGCTCGCCTACCACATCGCCGACCTGAAAGGCACCGACGTGGATCAGCCGCGCAACCTGGCCAAGACCGTCACCGTCGAATGAAGGCGACCGTCGGCCCCGGATCAACGGTCGCGCAGGAACCGCAAGAAAGACCGACCCGCCGGAAGAATCAGCTCGTCACGCCGCCCGCAACGCACGCCGCGGCAGCGGCGGCGGCACCCCGCGCAACCGCTCCCGCAACCGCAGGCGTTCCATCGCCCGCGTTCCGACGAACCGCACCCCGAACCCGCCGTCATGCCGATCCGTCAGCCGACGCCACGCCGATACCCGCACCACCTCCCCGAACAACGTCCACTCCGCAGCGTCGCTCCCGAGCCGGAAGGTAACCACGACCGGCGTTCCCCGCTCCAACAACACCCGGCTCGGCAGGTAGCAGCCGCGGGGACTGAGGTCCGCGCTCGTCAGCATCACCGGCTCGTCCCAGTCCGGAGTCATCAACTCCACCGGCACCCGCATCGCCCTCCGTACCTCGTAGCGCACATACATCGTGGCGTCCTCCTTCATTTGTCTACATCATACCACATTGGTCCTGAAGAAGGCAAGTCCGGTGGATCCGTCGGCCGGCGGACGCCCCCGCCACCCGCTGCGGCCGCGGGGCTTCCGGCGCACCGTCTGTTCCGGATGCCGCCCGGCGCCTGGACAGGCACCCCAGGGTTCTCGTGATTCGCGGGTGGCCTGGCCGGGGCCGTGGAGAACTCCTTGTCGGGATGGCCGAATCGCGCAGCATCCGGCGATGGGCGAATCGAGACGAAGGAGTTGTTTTCGGACAGACGACGAACGGGACCCGTCGGGAAAACGGGGCTGGGAGTCGGTCGCGGGAGAACAGCTACGAGGTGCGGCGAACTACGGGGCGCCCGCGGCGGCGGTCGCGGCCGCGGTCATCAACTCGGTCGCCTTGGTCGACACGCACATCGCCCAGTCCGCGCCACCGGCGCCGCAGGCGGTGTCCTTGCAGGCCTCGATCGCCTTCGCCAGGTAGTCCATCATGCCGGTCTGCTTGAAGGTGTCGCACGCGGTCGCCTGGCTGTCCTTCCAGGCCTTCTCGACCTCAGGCGTCCACGATCCCGCAGCGGCGGCCTCGGCGGCCTCCTTGGCGCACTTCATCATGCCATCGAGGTACGCCTGGCAGGCGTCGCCGCCACCGGCCGCCGGCTGCTCCGCCGGCTGGGCCGGCTGCTCCGCCGGCTGGGCCGGCTGCTCCGCCGGCTGCTCCGCCGGCTGCTCCGCCGGCTGCTCCGCCGGCTGCTCCGCCGGCTGCTGCGTGGCAGGCTGCTCGGCCGGCTGCTCACCCTTCTTCTTCTTGCAGGCCGAGACGGCGACCAGGGCGGCCAGGACGATGACGAACAGATGCTTCCAGTTCATGACTACTCCTCCTCCATTCCTTCTTCTTGGGGTCCTTTCGTTACCCCAACCCTCGCTTGCGTCCCCGGAGCCCGTACCCCTCCCGGCAAACGCTAGGGGGGGATTCAAGCGCGAACGAAATCGTTTGTCAACAGTTCCATGCGAGGCCGCTGACGAACCGCGCCTGGCGCTCTTGGTTCTACCGGTCGTGACGATGAGATCCTCGCCGGCGCGCGCCTCGGCCGGAGCGCTTCGTCCGGCCGGGGGCCGTGGCGGGCTTCGATTCCGCCCTCCGCCCCGGCCCCGGGGAGCGGAAGGCGCAGCCCTACCGGGTCATCGGGCCACCTCCATCGCCTGTAGCGCCACCGGGCGGTGCCCCG